>JACCDW011033882.1_pt1 | contig 11820 bp, 8 predicted proteins | sample 7449781 | NCBI WGS metagenome assembly JACCDW01 (sample SAMN15323449, study PRJNA562643) | freshwater metagenome | isolation source: river surface water | place: USA:Blue River Watershed | collected 2017-08-18
AGGTATGCCGGCCTTCACCACATCCTCCCCGCCCAGCACAACCAACGCCTTGATCTTGCCCGAGGCAATTTCCCCTCCCCACGCGGACAATTTGCGACCGCCCTGGGAAAGGCCGAGCAGCTCCGCCCCACGGGTATTGGGATTGCCGTCCGCGCTCCGCAGGAACTTGTCGGCCTGACCGGGACGGTTAACGGTGTCGACTTGGTTTACCCCAAGCTCCTCCAGCAACCGCTTCAAAACAAAAAGCTCCTCATTGGTCATGCGGGCCGATGCCACCACCGCAATCTCCTGCGGCTTAACCTTTTTCAAGCCTTCAGCCGCACGGTTCAGGGCATCGACCCACGGGCCCGGGAATTGCTCCCCCGCTGCCCGCAAGAGCGGCTGCTGCAACCGGTCCTTGGCCTCTAGGTAGTGGAAATTAAGCCGACCATGATCGCACATCCAGTGGGAGTTCACGGATTCGTTTTCCCGCGGAGTCATTCGGTAAACTTTTCCCTCTCGTGACCCAATCGTGACGTTGCAGCCGGTTCCGCAACTGGCGCAGAGGCTCTTGGTCTCTTTCAGGAACCAGACACGCATCTGAAAACGGAAATCTTTACTGGTGAGTGCGCCCACGGGGCAGATGTCGACCGTGTTGAGGGAATATTCGTTGTCGAAGCTCTTGCCTGGATAAGCCGTCAGCGTGCTGTGGCTCCCCCGGTTCACAAACCCGAGAACACTGTCCTGGGTCAGTTCGCTGGAAAAACGGACACAGCGGGAGCAGAGAATGCAGCGCTCGTCGTCCAGGACGATCCGCTTGCCGAGGTCAACATTCTTCGGCTTCTTGACCTTGTGTTCCACAAAACGGCTGCCGCCGGTGCCGTACTCCACCGAATACTCCTGCAACTTGCACTCTCCCGCCTGATCGCAGATCGGGCAGTCGAGCGGGTGGTTGATAAGAAGAAACTCCATCACCCCGTTGCGACAGTCCTTCACCAGGGGCGAATCCGTGCGAATCCCCATCCCGGGGGTGATACCAGTGGCGCATCCGATCTGGGGCCGGGGCATCCAGGCGATTTCCGGCTTTCCATCTTTTCCCAGAACCGGCTGCCGATCCGGCCCCATCTTCGGGGTGCCCATCTCAAACAAGCACATCCGGCAATTCCCCACCACGGAGAGCTTTGGATGGTAACAGTAGTGCGGGATGAATTTTTGCATCCGGTGCGCCACCTCCACCACATTGAGGCCCCGCGGCATCTTCACCCACTGACCGTCTACCTGTACGTCGATCAGATCGTTCTCATCCTTCGCCACATCGTGGTTCCAAGGGTTGATCGGGTGCTTGGCAGGGGTGCTCATGAAGATCAGTGAATGAGGGACACCACGTCGTTTTTGGCCGCCGTGCCATTTCGGCGAATCCGCATATTGAACTCCTCTTTAAACTTCGCGAGAAAGCTTTGCACCGGCCAAGCCGCCGCCTCGCCAAAGGCACAGATCGTGCGCCCGGCGATCTTGTCTGCAACATCCTTAAGGAGTTCAGGATCCGCATCCCGACCATGGCCCTCGGAGATCCGGGCCAAAATTTTCTTCATCCAAAGCACCCCTTCCCGGCAAGGCGTGCACTGCCCGCAGGATTCATGGGCGTAAAACCCGGCAATATTGGCCAGGCACTCCACCATGTCCCGCTTGTGATCCATCACGATGATTCCACCGGAACCCGCCATACTTCCGGCCGCCGCCAAGGAGTCAAAGTCCAGCGGGATATCCTCCAGCTTCATTTCCTGGTCGACCATCGTTCCGTCCGGGGCCTTTCGCTTGAACTTATACACCTCCCCGGCACGCAGGACCTTGGCTGATGATCCCCCTGGAATGACCGCCTTCAGGCGGTTCCCGCCGCGGATCCCACCGCAGACGTCCTGCAAGAGCTCTCCCAGGGTGAGAGCCCCACACTCAAATTCGTAATATCCCGGCCTCACCACATCCCCGCTGACACAAAGAATGCGGGTGCCGGTATTGTTGGGCTTCCCAATCTTGGCGAAGGCCTCCCCACCCATTTCCACGATGTGCTTCACGTTGCAAAGGGTCTCCACGTTGTTGACGATGGTCGGACACATATAGAGCCCCAGCACCGCCGGGAAATAAGGCGGCTTGATCCGCGGATACGCGCGCTTCCCCTCCAACGATTCAATCAGTCCGGTTTCTTCACCGCAGATATAGGCTCCGGCACCACGATGGACATGAATCTCCAGATCATAGCCGCTGTTCAGGATGTTTTTCCCGAGGAAGCCAGTGGCCTTGGCCTCGGCAATGGCCTTTTCCAGGATTTTCCAGCCCGTGGTGAACTCACAGCGAATGTAGAGGTAGGCCAGCTTCACCCCGTTGGCGAAGCAGCTGAGGATCATCCCCTCAAGAAGTTGGTGCGGATCCTTGTGAATGATTTGCCGATCCTTGAACGTGCCGGGCTCCGATTCGTCCGCATTGCAGATGAGATAAATCGGTTTGGTGACCTTAGCGGGATCAATGAAGCTCCACTTCATTCCGGTGGAGAAGCCGGCACCTCCCCGACCCCTGAGCTGACTCTTCTTCACCTCATCTCGGATGGCGTTTGCGCCCTGAGTAAGCCCCTTTTTAAGAACCTCGTAACCCCCATGTTTGCGGTAACAGGCGATATCCGGGGTGTAGCCGGGTGCATCCACACATTTCAGAATCAGGCGCCGTTCTTTTGCTGCCATGACCGCCCTACTTACACGCCGCGACCAGTTCGGTCGCGCGCGCCTCATCCACTTTTTCGTGGAAGTCATCGTTACAGAGAATCACCGGCGCCGTTCCGCAGGACGCCAGGCACTCCGCGTATTCCAGGGAAAATTTTCCATCTTCACTGACCAAGGCCCCGTGATGGGGATCCCCCTTGACGCCGAGTAACTTTTCCAGCGCCGCAAAGGTCTTGCCGGCTCCGCCCAAGGCGCATGGCAAGGTCCGACAGACCCGGAAATGAAAACGTCCGTAAGGTTGTTGCCGAAACCAAGGATAGAAAGTTACCAACTCGAGCACCTGGATTTCCTGCAAGTCCAGCTTTTGGGCAATCCACTCGACCCCGCGTGGCCCGATATATCCGAACTGCTCCTGCCAGAGGTGCAGGAGCGGAAGCACCGCGCTCCTTTGGGATGCAGGGTACTGTTTCACGATTTCATCGGCTTTTGCCGCCAGTGCAGAGGGAATCTCCCCTTTTTCCGGTCCCGCACAGTTTTCGGTGCCGGCCTCAAGAGGAGTGCTCATCGGTCGCACTCTCCCATAACGAAATCGATGCTCCCCAGGACCGCTGGCACATCGCTTACGGTATGCCCCGGCAAAAGGGTGTTGAGAATCCCTAGATTACAAAAAGACGGGGCGCGGATCTTGAGACGGTGGGGCACTCCGCCTCCCCGGCTGTTCAGGTAGAAACCGAGCTCTCCCTTGGGGTTTTCCGCCCCGAAATAGACCTCGCCGACCGGAGCGTCCGGCCCCTGGGTGACGACCAGGAACTGGTGGATCAACTCCTCCATTTTGGTCAGCACCTTGTCTTTAGGTGGGAGGACATTCTTGGGATCGTCCACCATCCAAGCTCCCCCCGGCACGTTCGCCACCGCCTGGAGAAGAATCCTCACGCTTTGCCGCATCTCCTCCATCCGGACGGCAAAACGGTCATAACAGTCGCCGGTCTGGCCCACGGGAACCTCGAAGTCATATTTTTCATACCCAAGGTAGGGGAAATATTTTCGCACATCGTAGTCGTTGCCAGACCCGCGCAGATTGGGCCCGGTGAGGCCAAACTCCAGAGCCATCTCCGCCGAAATCACCCCGACATCTTTCGTGCGATCCACAAAAATCCGGTTCCGGTTGAGCATTTTGCCAAACTCGTCCAATCGCCCAACAAACTGCTCGCTAAACTCTTTCACCCCTTCCAGAAAGCCTGGCGGGAGATCACGGGTCTGCCCCCCGACGCGGGTAAAGCTGGTGGTGAAACGGGCCCCGGTCAGAAGCTCGATCAGGTTATAGATCTTTTCCCGCTCCGTGAAGGTGTAGAGAAACATCGTCATCGCTCCCACATCCATGGCGAAGGCCCCAAGCCCCAGGAGATGAGCGGAGATCCGCGCCAGTTCGCAGCAAATCACCCGGGTGACCTTGGCCCGAGGGGGAAGCTCATAGCCCATCAACTTTTCGACAGCACAGGCGTACGCGACGTTATTGGCTAAGGGCGCCAGATAATCGAGACGGTCCGTGTAGGGCACAAACTGGTTCCAGGTCATGTTTTCGGCGATTTTTTCATCGCCCCGATGGAGGTACCCCACGTCCGTATCGGCCTTGGTGATCACCTCGCCATCCAGCTCGAGAACCAGACGAAGAACCCCGTGGGTGCTGGGATGGGAGGGGCCGATATTCAGGACGAGCTTTTCGCCGACATCGAGCTGCGGAGCCATTTCGGCGGTCCGAGCCATGGGATCTCCGAACTCCATCGTGGTGGTGGCCGTGCTCACAGGCTCCTCTCCTCTGCCGGATGCGCCCGCGGCTCGCGTTCATGAGAAAAAGGCGCCGGGCTCGTCACAAACGGCCCGCCTTCGAGCGGGGCTTTGGCGGTGAAGGCGATGTCGGGCATCTCCGTCGGTAATCCCTCCAGCGGGAAATCCTTGCGCAGGGGGTGATGGGGATATCCATCCCACATCAAAATCCGGCGCAGATCGGGGTGTCCGGAAAATTTCACGCCGACCATGTCCCAAGCCTCCCGCTCATGCCAGTCCGCCCCTTTCCAGACGGAGCAAACCGAAGGGACAGCCTCCCCTTCCCCTACACGAGTTTTGACCCGAAGATGACGGCGGGCGGAGAGATCGCAAAGTTCATACACTACTTCAAACCGGGGATCCTCGCCTTGGTTGTCCACGGCCGTGAGGTCAACGAGATAGGTCATGCCCTCCTTTTTCAGGGCTAACATCAGTTCCAAGAGGCGTTCTCGGGGAACCTCCCAGGAAGACTCGCCCCGAAATTCAGGCAGGATCTTCACCGCGGAAATGAGATCCGCTGTGGCGTCGGCCGCGGCTTCGCTCATGCCGCCTGTTTTTGGTTAAGCACGACCCCGCGACTGCGGGCAATTTTGTCCTGCAACTTCATCAGTGCTTCCAACACCGCCTCGGGCCGCGGCGGACAACCGGAAACGTAGACATCGACGGGAATGAGGTGGTCGATCCCCTGGAGCACGGCGTAACTTCGGTACATCCCCCCGGTACTGGCGCAGGCCCCCATGGCAATACACCACTTCGGTTCCGCCATCTGGTCCCAGATTCGTTTGGTGGCCAACGCCATCTTGTAGGTGACGGTGCCGGCCACAATCATCAGGTCCGACTGCCGGGGAGAGAACCGCATCACCTCAGCGCCGAAACGGGCAATATCGAATCGGGAGGAGGCCGAGGCCATCAGCTCAATGGCGCAACAGGCTAACCCCATGGGCATTGGCCAGAGGGAATTTTTCCGCATCCAGTTAACCGCGGCATCCAAAGTGGTAAGGACAATATTTCCCTCCACTTTGGAGTTGTAACCCATTGCCCCTGTGACGGTCCCAGCCATGGGCTTGAAGGTAGGCGGACTCCCGACAAGGGCAAGGCTGGGAGCCAAGAATCAGTTCCGCTTGACCCCCTTATTAACCCTCTGCATCCAAGCAAGATGCTTTTCGCGGTCATGGATTTAGGGGCGGCCCCCCCATTATGGATTCTGGCTCCGTTTGTGGTTCTTTTGGCTGCGATCGCCGTGGGTCCCATGCTGACCCCAAAGCTGTGGCATCAGCGCTACCACATTTTCAGCGTCTGCATGGCGGCCATCGTGATCACCTACTACCTGATCGGCCGCCGCCAGGCCGAGCCGCTGATTCACTCCCTGCAGGAGTACGTCAGTTTTATGGCCCTGATCGGATCCCTGTTCGTTGTCACTGGGGGGATCCATCTTGGCGTGGCCGGCGAAGCCACGCCGGCCCGCAACGTCGCCTTCTTGGCGATGGGCGGACTCCTCGCCAACCTCCTGGGCACCACCGGGGCAGCGATGCTCCTGATCCGACCCTGGATCCGGATGAATCGCTACCGGATCACCGCGTTTCACATCGTCTTCTTCATTTTCATCATCGCCAATGTGGGGGGATGCCTTACCCCAGTGGGAGATCCCCCACTCTTTCTCGGTTATTTGCGGGGAGTCCCCTTTTTCTGGACCTTGACCCACCTCTGGCCGGATTGGCTGCTGGTGATGGGGCTCCTGCTGGCAGTGTTTTACGTTTTTGATTCAATCAATTTTCGTAAGGCTCCAAAACCGATTCGGGAAAAGGAAACTGCTCGCGAGACCTTTCGTTTGGATGGGGCGAAAAATACGTGGTTTGTGGCGGTCATTCTGGGAGCTGTGCTTTTGCGGGGTTGGGGTGCTCCTTGGGGCGTTCCTGAGGCAATCATGGGGATCGCTGCCTGGTTGTCCCATCACTTCACCCCACCCACCATCCGTGAGCGAAACGACTTTTCCTTTGAGCCCCTCCGGGAGGTCGCGTGGCTTTTTCTGGGCATTTTCGCCACTCTGGTACCGGTCATCCACACCCTGACCGTCCATGCTGGGGTTTTTGGCCATCCCAGCAACCTTCAATTTTATCTTATGACGGGTAGCCTCTCCGCCTTTTTGGATAACGCCCCAACCTATCTCACGTTCCTCACACTGGCCCTGACCCTGCATCAACCGCCCCTCCACCTGCTGGATCCCAAAGATGTGGCGCTCTTCGCCGTCCAAGATCCCCACACCTTGGCCGCGATCTCTTTGGGTGCGGTCTTTTTTGGCGCCTGCACCTACATCGGCAACGGCCCCAACCTGCTGGTGAAATCCATCGCCGATGCCGCAAAAATTCATACGCCATCTTTCTTTGGCTATATCTTTCGCTACACCGTGCCGATTCTTCTTCCGATCTTGCTACTTGCCGGCTGGTTTTTCATTCGCTGATTTCCCCCCTTCCCCGCCCTTCGGTTTCCGCTTTTAATCTTTCTGTCCTATGAGTTTCCCGCGCGCCGCCGGCATCCTGCTTCATCCCACGTCCCTTCCGGGTAGGTACGGGCTCGGCGAAATTGGACCGGAAGCACACCGCTGGCTGGCCCACCTCCACGGAATGTCCCAGCGCCTTTGGCAGGTTTTACCCCTCGGCCCCACCGGCTATGCGGACTCTCCGTATCAAACTCTTTCCACCTTTGCCGGAAATCCGATGTTGATCTCTTTTGACGCGCTCCTGGAAGAAGGACTCCTTTTGGAGGCAGACCTCAAGGGTTTCCCGTCCTTTCCCCAGGAGTGGGTGGATTATGGTCCGGTGATCGAGGCGCGGGTCCCCGTCCTCGAAAAGGCGGCCCGCTCCTTTGCCCGCCGCGCCTCAGCCCAGCTTAAGTCCGGGCTGACCAAGTTTGAGGAAGAAAATCATTTCTGGCTCGAGGACTACGCCCTCTTCACCACACTAAAAAAGCACCACGGCAACGGCCCTTGGGTCAACTGGCCGGCACCCCTTGTACGCCGCGAGGCCCAGGCCTTGCAGGCCGCCCGCAAAGAGCACGCTACCGAAATCCGCCACGCCAAGATTCTCCAGTTCCTTTTCTTTCATCAGTGGGATGCCCTCCGTCGGGAAGCCAAAGGACGCGGAATCTCCATCATCGGGGATGTGCCGATTTTTGTGGCCCATGACAGCGCCGACGTCTGGTGTCGCCCCGATCTCTTTTCCCTGCAACCCAATGGCCAACCCACCGTGGTGGCCGGGGTTCCTCCCGACTATTTCAGCGCTACCGGTCAGCGCTGGGGCAACCCTTTATACCGCCTGGATGCTCACGAAAACGAGGGATACGCCTGGTGGACATCCCGCCTCAAGGCCGCCTTTGCCCTTTATGACATCGTCCGGATTGATCACTTCCGTGGCTTTGCCGCCTACTGGGAAATTCCCGCGACCGAGGCGACGGCGATTAAAGGCCGCTGGGTTCCAGGGCCCGGACGGAGACTCTTTGATGCCGCCAAGAAAGCCCTGGGCAACATGCCGATCATCGCGGAAGACCTCGGGGTGATCACCCCGGACGTGGAGCAGTTGCGTGATGGTTTAGGATATCCAGGCATGCGGATCCTCCAGTTTGCCTTTGGGGACGACCCGAAGGCGGCCGAATTCCGACCAGAGAGCTATCCGAAAGATTGCGTAGTTTATACTGGAACGCACGACAACGACACGACGGTGGGTTGGTATCGTAGCGAGCCCGGCAAAGACTCCACCCGCACGGCGGAACAGATCGAACGGGAGCGCCACACGGTCCGGACCTATTTGCATTGCGACGGCTCCCAGATTCACTGGGATCTGATCGCCCTCGCCCTGCGTTCCCACGCCAACACCGCCCTCTATCCGATGCAGGATGTGCTCGGAATGGGTTCCGCCGCCCGCATGAATGTGCCGGGGCGGGAAGGCGGCAATTGGGCGTGGCGGTTCCGCTGGGAGCAGTTAACGCCGGAGATTGAGCAGCGTCTCGGGCGACTTACCCGCGAAGCGAATCGGGCCTGAGGGCCGTTACTTGATCCAGCTGGGATCGTGGACCACAAACTGGAGCTTACCTTTAAACAGGCCCAGTTCCCCGATAAACTGAAACTTTTTTCCCTTTTCTTTGAGGCGGAGCGCATCCCGCAGATTTTTATCAAAAGAGTGAAGGGCGTAGGGCTGCCCATCTACCTCCACCTCCAGCGGTCGTACCTTGGAGAGAGTACTCTCCACTAAAAAAATCTCCCCCATCGCCTGGGCTATCGCGCCCGGGCTTGCCCCTTTTAACACCGAAGCGGAGCGCAATTTGGATCGATCCAGCTTGTCGAAAGCCAACTTAAGCGGCTCCTTGGGAGACTGCACCCCGCCGGCGGGATTGACCAAGGTTCGGGCCTCTGGCGTGGCTAGGGTTTTGAATTTTGCGGCCACGGGAAAGTGGTCACTGGCGCCATAACCCGAACCATAATTGGTCCAGCGCCAGGGAAGGCCCAGCGGCGGTTGCCGATTCACGCCGTCGACAAAAACCTGCCCAAACGTTCCGTCTACATACTCCACATCTTTGCCATCCAACAGTCCACGCGTTACCAGCATTTGCATGAGGGTTCCCCATTCGCCGCTATATTCGTCGGAATAGCGCTCCTCCAGGGGCTTTTCATACCAAAGATTGTAGAGAATCGGCCCATCTGCTTTACCCATGGCGACCTTGTCTCCCTGGGAGCCCAAGACGTCCTGCACCCCGGTCTTGGGCATAAAAGGGTACCGCTGGCCCTGATTGTAATGGGAGTTGAGATCGCCGGCCACAACCACCTCGGCAGAGGGATTCTGGGCAAGGATCTCATCCAGCCGCTTCCGCACTGTTTCCGCATTTCCGAGTCTCTGGTTTTCGGCAGCCGGGTTTCCGGCCTGGCTTTTCCAGTGATTCACCAGGACCACCAGCGATTTTCCGCCCAGATCGATCTTGGCCTCGAGCACTCCCCGCGCCGCCGGAGTTTCGTGAGTCACATGCTCCAGAATGGGAAGGCGGCTCAGCACCACGTTTTTCTGGGCGATATTATCGCGACCGGAGGGGTCCGGATAATCCCTTCCCACGGCCGGCCGGTAGCCTTTCATGCCCAGATCCTCCAGATATTTGATCAGCCATGCTTCGGCCGGTAACCCGCGGAGTTCGTCATTCAGTTCCGTTGTCAGCATCTTTTCCGCGGTGGTGCCCGCGTGTTTCGCTAAAAATTCATCATAGTTGTCCACCCTGCTCTCCGGGGTGAAATCGACTTCGATTTCATTTAGGAGCAAGATTTCGGGCCCCTGCCCCGCCTGCATCGATTGCAGGACCTTGCCAATGCCACGTAGCTTGCCCAGTAGTTTGGTCGGACCGTAGCTATTAGGGTCATCGGGGATTTCTATGTAGTCGTCAAATTTTGCCACCCGATCAACGTCGAAAAGGTTCTCCACGTTATAGGTCATCACCAGGAAATCCTTGCCGGAAGCGTCCGCCGACTTCTCCTCGGCCTTAGTGATGACCGCAGCAAACGTTAGAGCCGCTAAAAAAATCCGGAGCATCCTATTATCCATGCCCAAACATTACCCGCTGTATGGCCAACCCACGACATAATTCCCTCCCCTTGACGCTTCCTTTCTGCCTCATAAGCTGAATGTTCAGTGACTGGTATGCGATTCCTAAGCCATTTATTGTTAGCGTTTTGCGTCTGGATTGCTTTCTCATCTTCGGCGATTTCCCAATCCGATTCCGGGGTGGATCTCCGTCCTAAAAAGGCGTGGTGGGGTCGTTGGGGCTATATCAATTCCGCCGGTAAATTTGTCCTCGAGCCCCAGTACGAAGAAGCTCTGCCCTTCTCTGACTTTCTGGCCCCCGTCAAGGTGGAGGGCAAATGGGGATACATCAACGGCGAGGGTAAATTCATCATCGAGCCCCGCTTTGAGGACGCCTACCTGTTCAGCGACCAGGCCGCCGCGGTGAAAGAGGGGGGGAAGTGGGGTTTTATCAACCGGTCGGGAAAGTTTCTGGTCGAACCCAAATACGAGAATGCCGCCGTCTTTCGACAGGGGTTGGCCGCGGTGAAGTGGGAAGGCAAATGGGGCTTCATCACTAAAACCGGGGAAATGACCATCCCGCCGCGCTTGGAGCAGGTTTACTTTTTTCAGGAAGACCGTTGCGGAGCTTTTGCAGACGGCAAATGGGGTTACATCGACCGCAAGGGCGAGTTTGTCATCCCACCCAAATATGACGAGGTGCTCGCCTTCTCAGAGGGGCTAGCCGCAGTCAACGTGGGCGGTAAGCGGGAGGGTGATAAATTCTCCGGAGGAGATTGGTATTTTGTCAGCCCAGAAGGCAAAGAGGTAATTCAGGAGGCTTTCGTCTCTCACACAGCTCCGGCCAGTACCGCCGCATCCCGGGTCGGCACCGAGGGACGCCAGGACACCACCGCAAAAATCTTGGGGGTGGAGAATGGATTCGCGGGGGGCAAGGCCCGGATTCTTCTGGGACCTCACCTTATGAATGGAGAGTCGAAAAGCTCCACCTGGGGTTACATCGACACCAAGGGCAACTGGTTAGCCCAAGGGGCCACGACGATCCCCCTGAACTTCTCGACCTACACACCGGGAGAGGGCTTTACCTTTGAATCGGACCTTCTCGGGAATCGGGGCTCCCCGGCAGATGTCCTGCAATCCGCCCGCACGGCGGAGAGCATCGGGAAAGCGTACGAACAGATTGAAGCCATTGAAAGGGACGCCGATGAGCAGTTTGCCGCCGCTGATCGTGTCGAGGAACTAGGGGACAAGGAGGCCGCAGCCGCCTCCCGCCAACTCGGCAAGGAGCGGCGGGCTGAAGCTGCCCGATTGCGAAAAGAAACGGAAAAGCGTGGCGGGGATTCCAACGCCAACTCCCTTAAATATTTCGAGCAGGCGCTGAAAATTTACCAGGATTTTGCCAAGGAGAATCCCGATAATTTCCGGAAAACCGAGGCCCAGTATAAAACCGGAGAGATGCTGGAGCACCTCGCCCGCTATTGGGATGCCTATGAGGCCTATAAAAAGCTCGTAGAGGAATCGGCCGCCAATCAGTACTGGGATCTGGCCATCGAGCGAATGTTTGCCATCGGCAACGTTTTTTTAGCAGGGCAACCCCAAATGCTATGGAAGATCCCCATGCCGGCAGATATGAACAAGGTGGTTACCATTTACGAATCCATCATTCGCTCAGCCCCGTTCGGGTCCTACGCCCCCTTCGCCACTTTTTCCGGCGGGTTGGCCCGGGAGAAACAGAAAAAATGGCCGGAGGC
>JACCDW010485323.1_pt1 | contig 11815 bp, 12 predicted proteins | sample 7449781 | NCBI WGS metagenome assembly JACCDW01 (sample SAMN15323449, study PRJNA562643) | freshwater metagenome | isolation source: river surface water | place: USA:Blue River Watershed | collected 2017-08-18
CGCCGCGCAGGGCTACGAGCCGACGACCGACCCCGAGGCCGCCGACCTGATCCTGTTCAACACCTGCTCGGTGCGCGAGAAGGCGCAGGAGAAGGTCTTCAGCGACCTCGGTCGCGTGAAGCACCTGAAGAAGAAGGGCGTGCTGATCGGCGTCGGCGGCTGCGTGGCCAGCCAGGAGGGCGCGGCCATCATCGAGCGCGCGCCCTATGTCGACGTGGTGTTCGGTCCGCAGACCCTGCACCGGCTGCCGCAGATGATCGAGCAGCGCCAGGCCGCTCGTCGGCCCCAGGTCGACATCTCCTTCCCCGAAATCGAGAAATTCGATCACCTGCCGCCGGCTCGCAAGGAAGGGGCTTCGGCCTTCGTGTCCATCATGGAGGGCTGCAGCAAGTACTGCTCGTACTGCGTGGTGCCCTACACGCGGGGCGAAGAGGTCTCGCGGCCGTTCGAAGACGTGCTCACCGAGGTGGCCGGCCTAGCCGACCAAGGGGTGAAGGAAATCACCCTGCTGGGTCAGAACGTGAACGCCTACCGGGGCCGCATGGGCGACACGGCCGAGATCGCCGACTTCGCGCTGCTGCTGGAGTACGTGGCTGAGATTCCCGGCGTGCAGCGCATCCGCTACACCACGAGCCACCCCAATGAATTCACCCAGCGCCTGATCGAGGCCTATGGCAAGACCGACAAGCTGGTGAACCACCTGCACCTGCCGGTGCAGCACGGCTCGGACCGCATCCTGATGGCCATGAAGCGGGGTTACACCGCGATGGAATACAAGAGCACCATCCGCAAGCTGCGGGCGGTGCGGCCCGACATTTCCATGAGCTCGGACTTCATCGTGGGATTCCCGGGCGAAACCGAAGAGGACTTCGGCAAGATGATGAAGCTCATCGAAGACATCGGCTTCGACGCCTCGTTCAGCTTCATCTTCAGCCCGCGGCCGGGCACGCCGGCGGCCAACCTGCCCGACGACACCCCCCAGGATGTGAAGCTCAAGCGCCTGCAGCACCTGCAGGCCACCATCGAGGCGAATGTGCGTCGCATCAGCGACAGCCGCTTGGGAACGCTTCAGCGCATCCTGGTCGAAGGGCCCTCACGCAACAGCGCCACCGGCAAGGCGGGCAGCTCGGCCACGGAGTTGATGGGGCGCACGGAGTGCAACCGCATCGTGAACTTTGAAGGCGGCCCGCAGGGCGCGCGGCTGCACGGCCAGATGCTGCAGGTGCGCATCACCGAGGCGCTGCCGCATTCCTTGCGCGGCGAGGTGGTGGTGGGCTGATCAGTTTCTGGGCCACAAGAATGCGCGCAGCCAAATCGCCAGGGCCGTCGCGGTCACCGTAAGGGCGTTTCCCCACATCGAGCCCTCGACCCCGTTGTAGGCCCAAGCGCCGACGTAGGCCAGCAGCGCAGCCAGGTAGGCCCACAGCCACAAGGAAAGCGCCCGGATGCCTTGGGTTTGACCACGCCACAGCAGCTTCACTGCCAACACCGACAGCGCCGACACGCCCAAGGGCAAGGCCAAGGCATTGAGCACATGCCAAGCCGCGTTCGCTGGGTCCATAGGGTCACGATTTTATAATTCGCCACTTATGGCCGTCCTTGCCCTCGGGCTCAACCACCAGACCGCTCCGCTGGACCTGCGCGGGCGCCTGGCGTTTTCTGCGGGGCAACTGGGCACGGTGCTGCAGGATTTCCGCCGAGGGCTGCAGCGGGCCGCGCCAGAGGCGGCGATCCTGTCCACCTGCAACCGCACCGAGCTGTATGTCTCGGCCGATGCCGCGGGCATCCATGAGATCGCCGCGCCTGCCCTGCAGTGGCTCGCAGCCCAGGGTGGCATTGCCGACACCACCCTGCGCGAACACACCTACTTGCGCGAAGAACGCGATGCGGCGCGCCACGCCTTCAGGGTGGCCTCGGGGCTGGATTCGATGGTGCTGGGCGAGCCGCAGATCCTGGGCCAGATGAAGGAGGCCGTGCGCGAGGCCGATGCCGCCGGCACCCTGGGCACCACGCTGCACCAGCTGTTTCAGCGCTCCTTCGCCGTGGCCAAAGAGGTGCGCAGCTCCACCGAGGTGGGTTCGCACTCGATCAGCATGGCCGCTGCCTCGGTTCGCCTGGCGGGCCAACTGTTTGAAGACCTGCGCGATGTGCGGGTGCTGTTGGTGGGCGCGGGCGAAATGATCGAGCTCGTGGCCACGCACTTTGCAGCCCGCGAACCCAAGACCATGGCCGTGGCCAACCGCACGCTGGAGCGCGGCGAGAAGCTGGCGGCGCGTTTCGGTGCGCAGGCCCTGCGCCTGAGCGATCTGGCCACGCGCTTGCACGAGTTCGATGTGGTGGTGTCCTGCACCGCCAGCAGCCTGCCGCTGATTGGCCTGGGCGCCGTGGAGCGCGCGCTCAAGGCGCGTCGCCACAAGCCCCTGTTCATGGTCGACCTGGCCGTGCCGCGCGACATCGAACCCGAGGTGGCGCAGCTCGATGACGTGTACCTGTACACCGTGGATGACCTTTCGGCCATCGTGCAGGTGGCCAGCGAGAAGCGCCAGGCCGCCGTGGAGCAGGCCGAGGTGATCATCGATGCGGGCGTGCAGAGCTTCGTGCATTGGCTGGACCAGCGAGCGGCCGTGCCGCTGATCCAGGCGCTCAATCGCCGCGCCGAAGAGTGGCGCGAGCTGGAATTGGCGCGTGCACGCCGGCGGCTGGCCAAGGGTGAGGACCCGATGGTGGTGATGGAGGCGCTGAGCCAGGCACTTTCGCAAAAGATGCTGCACGGCGCCTTCGCCGAGCTGCATGCCAGTGACGGCCAGCAGCGAGACGCCCTGGCGCAGACGCTGTCGCGACTGTTCCTGCGCGGCGGCAGCCCGACCCCATGAAGGCCGCATGAAGGCTGCGCTGCGCGAGCAGTTCGAGCGCTTGTCTCTGCGAGGTGCCGAACTCGAGTCTGTCTTGTCCGATCCTGCCGTGGCCTCGGACATGAGGCGCTACCGCGCGCTTCTGAAGGAGCAGGCCGAGGTCAGCGCGGTGCTCACGCGCTGGGCACGGTACCGCCAGCGCGAAGCCGACCTGGCCGCCGCGCAGGAATTGTTGGCCGGTGATCAAGCTGCAGACGCCGACATGGCCGCCATGGCGCGCGAAGAGGCGCAAGAGGCCCAGTCCGAGCTCGATCAACTGTCCACCGACCTTCAGGCCGCCCTGTTGCCCAAGGACCCAGACGACGAGCGCCCCTGTTTCCTGGAAATCCGCGCCGGCACGGGCGGCGACGAGTCGGCCCTGTTCGCCGCAGACCTGCTGCGCATGTACCTTCGCGACTGTGAGCGCATCGGTTTTCGAACCGAGATCCTGAGCGCCAGCGACAGCGACCTCGGCGGCTACAAGGAAGTGGTGCTGCGGGTGGATGGCGATGGCGCCTATGGGCGGCTGAAGTTCGAAAGCGGTGGTCACCGCGTGCAGCGGGTGCCGGCCACCGAAAGCCAGGGCCGCATCCACACGAGCGCCTGCACGGTGGCGGTGATGGCCGAGCCAGATGAAGCCGAAGAGGTGCCCCTGAACCCTTCCGAGTTGCGCATCGACACCTTCCGCGCCAGCGGCGCCGGTGGCCAGCACATCAACAAGACCGATTCTGCCGTGCGCATCACGCACATTCCGACAGGCCTGGTGGCCGAGTGCCAAGACGACCGTTCCCAACACCGCAACAAGGCGCGCGCCTTGCAGGTGCTGGCCGCCCGGCTGCGCGACCGGGAGCGCAACGAGAGGGCAGCGCGCGAGGCCGCCACGCGCAAGAGCCTGATCGGCAGCGGCGACCGCAGCGACCGCATCCGCACCTACAACTTCCCCCAGGGCCGGGTGACCGACCACCGCATCAACCTCACGCTGTACAAACTGGGCGCGGTCATGGACGGCGACCTCGAAGACCTGGTGGGCGCGCTGCATGCCGCACAGGTGGCCGAGGAACTGCAGGCGCTGGAAGCCGGGCGTGGGGCCTGAAGCCGCCGTGACGGTGGATGACGCGCTGCGAAAGGCGCGTGACTGGGGCGTGCACCGACTGGACGCCCAACTGCTGTTGGGCGCGGTGCTGCAGCGGGACCGTGCCTGGTTGATTTCCCACGGTGAGCATGTGCTCACACACCAGGAAAGCACTGAACTCCAGGGGCTGATGCGGCAACGCTCGGAGGGAAAGCCCTTGGCCTACCTGCTGGGGCACCGGGAGTTCCAAGGCCTGCGGCTGCGGGTCACGCCCGACGTGCTCGACCCGCGGCCCGATACCGAGACACTGGTGGAGTGGGCCCTGTCCCTCATGACGCCCCTGTCTTCACCGCTGTCTTCACCGCTGTCATCACCCTTGTCTACGCACCTGCCGGCGCCACGGTGGGAACCCCCGGTGGGGCGCCCTTCAGCCGATGCGGCCTCGGCGCATGGGGCATTCCATGGCGCCCGCGTCCTGGACCTGGGTACCGGCAGCGGGGCCATCGCCTTGGCGCTCAAGCACGCATGCCCGGGGGCCGACATGCACGCTACCGATGCCAGCGCGGCTGCCTTGGCCGTTGCGCGCGGCAACGCCACGGCACTGGGGCTGGCCGTGACCTTTCATGAAGGGTCCTGGTGGCAAGCGGTGGGCGGCCTGCGCTTCGATGTGGTGGTGAGCAACCCTCCGTACATCCGCGAAGACGACCCGCACCTGGCGGCGCTGGTGCACGAGCCGCGCGCGGCCCTGGTGGCCGGCGAACAGGGCTTGGCCGACATCCGAGCCATCATCGATGGCGCGCACAACCACCTGAACCCCGGTGCCTGGCTGCTGTTTGAGCATGGTTTCGACCAGGGTCAGGCCGTGGCGGCGCTGCTGCGGGGCGCGGGCTTCATCGAGATCGACCACCGCCTGGACCTGGCTGGCCACACCCGGTGTACGGGCGGTCGGCTTCCCCGATAATCGCGTTTGACTTGTTGTTCACACCGGACCCATCACCATGAGCGAAATCCACCAACGCATCGATCAGATCGTCAAGGGCCACCGTGTGGTGCTGTTCATGAAGGGCACCTCGCAGTTCCCGATGTGCGGCTTCTCGGGCCGCGCCATTCAGCTGCTCAAGGCCTGCGGCGTACAGGACCTGGCCACGGTCAATGTGCTCGAAGACGAGGGCATTCGCCAGGGCATCAAGGAGTACGCCAACTGGCCGACCATCCCGCAGCTCTACATCAATGGCGAGTTCGTCGGCGGCTCGGACATCATGATGGAGATGTACGAAAGCGGCGAACTGCAGCAGGCCCTGAGCCAGCCCAACTGAGCGGCGTGGCGGCCCCGGCGTGGTGCCCGGGCCGCATACCCACCGCCTGAACACACGAGCCGCCTTGCAGACCCATCCCACTCCCCGTCTGATCGTTGGGATCACCGGCGCCAGCGGCGCGGCCTACGGTGTAGGCCTGTTGCGCCGCGCGCGCGAACTGGGTGTGTATACCCACCTGGTGGCCACGCCCGCGGGCATCCTCAACGTTCACCACGAACTGGGGATGGACCGCAGCGCGCTGGAGGCCTTGGCCGGCGAGGCCCACAGCCCGGGTGACGTTGGGGCCAGCATCGCCAGCGGGTCCTACCCGGTGGATGCGATGGTCGTGGCACCTTGCTCGATGAAGACCCTGGCCGCCGTGGCCCATGGGCTGAGCGACAACCTGCTCACCCGCGCAGCGGACGTCACGCTCAAGGAACGCCGCCGCTTGATCCTGATGGTGCGAGAAACGCCCTTCAACCTGGCACATCTGCGCAACATGACCGCCGTCACCGAGATGGGCGGCATCGTCTTCCCGCCACTGCCGGCCTTCTACCACCGGCCCACCAGCGTGCAGCAGATCATCGACGATGGGGTGGAGCGGGTGCTGTCGCTGCTGGGCATCGGCCGGGCGCAGCCACAGGCCTGGACGGGTCTCTAGAAGCCCATTGACCTTTCAAAGCCGCCAACGTTGGCGCGCCGCCATCACTGCCTGCGGATAGGGGGCCTGGCCACGGGTGCCGTTGTAACGCCCCAGGGCCATGAACAGATCACCCTGTTCGACGTTCAGGTAGTGGCGCAAGATCACGCAACCGAAGCGAAGATTGGTCTGCAGGTGGAACAGCCGTGCCGGCTCGCCGTCGCCGATGCTGCGCGCCCAAAAGGGCATGACCTGCATATAGCCTCGCGCACCGGCAGCGCTGATGGCGTACTTTCGAAATCCGCTCTCGACCTCGATCAAGCCCAATACCAGCGCCGGCTCCAACCCCGCGCGAGTGGCCTCGTACCACAGCGTGTGGATGAAGTCCCCTCGGGTATGCGCCTCGGCCATCCAAGGCTTGAGCACGGCCCCGACAGCGGCTGCCCACCGCAGGAAGGCCTGCCGAGCCTCGTCGGAGGGGAAAGGGGGCAGGCCCGGCGGCGCGCGTTCGGCCACCGCCGCGCTCAGGGCGGTGCGTACCGAGTCGCTGAGGTCTTCCTCACGTTGTGCGCCGGCCCAGGCTTGCGGGGTGAAGGTGGGCGCCACCCAGGGCTGAAGCGCGGCGGCCACCGCAGCCAAGCAGGTGCGCCTTGTCCAGGCGGGTTGGGTCAGCGGGTCAGCGTCCTTCTTCTGCCCCACCCGAAGTGTTCGCCAGAAAAATGACACTGACCCCATTTTTCAGCGGCGGCGCAGCACCTCGGCGAGGATGTCGGTGGCCGCGGCGGTTTGCGCGGCGCTGTCGCGGCGGCCTTGGATTTCGACGGTGCCGGCCTTGAGGCCGCGGTCGGAGAAGACCACCCGCAGGGGCACGCCAATGAGTTCCCAGTCGGCGAACATGGCGCCGGGGCGCTCGCCGCGGTCGTCCAGGAGCGCGTCGACGCCCTGTGCCCGCAGTTGGTCGTAAAGGGCTTCGGCAGCCACCTTCACGTCGGGGCTTCGGTCCATGCCGATGGGGCAGATCACCACCTCGAAGGGCGCGATGGAGGCCGGCCAAATGATGCCGCGCTCGTCATGCCCCTGCTCGATGGCCGCACCCAGGATGCGCGTGACGCCAATGCCGTAGCAGCCCATCTCGAAGAACTGCGGCTTGCCGGTTTCGTCCAGGAAGGTGGCGTTCATCGCCTTGCTGTACTTGGTGCCCAGGTAGAACACGTGGCCGACCTCGATGCCGCGCTGGATGGCCAGAACGCCCTTGCCGTCGGGCGAAGGGTCACCCTCGACCACATTGCGGATGTCGGCCACCACATCGGGCTCGGGCAAGTCGCGGCCCCAGTTCACACCGGTGTAGTGGAAGTCGACTTCGTTGGCGCCGCACACGAAATCGGCCATGCGCGCCACGGTGCGGTCGGCCACGATCTTCACCGGCTTCCTGAGGTTCAATGGCCCCAGGTAGCCGGGCTTGCAGCCGAAGTGGTCCTCGATTTCGGCCACGGTGGCAAAGCGGAAGCCGCCCTTGAGGCCCTCGACCTTGCCGGCCTTCACCTCATTGAGGTCGTGGTCGCCACGCACCAAGAGCAACCACACCGTGCTCTTCTTGACGACGCCGTCTTCGCTGATGTCGTCGGTGGCCAGCACGAGACTCTTGACCGTCTGCTGCAGGGGCAGGCCCAACAATTGAGCCACATCGGCGCAGGTGCTCTTGCCCGGTGTGGGCGTCTTGGCAATGGCCTGCGAGGCCGCGCCGCGCGCGGGCAGCAGCGCCACGGCTTCGGCCAGCTCGATGTTGGCGGCGAATTCGCTCGTGGGGCAATAGACGATGGCGTCCTCGCCGGTGTCGGCGATCACCTGGAATTCGTGCGACAGGTCACCGCCGATGGCCCCGGTGTCGGCCGCCACGGCGCGGTACTGCAGACCGAAGCGATCGAAGATGCGCTTGTAGGCCGCGAACATGGTGTCGTAGCTCTTGGCGGCGGCGGCGGCGTCTCGATCGAAGGAGTAGGCGTCCTTCATCGTGAACTCGCGTCCGCGCATGATGCCAAAGCGCGGACGACGCTCATCGCGGAACTTGGTCTGGATCTGGTAGAGGTTCTTGGGCAGCTGCTTGTAGCTGCGCAACTCCTGTCGAGCGATGTCGGTGACCACCTCTTCGCTGGTGGGTTGGATGACGAAGGCGCGCTCGTGGCGGTCCTGGATGCGCAGCAGCTCAGGGCCCATCTTGTCGAAGCGACCGGTTTCGTGCCACAGCTCGGCTGGCTGCACCACGGGCATCGTGATCTCGATGGCGCCGGCCCGATTCATTTCTTCACGGATGATGGCCTCGACCTTGCGGATCACCCGAAGGCCCATGGGCATGTAGTTGTAGATGCCCGCGCCCAGGCGCTTGATCATGCCTGCGCGCATCATCAGACGGTGGCTGACCACTTCGGCGTCGGCGGGAGCTTCCTTGAGCGTGCTGATGAGGAACTGAGAGGCTTTCATGAAACAGGAACGGCCCAGGGTTAGCGAGGATTCGCATCACGCACAGGGCCGGTGCAATAATCGAACCAACTTAAAAATTGGGGTTTGATTATGCTCGACCGTGAGGGTTTCAGACCCAACGTCGGCATCATCCTGCTCAACGGTCGCAACCAGGTTTTCTGGGGCAAGCGACTGAAGACACATTCCTGGCAGTTTCCTCAGGGTGGCATCAAGCACGGGGAGACGCCCGAGCAGGCGATGTTCCGCGAACTGCACGAAGAGGTGGGGCTGCTGCCTGAGCATGTGCAGATCATCGCCCGCACGCGCGACTGGCTGCGCTACGAAGTCCCCGACCACTTCATTCGGCGCGAGTCCCGCGGGCACTACCGGGGGCAAAAGCAGATCTGGTTCCTGCTCAAGCTGCTGGGCCGCGACAGCGACATGAACCTGCGTGCCACCGACCACCCCGAGTTCGACGCGTGGCGTTGGAACGACTACTGGGTACCGTTGGACGTGGTGATCGAATTCAAGCGCGGCGTGTACGAAATGGCGCTGACCGAGTTGGCGCGCTTTCTGCCGCGCGCGCACTCGAACAACCGTTACCTGCGTGGCGGCATGCGGGCACAAACCGGCGGCCATGGCGTCGGACCTAGCGGCGGGCACAGCAGCGAAAGCAGCGGCGCACACAGTGGCGCACACAGCGCGGGCCATGACGGAGATGCGGCTGCAGGCCAAGCCCAAACGCCACAGGTCAGTGCCGACCCGCGCACGGCGCCGGCCGACTCCGCCGCGCTCACATCAGGATCAGATTCGTCCGGTGGATGAGCTCGGGCTCATACACATAGCCCAGCACCGCTTCGATCTGGGTTGAGGCCTTGCGCGCGATGAGGCGCGCCTCGCTGCTGGAATAGTTGGACAGGCCACGGGCAATGACGCTGCCGTCTGCACGCCGGACGGCAATCACATCCCCCCGGTGGAATTCACCCTCCACCTCCACCACGCCGATGGGCAACAGGCTCTTGCCCTCGGCGGTGAGCTTGGCCACCGCGCCGTCGTCGACGGTGACCGCACCACGCAGCTGCAGGTGGTCGGCCATCCACTGCTTGCGCGCGGCCAACTTGGGTGTGGTGGCCACCAGGGCCGTGCCGATCGCTTCTCCCCGGGCCAGGCGCAGCAGCACATCGGGCTCGCGGCCCCAGGCGATGATCGTCGACGCCCCACTGCCCGCAGCGCGCTTGGCCGCCAGCACCTTGGTGATCATGCCGCCCTTGCCGATGGACGAACCCGCACCACCGGCCATCTGTTCGAGCTGTGCATCGCCGGCAGGCGCCACTTCAATGAACCGGGCTGCCGAATCTCTGCGCGGGTCGGCGCTGTAGAGGCCCTTCTGGTCGGTGAGGATCACCAGGGCATCGGCTTCCACCAGGTTGGCCACCAAGGCGCCCAGGGTGTCGTTGTCGCCGAACTTGATCTCGTCGTTGACCACGGTGTCGTTCTCATTGATCACCGGGATCACCCGCAGACCCAGAAGGGTCAGCAGGGTCGAGCGCGCGTTGAGGTAGCGCTCGCGGTCGGCCAGGTCGGCGTGGGTCAGCAGCACCTGCGCACTGTGCAGCCCCTGCTCGCGCAACAGGGATTCGTATATCTGCGCCAGGCCCATCTGGCCCACAGCGGCAGCGGCTTGCAGTTCGTGCAGCTGCGATGGTCGCGCGGCCCAACCCAGGCGCTTCATGCCCTCGGCAATCGCACCGCTGGACACCATGATCACCTCGCGGCCCTCGCGTGCCAGGGCGGCCATCTGGCGGCACCAGTTGCCGATGGCCTGCGCGTCCACACCGCGTCCTTCATTGGTCACGAGGCTGGAACCCACCTTGATGACAATGCGCCGCGCGTCGCGCAGCACGGCCGCATCAAGGGCATTCGGGGTGTGGGGGTCGCCGTGGGGGCTCATGGGCGTGGGTGCGATGGGGTCCTGGAACCGGGCAACGGGCCGGTCGGCCTCGGTCAATCACGTCGAAAGCGGGGATCCTCAGGCTCCGGCTGGGGCAGCACCTCGGCCGAGGCCTCGAAGCGGGCATCGGGCTCGGGAATCACCGGCGCGCGGTGAGCCGCCACATGGTCGTAGATGGCGTGGATCAAGGGGTCCAACCCTTGCCTGGCCAGCGCCGAGATTTCAAAGACCGGCCCCTTCCACTTGAAGCGCTTGACGAAGTCCTTCACACGGGCGGCACGCTCATCACCGGGCACCATGTCCATCTTGTTGAGGACCAGCCAGCGCGGCTTCTGATGCAGCGATTCGTCGTACTTGCGCAGTTCCTCGACGATGGCCTTGGCCTGTTGCACCGGGTCCGAGTCATCGAAGGGGGCCAAGTCGACGAGATGCAGCAGCAGCTCGGTGCGCTGCAGGTGGCGCAGGAACTGGTGACCCAGGCCTGCGCCTTCAGCTGCGCCCTCGATCAGGCCGGGGATGTCGGCGACCACGAAGCTCTTTTCGGGACCGACACGCACCACGCCCAGATTCGGGTGCAGGGTGGTGAAGGGGTAGTCGGCGATCTTGGGCCGCGCGTTGGAAATGGCGGCGATCAGGGTGCTCTTGCCGGCGTTGGGCATGCCAAGCAAGCCCACATCGGCCAGTACGCGCAGCTCCAGCCGCAGCTTCTTGGCTTCACCGGGCCAGCCTGGAGTCTTCTGCCGTGGCGCGCGGTTGGTGCTGGTCTTGTAGTGCAAGTTGCCAAAGCCACCGTCACCGCCCTTGCACACCAACACCGGCTCGCCCGGCACCAGGAGCTCAGCGACCACCTCGTCGGATTCGGCATCGCGCAGGATGGTGCCCACCGGCATGCGCAGCACGATGTCGTCACCGGCCGCACCGAATTGGTCTGAGCCGCGGCCCGGCTCACCGTTGCGCGCCTCGTGGCGGCGCGCATAGCGGTAGTCGATCAAGGTGTTGAGGTTGCGGTCGCCCACGGCCCACACGCTGCCGCCCCGGCCCCCATTGCCCCCATCGGGCCCGCCAAAGGGGATGAACTTCTCACGCCGAAAGCTCACGCAGCCGGCGCCGCCGTTGCCGGCTGCGACATCAATGGTGGCTTCGTCGACGAATTTCATGGAGACCTCAAAAGGGCAAACCCCGGCGGACCGGGGTTTGCGGCAGGTGCGTCTGCGACGCCGGTGACCGAATGGTCAGGCCGGAGTCACGGCCACCGTGTGACGGTTGAGCTCGCCCTTGGTGGCAAAACTCACGGTGCCGTCCACGAGGGCGTACAGGGTGTGGTCCTTGCCCATGCCCACGTTCGGGCCGGCATGGAAACGGGTGCCGCGCTGGCGCACGATGATCGAGCCGGCCGGAACGGCCTGGCCGCCGAACACCTTGACGCCGAGCATCTTCGGCTTGGAATCGCGGCCGTTGCGTGTGGAGCCGCCGCCTTTTTTCTGTGCCATGGATCTTTACTCCTGGAAG
>JACCDW011702453.1_pt1 | contig 11814 bp, 9 predicted proteins | sample 7449781 | NCBI WGS metagenome assembly JACCDW01 (sample SAMN15323449, study PRJNA562643) | freshwater metagenome | isolation source: river surface water | place: USA:Blue River Watershed | collected 2017-08-18
TCAATTCAAAGAATTTACCATTAACGGTCTTGAACTGAAATGTTTTTGTAGCGATATTAAAATACTTTTCAAGTTTCTCGTCTGTTTCATGAAAAACAAAATTACTTCTAACTAATTCTACTTTCAACTCATTTCCACATCCACATCTAACATTTACAGCTAGAGCATTTCCTTGTTGGAAAGTCAACTCTCTAATTAAGAAAATTAAAAATAATCTGTCTTGGTCTTTAATCTCTAAATAAGAACCCATTTTTCCATCCGGATATTTGATACGAACACATGCTTGTAACATATCGTTCATTTTTTCAACGATATCATAGAAATTGTTATCATCAACCATAGCATAGGCTTGAATTTCTCTAACTTGCGCTGGTCTTACCATGAATAGTGTTCCTGTAGGATAGAATTGACCACAAGGTAATTCTCTAATATCCATATTGAAATATTGCAAGTCAGTCGTTCTATTTACACTTGGACTTTCAACAAATGGAAGTTCACCAGAAGCTTCTTTTTGACCTTGTTCTAAGTCTTGTAAATGTCTTTTTAGGTAATCCTCTTCCGACATTTCATTATTTTTATTATTTGACATATAATTTAGATTATTTTTTTTATATATTACATATATTGTCTCCTCTATTATAATCTAAATTTGATAAAAAGTTTGATTTAAATAAAAAAACCCTCAACTTTAGATTGAGGGTTTTTTAAATTATTTTTCTTTAAGATTATCCGTTGATGAACCCACCAGCCGCGATAGCTCCTGTTCTAAGAATTGTTACATTGTTTACAATGATTCCCATACCTTTAATTGGTTCAACATATGTATCAAGAACACCAATTTGGTTATCAATAATTTCTGGAGTGTTGTTTTCCTCATCCATTTTATTGAAGTAGTTATATAAACCATTTCTACTTACATAAGTCTCACAGATAGTGTCTGCTCTCAACTTAATGTCTGCTCTCACGTCAGCTGTATTAAATTTCCACTGGAAGTCTAACAACATTCTTGATAACTCTCTTTCAAGTTCAATTAAAACTTCTCTTACGTGGATGTAAGAAAGAGCAGATTTAACAAGCGTTTGAGCCGTGTTTTCAGTTTCAATGATGAATCCTCTATTTCTTTTGAACACCAATGGGTTAATTTGTGCTTGATTTAAGAATTCGATATCCTCTGGTGTGAAATCTTGTTCAATTGAATTGATTCCAGTGATTCTACCATTTGTAACACCCGCTGCAATTGTCCAAGGAGTAACGTTTCCAACATTTGAAATGTGTTTCGCCATATAAGTAGTTGCAACAAACGGTGCTGGTGGATGATTTAGAGGTCTACCATTATCATTAATATTAACATAAGGGAAGAAGTAACCTACACAAGTTGAACCAGCTCCATCAGCAAATGAGTAAAGGAACGCTGGGTTACTTTCTGGATCACCACCTTTAGCAACAAATTCCATTTGTAATACACCTTCTGAGTTAACAAATGTAGGTGAAGAAGAGTTCTTAAACATTTTCGCAGATGGCATGTTGATAAATCCAAATGCATCCAATCTATCACCACAGATATCAACCAATTGTTGTTTACTTTTCTCAGTAAGACCTAAACCAAATGAGTCAATTAAATATCTAAAGTCAATTGCTTCTTTGTTAGTCAACGCTTTGAATAATGGAGTTCCTTTAGCAACTAAATTCAAAACAGAATTTTGTCTAGCTTCAGTTCCATCTGGTAAGGAAGCGTTTCTGATTCTAAATCCTTTAAGAGAAAGAGCTTTATAAGTTGTAGCATATTGGTCTACAGTTGAATATCTTTGTGTTTGAAGTTGACCACCTGAGAATCTTGTAGCAATTCTAGAGTCACAAGTAATCTCTGTTAAAGAAGCATCACCTGAATATTGTCTCTTAGATAAGATTCTTGTAAGTTTTCTTGGATATTGACCAGTTTGTAAAGTAGTTGTATCATAGTAAGCTTCTAAGAAATCTCCAACTTTTACTTCAGAATATCTTTCACCATTTACTAAAACTTTATTAGGAACTTGAACATATCCAGATGGAATTTCAATTTCTAAAGTTTGTTTGAAGTTAGACTTCTCAGATTTAATCCAGAATGTATTGTTTGCTAAAGCAGCAACATCAACATCAGTTGTTAAGTCAGAATCTTTAAATTCTACATAAAGTGTAGCATCATTATCCACATACATTCTCAAATAGTGTCTTACAAGATAGTCATACATTCTTGAAACATCAGTCAAAGATTCGTAAACTACTTCTTCAGCTACTGTGTAAGCGTAGTAGTTAGAACCACTTGTTCCATTACCATATCCTAAAAGTCCAGCAATTTGTTGCGGAGTTTTACCATTGAAAGCTGTTACTTCGTTAGCAGCAATTGTAAATGAACCAGTATTTAATGTAGCATCAGGGAAATAAACTTGTTCAAATGTCGATAAATTAATTTCAGTGTCCCAGTTTGAAACTGTTGAGTAGAAAATAATGTAGTCATAACCAGCCCAAGATTGAGTGTTACCACCATTTGTAGCTTCTTCACCATCAACAAATAGAACATCTACTGTTGTGTTAAGCAATGTCGCGTTACTAGCAGAAGCTCCAGATGAAGCAAGGAACAATCTATTACTAAAGAAGTAGTCTTTTGTATTTATTTGACCGTCATAATTTTTAGTATAGAAAGTTGAATATTTACCAACAACACCAATAGAATCACTATTATTGTTAATATCAGCCATATCTGATTTAGTTTGAACACCTTCAGAACCTAAGATAAACTCATTATCTTCAGTGTAGATTACTAAGTAACCATTTAGGATATCAGCTAACTGAGTAGTTGTCAATCCAGTAGTTAATTTAAACGATTTGTTTAAAACTGAACTTTGAACTATGTCAGAAATTGTAATATTTTCAAAACTATATTTTTCATAAGTAATAGGATTTAATACTAATGACATTCTATTTTTGTTAGGACCGTCTATTAGATTAACTAATCTATTAAACATTTTTAATTTTCTCCATTGTTTGTAGTTTGTAACAGAAGGAGTATCATTTGTTCCAATGAACTCAATTTTGATAACACCAGAACCAGCAGTTACTTCAGAAATATAGTAATCATCAGTAGAATTTGTTCCGAAACTAAAATCAATATACTCAGAAGTTCCAACTGTTACATCTTCAACTGAGAATGATAAAGGACTCACAAAAGATTGAGAAGCAACTCCTAAATCAATATATCCTAAAACGATATCAGTAGCACCAACCGCTGGATTCACACCAACAGATAAGCTATTAACAACCGAAATCTCTCCAGTTGAATCTAAAACGAAAGCCGATGAGTAAGTTGCTAATGTCGCACTAAAAGGATAATCTCCAGCATTCATCACTAAAGTAGCAGTTGCTGAAATTGGAACATAAGTATCACCAATTACAGCGAAAGCTCCAGGTCCAGCGCCATATGTAACACTAATAGAAGTATTTGCTGTTACGACCGTTGGAGTATTTGAAACTAAGTCTAAATTGTAAACAGAACCTTCACCAAACCAAGCCGTTCTTTCAGGATTTTCAACTAAACCAGTGGTTAATAAAGTTTCTGAAAACTCATTACCAGGTGTCAAATCAAATCCATAAGCGTGTGCATCTTGTGAAGCATATGAGTAAGAACCATAAGATGGACCTAAGTCACCTAACATTGCTGTTACGTTACCAGGTAAGTCAAGCGGAGTTGAAACAATTTTAACATCTTCTGTTATAGTTTCTTTATAAGATAAGAAGTTAATTTCATTCTCACCACCATCAGAAATTGTATTTCCTAATAAGTCTAATACTCCATTATAATAGTCAGTTTCAACAACGTCGTTATTAAATGCACAGAATAGACCAGTTTTATCAGTATCTCTGTTAATTGTAGTTTCAATAAAAATATTTCTACCATTAAGGTCTCTAAAATATGGAATCAATGACAATCCTTCGTAGTATGCTAAAGTTGTAACATTTCTATCATTAGCAAAGTTTCTAATTTGAGTCTTTCTAATACCAGATGCATTGAAGTAAGTACTCCATCTTGGATCAACTGCTAACTCTTGATAGTTAGACCAATCACCAGCAACAACAACGACATCAACAAGATAATCAGAAGCAAAGTCTAAAGCATTAACATAAGATGGTAATTTTTCAATTGAACCATACCATTCAAGTAATGTTCTATCAAAACCAGTCAAAGTAGATTTGAAAACAAAAACAGAAACATATCTATCAGAAAGATTCGTAATATTTAATGCTCTTTCAGAATAACCTGATGTATTTTTAGTAAGATTAATAAAAGAATCAGTATCTCTTTTCCAGAAACCTGTTGTATCAAAGAATCTTCTGTATGGACCCTCTCTTTCAATATCATTAACTGAACCAGCTGAAGCTGATAAAGATTGATATTCGATAACATCTAATGTATCATCAGTTACTAAAAGGTTCATAGCGAAAACTGGAGCAGTTTCCACCATTTTAGAAACTGTTCTATGAAAGAATGAACCCTTTCTTTCTAATCCTCTATCTAATTGACCGAAAATAGACTCCAACTCATTAGTTGTAGTTATTCTAATCGGTGTATTAACAGGCCCTTTTCTTGAAACACCAATAACAAGGTTTGTAATACCTTCAACTACTGGGCTTGTGATTACAGACTTGTCAAATTCTTCTAAGAAGATTCCTGGTCTCTTGTATTTTCCAATTTGAATTGCCATATTGTTTATATTTTTTTTAATTTTATAGTATATATAAAAAAGAAAAAACAGGTTTTTTTCTTTTTTTACTTTTTACTTTGAATTTCTTGAGTGTCTTTTTTTAACTCTTTTTCTACTTCAATCATTTTATTTTTATGACTCGTCATTAAATCCTTCATCTCTTTAGACTTTTCTGCTAAAATTTTATCAAAATTTGAAATTTTATCAGTGATTTCTTTTAATGTCTTATCATCACTAGCCGTAGATTTATTTGCTTGTGCTAAAATTTTATCATCATTGGCTGTAAGTATTTCATTCTGAATTCTACAAATCCTTAAATAGTCAACTAAAAACTGATTTTTATTCTCTTTTTCCGGAAGTATTGTTTTTAATTTTTGTTCTATTTCTAAATTATTCTTTGTAGCGTTGTAGAGTTGATCAATCTTAGGTTTTTTTTCTTTATATTCTTTTAAATCAGCTTCAATTTCGTTAGCACTTTGTTTTGCCAATTTCTCATCAGGTCTATCCGTAGTAGATATATTTAATACTTCTTTAAAAAAATCATATTTTCTTAGATATTTCATTTTAGTTCTACATTCGGAGTAAATTTACCCTCATCATATTTTTTATCAACAAGCTCTCTATAATTGATAAAAGCCGGTTTAACAGTTTTCAAAGAATTTGCAACCTTATCCTTAGACTCTAATTTAAGAATATTTTGACCCTTAAACTTATTATCTTTCATTTCTCTAAGAACCAACCAGTTTATACTAGTTATTGTCACACTCTCTGTGATAGTCTTTGGTTTATCCTCTTCTTTAACTATACCTTTGATATCTATTGATTTAGCTCTGTTGTTAGCGATACTTTCTAAAGTCTTCTTAGTCATAACTGTATGAATAATAGGATATGGACCACTTCCTAATCTATCTCTTAATTCAGGAGTGATATCAGAATCACCTTTGTCTATTTCAGTAGATGGATGCTCACTTTGTATCAAGTTTCTAAACCAAGCCATTGTTTTAGACATCATAACATAATACTTATCATTAGCCATCTCATTGACAAAAAGATACCAATGAACTATTTTACCTTCAGGGTTTTTACCATTTACTTGAAAAGTGGTAAATCTAAATTTACTTTCTTTTATAACTTCGTCTGATGTGACAGAGCTTGATTTTGCAAACTGTAAATTAGAAACAGATATGGAGTCAGCATTTTCACTATTAATCTCAATATCATTTTTTCCAGTTTTCTTATCAACCATACCAAGTTGAACGTCTGAATTCTTTTGAAAGAAATCTGTACCAGTTTCTCCAAAATACTTTTCTATTGCTTTCTTTTGAGCTCCCGCCGAATCACCACCACCTCCAGACTTATAAAGGTTATCACCATCTAATAAGTCAGTCATAAGTTGTCTTAAAGCAACACCAGCTCCTTCTCTAACATTCCCAGCACCATCATCTAAAACAGTTTCTTTTGCAAAAACTGGAGAGTATTTAGTATTTCCAAGAACATCCATTACAGCATCTTCCCAAATGTTGAATGTCTTTTTATGTCTATATGGTCCGTGCTCAGTAGCTGAAGGTTCACCAGATCCACCACCAAAGGCAGTGTATTCATTATAAGTTAATCTATCAACAGCTCCTCCTGATCTCGCACCAGGAATAACATCTGTTGTATGTAGTTTATAAGCTCTGTTGAAAAGTCTAACAATTTCAATTATTGGGTTCATTCCGTTAATGACAATTGATTTACCTTGTTTTTTAGAAGCATCTTCTACTTTCTCCTCAACTACTTTTACTTCTTCTTCAGATAATAAGAAAGCTTCAAAATCTAAGTTTTCATCAAAATACTCTTTAATTTCTTTTGAAATTTGAGCACCCTTATCTTCTTTATCATCATCACCTTCCGCTTCTCTAATTAATGTCAAGTATGAGTCGTATTTTAACAACTTGACCGATTCTTCTTTCTTTTCAACTTGTTTAAGCTCATCAGGATTGATTTTTTTCAATTCTTTAACTGAATCAACAAACTCTTGAAGTGGTTTTCCCATATCACCTAACTCAGCATAAAGATTTTGACCATCAAATTGTAAAGCTCTCATTGTAAATCTAGCTATTTTCTCAGCTACAATGATTTTTTTGTTTTTGTCTTTTATTACATCTATAGACTCATTAAATAATTTATCAGTTGGTGCGTTTAAAGTAGCTTTTTTATCACCAATTAGATATCTCAATACTTCTTTATATAAAGATTTGATGATTTCTTTATTTTGTTCATCAACTGATTTATCAGCTATATCCTTTAAGAAATCAAATGTTACACCTATTCCTTTATCCTTAGGATCTTCTAATACTTCACAAGCTTTCTTTATTTTAGCATAAGCTTGGGTTAAATGACTTTCTTTATCAGAGCCAACGTTTCTGTCTTTACCACCACCAGCACCAATTCCTGATTTATCACCAACCATAGTAGTTTGAATTGGACCTGCTTCGAATACAAAACTTTCTTTGATAGCGGATAGTTTAATTTTCAAATCTTTACCTAACTGAAGTTTGTTTTTATCCATTTTGGATTTTTCAGCCTTTATTGTATATGGTTCTAAATTTTTAGCATTTAAAGTCCAAATTTGTTCAATTGCTAATTTATTTTTGTTAATTTTGACATCTTTTTGAATTCCATCAATAGTTTCACCACCTTTCGTTATATAAACATAATCTTCAGGTGCGGATTTGATGACATTTGTCTTAAATTTTTTATAATTAGCCAAAACTAAAGAAAGAGCTTTTAGGTTTTTAATCATCGTAGGATAACCAGTCTTAATTGATATTTTATCTCCCGGTTTTCCTTCGTCTTCTTCTTCATCATCGGTAGTCTTTTCAGCATCTTCAGATAATGGACCACCTTTACCATCAGTATCTTTGTATTTTTCTAAAAACTTTAAAAATTCTTCTAAAGCAGCAATTATAACTTTTTTAGACTCTTCTGATTTTTCACTAACCTCTAATGCTTCTAAACCATCAATAGTGTTTTGTGTGATATCTTTAAGTTTACCAACCTTTTCACCATCATCTACTGCTTTCTTTAGAACTCCCAATATAGAAGAAATTTGAACTTTTGAAATATCTTCTTGGTCTTCTTTAGAAAGCGTTCTAATTGCTGATTCACTTACTAATCTATCGAATTGTAATTTCATTTGTTTAGCAACTAAGGATATTCTTCCCATGTCAACTCCAACTCCAATCTTACGAATAACAAAGTTTATAAATCTTCCTAAGAGTGAGTCTCCCCATTTCACATTGTTTCCAAAAGCACCAGAACCTGGAGCATTTTCTTCTAAAATTAATTTAGTTGTTAAGTCTTCCAACATTTTATCTTGTTGGATTCTTTTTCTTTCGTTAATATTTTTTAGATAGTTATCTCTAGAGTTTAGATATTTCATCAAATTGATTTAATTTTTTTGTATATATTATTTTCTTTATCCCGAATTTTGTATATTTGTTATTGAATAAAAGAAAACAAAAAAATTAAAATCTATAAATTCTTTGGTTTTCAGTAAAAATTTTGTATATTTGTATAAATAAAAACACTACGATGAACTGGTCAAACATTATCTGTATCGAAATCAAAAAGTATAACAATCAACAACTTGATGTTATCTGTGAACAACTTAATCTACAACCTGGCACATTGACTGATTTCAAAGAATCAGGTTCCACACGATTATACTGGGAAAAAGACAAACCATATGTAGTTGGTAGTGTGAAAAAAGAAGAATTGAGAGATAAATTTCACAAACCTCTTTACAAAGGTCTTTACTTGAATACAAACTACAATTATCTTTCTCAAAAAGAAAAAGATAGACTTTTGAAGATTCAACCTACTGAGTTCAAAACTAAAAAGAATTCTAAAGTTTTTGTAGAAACTAAAACTAAAAATGTTTCAACTGTAAACGAAGTTCTTGAAACAGATGCTATTCTTGATAAAATTTTAAAATCTGGAATGAACTCTTTAACTCAAAATGAGAAAAAGTTTCTTGATGATTTGTCAAAATCTTAAAAACGAGGGTAAAACCTCGTTTTTGAGTTATACAACATAACAAATTAAACCACTCAAAAGGGTGGTTTTTTTATTTAAAAAAAATTACAAAAAAAAATTTCTAACTTTCTTATCAAAATCTTAAAAAATCCATGTTTTGATAAATATTTCATAAAAAAGTCAGAATATATATTTTAACAAACAATTTATTAGCTATGAACTTAAGCAAATCATTTGCAACAGCACCTAAAGAGTTAAAATTTAGAGATAAAATCTACACAAATCCAAAAGAAATCTTAGATATACTAGAATCTGAACAATTTTATTGGTTAATTGACTCTGTCACTAGCGATGCGAAAATAGAAATAAAAAACAACACGCTAATTTGGCATGATGGAAACTATCTATCTGGAAATTGGCATTATGGAATATTTACAAAAGGAGAATTTTACGGAATATGGGAAAACGGAATATGGGAGAGCGGACAATTTAACGGCACTTGGATAAGCGGTATCAAAAAATAATTTTCAAACCATGAAAAAAAGAAAATTAGCGATTGAAGAACTATCAGAGGTAGTATTCTCTGACGAAAAAATTAAAATAAATAAACTAGGAGAAACTTTTATTTTTGAAATTGGTAAAGAAACAACAACAGACATAGCAGAAGGAGTAGCTATTATGATGAAAATGATAGACAATAATCACAAAATCTGGAATTTTGAATTTGAAATAGATGAAGACAAAATTACACCTGAAAAATCACTTTATTGGTTAACAGGTGGTCACACAGAATGGAAAAATCGTGAGCACTATGATAAAACCTGGTCAGATTGTTATTTACACTTTCAAGAGGAATTCGGAATATCTATTATGAACATAATCAAAAAATCAAAAAAATTAAAAGATATAAGAGAGGAGTTCAAAAGATGTTTAAACTTACCAATAATATATGAATTTGCATTAAGTCAAAATTTAGTAAAGTAATTAATGAAACCTATCAATTTGATAGGTTTCTTTTTTTATATATACTTTATGGAAAATTTTAATTCAGTATGCTCTAATCCGTGGTGCAAATCTCACTTTACTTACACAGAGTTAAATTTTATTAAAACAGAGGAAGGTATAGTCCATCCAAAGGAATGTCAAAAATGTAGAAGTTTTTCACAAGAACTTAGTGGAGGCGTAGAGTGGAAAGATAGAACATACGAAGGTTCAAGATTTGATGACAGACCACACGAAATAAAATACAAAGTAACTAATTATAAACTATGAACGCACACTTCTTTGATTTAAATACAGCTATTGTTGTAGAAAGTGAAGTTTGGATTGTTTCAAAAAAGAATCCAAACGAACCATTAGTTAAAATATCTCAATCAGAGTTTAATCTAATAAGAAAATCAATTTATAAATATAAAGGAGAATCAATCAACATTGACGGTGTTGACTATTGGATACAAAGTGAACTATTTGAAAAGATTAAAAATCGTTGCAAAAATCATAAAGTCGAAATTACAAACTTGGCATTCTCAATGCAAGAGTTTATGAAGCCAGATTTAATTAAATCCTTAGACTATAAAATCTGGAAAGAACACTTTATAGGTCTTAAAAACTCAGATGATGATATTTACTTTATCTGTTCAAAAAATACGAAATCAAATTATGATTTTTTAATTGAAAAATTAGAGAAATTCTTAAAAGAAGAACTTGGTCTTAAAATTAAAAACTATTACTTCATATCAGAAACATTTTTTAATAGAAACGAAGACAAAACTGCTCATAAAAAGATAAGATTAATTTTACAACACTTAGTTGGTTATAAAACAGATGGTGATAAATTCACCAATGAAGAAATACCACAATATGATAAAATTCACTTTTATGATGATGAAGTGAAAACTCTAAAATTAGCTGGAATAATAAATGATTTTCTCAGAATCACACTATCAAACACAGAATCTGAAATAAAAACTACTATAGAGAACTTTATAAAAGAAAATACAATAATCTTAGATATAAAAGGAGTTACCTATAATAAAGTAAATATGTTTACTAACACAGAAATAAGGTTAAATCTTGATAGAATAATGAAAACTTATGAAAGTTTTATTAAAAGATTTTAACCTTTCTTTTCATTATCTTTACTTAACATAGCATTCTTAATCATCTCATTAAGTGAACGATTGTCCATAATTGAACCATCCGGTTGATTCTCACCAGTTTCAGTTTGTTCCGATTGTTTCATCTCAGGATTCTCAATCTCATTATAACCTAAATCTTTTCTTAAAGTTTTGTAGAATTTTTCTAATTCTGTTCTTTGACCAGATAAAAATTTAGCATTTTCTCTGATTTGACCAATAGTCTGGTTAACAACTTCATGCATACGAGCCGAATTATCACCATTATCAACTTGTCTTAATTGTGAAAGAAAATTCTTTCTTGTCATTTTAGAAAGAAATATAGCCTCAGCATAAACCATAGCATCTTCTTTCATCTTATTTTTGATATAAGGATGGTCTTTAAGTTGAGGAATGTCACTTAGATAAAGATCCACTAATGTTTCCAATACATCCATAGATTGCTGTGATGATACTGTTAAATCAGAGTCATAATCGTAAATTTCAATTTCACCTAAATCTGGTAAATCTTCTGGTTTTGCTAAATGTTTAGATATATCAAACTCACCACCTTCTGATTGAATTTGGTCAAACTCATCTTTTAATCTGTTTCTTTCTTGTTCTGATTTAGACATAGAAGCGGTTTTTTACAATATATATAAAAAATTAACTCTCTGTCTTATGGCAGCAACTGAACAACAAGAGAAGCAAATGGTCTTCACCACAAGGTTGGTTGATGAATCCACAGATAAAATAAACGATGGTATTGTTATAAAACGATATCAAAACCCATGGCTAAAAAGTGAAGTAGGTTTAAGAAGAGCCGGTGTGACATTTAAAATGTCCGCTGATGAACAACAAGAGTATATAAGATGTGCATTAGATGTTCACTATTTTGTAGAAAAATACTGTAAAGTAAAAAGAGAAGACGGTTCTATTGGTAA
>JACCDW010329080.1_pt1 | contig 11811 bp, 17 predicted proteins | sample 7449781 | NCBI WGS metagenome assembly JACCDW01 (sample SAMN15323449, study PRJNA562643) | freshwater metagenome | isolation source: river surface water | place: USA:Blue River Watershed | collected 2017-08-18
CGCTGTAAACAATGTCACGAGCCAGGGTTATTATGGTCACTTAGACGATTTGGACTGGGATCGCCCTAGGAATCTAAAAATTAGTTTAGCAACACAGGCTATTACCAAACCTGAAATTGTAATTGCATTACAACACATTAGAAGTCTGCAGGTTGCACACATACCAGACATGACAGAATGGCTAAGACAGACCATAAGTATATTGCGAAACAACTCAGACAGACCCATTGTTGTAAGACCGCACCCAAGATGTAGAATGCCTCTGCCGCCATTGTCTCCTGGTGTATCAGTTGAAACTCCTAGACACGTAGCCAACACTTACGACAGCTTTGATATGCACTTTGATTGTCATGCAGTGGTAAATTACAATTCGGGTCCGGGTATTCAAGCAGCAATAGCAGGTGTAAGGCCCGTAGTCGATACAACAAGTCTTGCATATCCTGTTGGCATAGGATACGCTGACATAGAACAACCTTATGAAATAGACAGACAATTGTGGCTTACGCAGATATGCCATACAGAATACACCATAGAAGAATTGAAAGCAGGAATATGGCTAAAAAGAATCAGCTCCGCACTGATAACATAGTTGATTGTGCCTGTGTAATACATGGCACAGGATATGATTGGGAGTATGTAGAAAAACTCTACAATATGCTCACACGAACGATTCCCGCAGGAATACGTTTTCATGTTTACACTGAACATGATCGTTCAGTGCCGCCGCATATGATCAAACACATACTTGATGACTGGGGAGTAAGTGGTCCTAAAAAATCTTGGTGGTACAAAATGCAATTATTCAACTCTAAACATTTTGCCGGCGATTTGTTGTATCTTGATCTTGATGTAGTTGTTGTGAAAGAACTTACACAGTTAGTAGCACAGCCCACAGACTATTTTTGGGCCATAAAAGATTTTAGATACCTACAAAATCATCGGTATAGTTCAATCAATTCAAGTGTGATGTGGTTCAACGTAGAAAAGTTTTCTTGGATATGGGATAAATTTTTACAAACAAATATAGAATACACAATTAAACAGTTTGCAGGAGATCAAGATTACATCAATCATGTACTAGATATAAATCAGCGTAGATTCTTTGATGATCGATATTTTGAAAGTTATCGTTGGCAATGCCAAGATGGTGGGTACAATTTTCAAAAGAGAAAACATCAACATCCTGGCTCTGGTATGAAAGTAAAAGAAGATACACTGGTTGTAGTATTTCACGGAAAACCCAAACCGCATGAAGTTTCAGACCCTGTTGTAAGGGATTTTTGGCGGTAATACTTTAGTATTACAAAAACCCGCCATTTTGAGCGGGTATTTTTTTGGTTGACCAATAATGCCCGATTTGCTATAATAGTGGCATAGTAAGCAAAAGGGACTGCATGAAATACACCCTGATTACAAGTAATGGAAAAGTATTAACTTTTTTCATCCAAACTGTAGCAGAGCAATTTCAGCAAGCATACGGCGGTGTTGTTTTTACGCAACAAGTGCTAGAAACTGCTGAAACGGTTGACCAATAAACCCCAATTTGCTATAATAACATTTTAACGCACACAAAAGGAGCCAACCATGAGTGCAATTCGCGTAGTAAACGGTACATACCGTAACAAACCCGTCCGTAACCAAGAATTTGTTCTTGTCAGCGGTTTTCAAACTGGTGCCCGTGGCAACTATGTCACTGTCAAAAATGGTGGTGCCTTCCCTAACTGCCCTGAAACGATTCGTATCAGTGTTGACAACATCTCAGACATCGAGTATACTAACGGCATGACACAAGACAACACCGTACACTTTGAGAAGCCCGCCCCTGTAGTTGAGTCTGACGAAGACGCAATGAACCGTATCCGCGAGCGTTTTGATATCCTGCATGAGATGACCAAGGCCAGTGTCACTGGTGACATTCGTGCTATGATTGTGTCTGGCCCTCCTGGTGTTGGCAAGAGCTTTGGCGTTGAGCAAGAAATCGAAAAAGCAACAATGTTTGACCGCCTCGCAGGCAAACGCCTCCGCGCTGAGGTTGTCAAAGGCAGTGCCACTCCTATCGGCCTGTATCAGACTCTGTACAAATACTCAGACTCCAACTGTGTTATTGTGTTTGACGACTGTGACTCAATCTTGCTCGATGATGTGTCGCTGAACTTGCTCAAAGGTGCTCTTGACTCTGGTAAGAAGCGTACTATCAGCTGGTTGTCGGAGAGCTCTGCTCTGCGCCGTGAAGGTATCCCAGATCGCTTTGAGTTCAAAGGCAGTGTTATTTTCATCACCAACCTCAAGTTTGATCAGATGAAGTCGCAAAAACTGCGCGATCACTTGGATGCTCTGCAAAGTCGTTGTCACTATCTTGATTTGACCTTGGACTCACAGCGCGACAAGCTCCTGCGTATTAAGCAGATTGCCAAAGACGGTGTGTTGTTTGCAGATTACGAATTTGATGAAGCTGTGCAAGACGACATCATTGACTTCATGCACGTCAACAAAGATCGTCTGCGTGAATTGAGCCTGCGCATGGCGCTGAAGATTGCAGACTTGCGTAAGATGTCTGTGCTGAATTGGAAGCGTTTGGCAGAAACAACTTGCATGAAGAGTGCTTAAGGAGAAGGCAATGCCCTGGATTGGTGCGCTAATGTTGCTGATGTTAGGACACATTGGATGGGCATTGTTCTACTCGTTTTTGATTTTGATGTTTGAGGATTGATATGTATCAAGTATGGGATGGTGATTTGTATCTGTATAGTGTAGACACACAATACGAAGCAGATGAAGCAACAGAGTCAGGCTTTACAGTAAAGAGCCTGGAATACTACGGAGCATAAGAATACCCCGCAGTGTGCGTAGGGGCAATGTCAATAAGACCCCTCCGATAAGCAGTTTTCCTTTTCCCTAAGACAATACGGTTGGCTCCGGTCTTAGGTTTTATAACAGGCACTTCGGTGCCTGTTTTTTTGACTTTTGCCAGCGGTAAGTATATACTATTAGCACATGAAACAAGCAACAATCGTAATCAAAGACGAGGTTAATATCAAGATAGAAGGTCTTGATCTTGATGCTCGCAAGGCACTGGTCAATGCCTTTAAATATGACGTCCCTTATGCAAGATATCTTCCTGCGGTTAGACTGGGCCGCTGGGATGGCAAGGTAAGTTACTTCCAACTTGGCGGTAGCACTTACACAAATCTGCTGCCGGAGATCATCCCTATCATCGAAAAGTTCAACTATGACATTGACTTAGATGATCAACGGAGTTACTCAGTATCATTTGACTTTGATCTTGTGGAAGAAAATCGTTGGGCATACAAGACATGGCCCAAAGGGCACCCTGCCGCAGGCGAACCCATAATGTTGCGTGACTATCAAGTAGAAGTCATCAACCGATTCTTGGAAAATCCGCAAAGCATACAAGAAGTGGCCACAGGTGCAGGTAAAACAATTACCACAGCTACGCTTAGTGCCGCAGTAGAACCCTATGGGCGTAGCATTGTTATTGTGCCCAACAAGAGCTTGGTTACACAAACAGAAAAAGACTATGTGAATCTTGGACTTGATGTTGGTGTTTACTTTGGCGATCGTAAAGAAGCAGGAAAAACTCATACAATTTGCACCTGGCAAAGTCTCAACGTATTGCTAAAAAACACAAAATCTGGCACTGCTGACATCACCATAACAGACTTCATTGAAGATGTTGTATGTGTAATGGTAGATGAAGTACACATGGCCAAGGCAGACGCACTGAAAACTTTGCTCACAGGTGTAATGAGCCACATTCCTATTCGTTGGGGTCTTACTGGAACCATACCCAAAGAGAAGTTTGAAAGTCAAGCATTGTTGGTAAGCCTTGGTCCTGTAATTGGTAAACTGTCGGCCAACGAATTACAACAGCAAGGCGTGCTGGCACAGTGCCATGTGAACATCGTACAGTTGGTAGATCATGTTGAATACAAAGATTACCAACAAGAACTAAAGTATTTGTTGGAAGAGTCTGGCCGTCTAGACACCATGGCAGACTTGATCAACAAAGTAAATGCCACAGGCAACACACTTGTGCTAGTGGATAGAACTGAATGTGGCCGCCAGCTGGTTGAACGACTGGGCGACAGGGCGGTGTTTGTATCAGGTGCAACCAAAGCAAAGGACAGACAAAGTGAATACGACGAAGTGGCAGAAGCTACGGACAAAATTATTGTGGCCACATACGGCGTGGCTGCGGTTGGTATTAACATTCCTAGGATTTTTAATTTGGTGCTCATCGAACCTGGCAAATCGTTTGTTAGGGTTATCCAATCGATTGGTCGTGGAATCCGCAAAGCTGAGGACAAAGATCATGTGGAGATCTGGGATATCACGTCAACGTGCAAGTTTGCAAAAAGACATTTGACCAAACGTAAGGCTTTTTACAAAGAAGCTAACTATCCTTTTACAGCAGAAAAACTTGAGTGGATGAAAATTAAATGAGTCTTGATTTTTTGAAAGACGATGGTGTTTTTCTACCTATGTTAAATGACACAGGTAGAAACAAGTTTTATAAGCAAGCAATTGACCTGGCTGTTCCTGGTAAAGTGGTTTGCGATATTGGTGCAGGTACTGGGTTTCTTAGTGTATTAGCAGCTCAAGCTGGTGCAAAAAAAGTAATTGCAGTGGAAAGAGACGAAACCAGATACCAATATCTGTGTAGAAATTTATCTAGAGCTGGGTACAGTAACACAGTTGAAGCTATACACGCAGATTTTGTTTCATTAGATGTTGCCGCAGACGTATATGTTAGCGAAACACTCAACACACAAATTTTTGGCGAAGACATATTACAGTTGAGTAACCATGTAAAAAAACACAACGGAGAATTCATCCCTGGAGGATTTAGAATCTGGGCAGAGGTATATGAGGATCATCCTGTGTTTATTTTAGATCTCAGCAACAGCGAGGCATATGAGTTTTCGCCAGATATTTCAATTGACAAACGATTTGTTGAAGGAATCAATTTGGATTTTGCCCAACAATACAGTTTGCAGGATACTGTGTTTAAGGCTAACCAGCTCAATTGTTTGTTTACTATGTTGGATAGATTCACTGATTTAAAACTAAAAAAAATGCATTCTACAACTCCTATAGAAGTCAATTTGGATCAGTACAACAATGAAACAAATATCTCAATCAGTGTACCGTCAAAATTTGTTGATTCGATGGTAGTTATACGATGGCAAGCATTTTACAAAGATATTATACTCAAAGACAATGAATGTTGGTTTGGTAATGTAGCCAAAGGTATTCGTCGGCAGTTTAGTACAGGCACAGACATTGTTTTTAAGTACGTGCCAGAAATTCGTAATTGGAAAGTAAGTTATTAATGGGACGAGTATATCAACACATAGGCAACTATCTTGAACCTAATACTACAGGGCTATTTGTAGAGATAGGTTCAGATCGCGGCGAAGGCAGCACTGCTTGGCTAGACGCTCTTGCAACAGAACGCAACACTAAACTGATCACAGTTGACATCAGTAGCAAAGCTCGAGCACACTTAGCAGACAAACTGCCCAACACTGAGTTTGTGGTTCAATCCGGTTCAGACTGGGCTGATGATTTCTATCAAAGCGGCCAGGGCATTGCAGTGCTTTATCTGGATAACTTTGATTACATCTGGGACATTAACGAAGTACGTCCTGCAATCAAAATGCAAATGACAGAATATGCAGCTCAAGGTATAGCAATGACTAATCAAGCATGCCAAATAGAACATTTAAAACAGTTGATGTTACTTTATCCGTGCTTAACACCAAATGCAGTGGTAGCAGTTGATGACACTTACTGCTACAACGACTGCTGGATTGGAAAATGCGGCCCCGGTGTTGTATATTTGCTGGCTTGTGGCTGGGAAGTTGTGCACCAAACACTGGATTGTGGAGTGGTGTTGACACGCAAGAAAAAATAATGTATACTAAACTATATGAGAATACTAACACTTGACAACAAACATTATGATCTAAATCATTTGCCTGAAGAAGTAGATGACATGCGCTTTGCTATTTTAGACAATAGCAATCCTGCAGATCCAGATTATCACTTTATTCCGTTGATATTTTTAGAATCGTTTAATAGCCCGGCACTGGTCTTACGTATAGGCAATGCTACGATCAAGATGCCCATGGATTGGCAAATTTTAATTGGGGAACCAGACATTGGAGACCTAGAGGTCTTGCCTCTTACCAGCATCAATGACAGAGGATTTAAAGTGTTTCAATTCAATCCCTTGAGCAGCTATAGGCCAAGTTTTCCTGATATCGAAATTTTGGATGTATATCACGAAGTCAGTTGGTATGCGCCCAAACTTAAAAACGGACAAATGCTAGCAGTGCCACTAAATGACGATCCAGAACCTGACTGTGTTTATTTTGTTAAAGATGTAAGTCGTAACTGTGAGATTGTGGACTACAACAAGGCCTGGTAATGCAAATTAAATTCGATAACTACGACATTGGCGGTGAAGTTGTTAAAGACAACGAAACTTATCTGTTGAAAGATAACCGGACACTGAACAATCTTGTGTTGAGTTCAACAAAGCTGTACCGCGGCCAAGCCACGCGAGGCCATAGCCATGCTGGCCAGGAAGAAGTATACTTCTTTGTGCAGGGCACAGGCATGATGATTGTAGATGAAGAAAAGTTTCGTGTAGCTGCGGGTGATATTATTCTCATCCCAGACGGTGCTTTTCATAGAGTGATCAACGATGGTGAAATGCATTTGTTGTTTAACTGTGTATTTCAAGGCACAAGGAATCACTAATGGGCACACTTACTCCAGGCGCTACTTACATTTATGAACGTGTTGCTGGTTCAATCTTTGCTCGGGAGTTTGGTAAGACTGAACGCAAGCTGGTTGGTTATGTAACTGACATCAGTCCCGAGATTGAAATGTATCGCAGTGAAATTAATCAAGTGTTACTGATGTGCGAACGAGATCCGGCAATGAAAGAGCTGTTGGATCAGCTATTTGTAATGTATAATCTAAAGAAAACACATGAGTGATAAACTAAACATTGGCAATGAAATGCGACAGCTTGATCGTAAGAACAGAGATTTCTATGACGAGCTCACGGCTGAAGAGAAGAAAAAGTTCTCAACATTCTTGATGTTGCGATGGGGTTCAGCAGTAGAAGGTCCACAAGAACTGCAAGAATACTATGTGCGTAGTTGCAACCACTATCTTAACAAACGTTTCTTTGAAATCAGCAAACACCCTAAACTACAATGGTTGTGCGCCACGGCCATAAGTCCAGACATGGGCACGCCGCGGCATCCGTGGATTGCGCCCAAGAAGAAAGAAGCAGGCGCCAATGCCAAACGCAAAGCCCTTACAGCAATGTATCCACACTACAAGGACGACGAAATTGATGTAATGGTGGCTATAACCACACAAAAAGAAATTGACGAGTACAATCGCAAAGCTGGTGCGGATAAAAAATGAATTTAGTGGTCAACGGTTGTAGCTACATGGACAGTTATGCCAGTGGCAACGGTCACGTTGAACTAGCAACACAGTTAGGATTGACCAATCCAGTTAGTTTAGCGATTGGGGGTAGCGCAAATAGTCGAATCTTGCGCACCACACTCAAGCACAGTTATACAGCGCCGCCTACACTGTACATTTTAGGCATGACGTTTTTGTCAAGATTAGAAATACCAATATGCGAGCAAGTTGACAATTTTGAAGGACGTTGGATCAATCCGCAGAATCAAGAATTCAAACATCGCTGGCAGCACGGCTGGACTGATCGAGACTCTGATCAGTTTGTAGAAATCAAACTCAAAACTGAAGTATTCAGTATCTTGGATCGCACAGAAGATCTAATGTATCGCATGCTGAGTACCATAGCTGACTTGAAAAGCCGCGGTCATAGGGTGCTGATGTTTCAACAAGCAGATAACTTGTATCAAGAACATTTGGCCAACCCCCGATTGAAATTGTTTCGACGTCCAGAAATCATTGGTGGGTTTGAGTGGCGTGCCATTGCCTGGCAAGCCGAAAACGGTGTTGCACCAAAACAGTATCCACCGGGCAATCCGTATGTGCCGCCAGACATGACACACCCTGCCATTGGTCATCACGCTTTGATCAACGACTATTTGACAAACTACATTCAAGAACATAAAATATTAGCATGAGTTTTGTATGCGAATACTGTAAGAAATCCTTTGCTAAAGAAACCAGCATAGAGGTTCATATGTGTGAGCCCAAGCGTCGTCGCATGCAAAAAGACGAACCGGGTGTGCGGTTAGGATTTCAAGCCTACATTAAGTTTTATGAATCCATGCAAGGCTCGGCCAAGAACAAAACGCATGATGACTTTTGCGAAAGTTCTTACTACAGAGCATTTGTAAAATTTGGCAGGTACTGTGTGACCACACACGTGATCAATCCACCGCAGTTCATGAATTGGTTGCTAAAAAACAGCAAAAAGATTGATCGTTGGTGTAGTGATCAACTGTACACAGAATATCTCATTCAACACTTGTTGGCGGAAGCAGTGGATGACGCACTGAAGCGAGCAATTGAGCATAGTATTAAGTGGGAAGAGGCCACAGGTCATCCTGCCAAGGATATCTTGAGATACGGCAATGCCAATGCCTTGTGCTATGACATCACAGCAGGTAGAATCAGTCCATGGGTGATCTACAACTCAGCATCGGGCGTGGAGTTTTTAGGAAATCTCAGCACTGAACAAGTGGCCATTGTTTGGCCTTACATCAACTCAGATGCTTGGCACAAGAAGTTCAGCAACTACCCGGCAGACCAAGAGTTTGTCAAAGACATTTTAAAAGCAGCAGGATGGTAACATGATCAAGAACATATCACCGGGGACAGGTTTAACTATTAATGGAGGCCATGCTAGCTGGCCTAGTTTTTACAACACACCTTCGAGTAATTCTTTAGTAGGGCAAATGCGCTACAACGGAAGCAATCAATGCATAGAAGTGTATGATGGTAACTCTTGGCTAATACTGGGGAATTCGTATCCCACTATCGAACTTGCACCACATGTTCAAGCAGTGGTACAATGGGCTCAGATCAAGATGGCAGAAGAATCACGCCTTAAAGAACTTGCTCAAAAGCATCCAACAGTAGCAGACGCATTAGCCGCAGTGACCAAAGCTGAAGAACAACTTCGTATCGTAACTGCATTGGTAGACACTGCATGAGCGCAGACATTGACATTGACTTTGCTGACAGAGAATCAGTGCTGAAACTTGTTCAGCATGTGCCCGCACGGTTGGACACAGGTCGTCGCCATAACTCCGGCGTGTATGTTACAGATATTCCTGTGGATCCTGTCAACAAATGTGCCGCTATAGACTACGACGAAGCAGAACAACGTGGTTATTTCAAATTAGACTTTTTAAACATGAGTGTTTACAATTTAATTCAAAATCCTGAACATTATGAATCAATGTTGAACGCAACACCTCCGTGGAGTCGACTGTGGACAGATGGCGCTTGGGCCAGTCAACTGGTACACGTGGGTAACTATACAGATTTGCTGAAGAAGATGAAGCCAGATTCTATACCCAGAATGGCTGCTTTTATCTCAATTATTCGCCCAGGCAAAGCACACTTGCAAACAAAACCCTGGGCTGAAGTGTTTGCGTCAGTGTGGGATGGCGACGAAAGTCAGGGTTATACATTTAAGAAAAGCCACGCAGTTTCCTACGCGGCCTTGGTATCACTGCACATGAACTTGCTTAATCAAGTCGGCGCACAAGTGTAATCGATTTGCGCTTGCTTTTTTTACGAGCAATATCCAACAAACTACACGTTGGACCGTGTAAAATTTCTAAATCTTTGTTGACAAAAGTTCTAAGCGTGGGGCGGAATTTTTCCCAATCTTTGCGCAGGAATATGTTGATTGGGATTGATCTATTGCTTTCCCACCACCATGTGCTGGCTAATTCCAAGAATTCCAGCTTGTCTGCTTGTGTTTGTACAGCACCAAAATCGTAGATAGTGGTAACGACGTCGTCCCTGTTCTGCACAACTCCTATGTACTCTGCGTTAGCATAAACGCACAAAGTTATAAAAGGATATTTTTCTGTCAACTTTTCAAATATATTATTACCCATAAATACTGTTCGAGGATCCTATGTATTCAACCACTGCTTACTTATATCAACAAATCACCAAAGTGTTATTGATTGACACCAGTGGCGGCTACTTTACAGCGAGGTACGACCCAGTGTATGCAAAACAACTAACAATTAACAAAGGTGTAGACAATGTTCTGCTCTTTGAATTTATCAATCAAGATGAAAAACCGGTAAACATTACAGGTTCTAGCTTTGTTTTCCGTGTGGTAAACCAAGCTGGGGACGAATTGTTAATTACCAAAGATATGGAAATTCTCAGTGCTGCTCTTGGCCGTGTCAAAGTAGTATTGAATTCTGAAGATACTATCAATATTCAAGCACAACCTGCTAGCTATAGCATTCAACGAGCAGCAGGAAACTATGTCCAAGCCGCTTATGTAGATGCCAATTCGCAAGCCCGAGCTGATTGCAACATTGTAGATTCAATTTTACCTCAGTTTATTCCCAGTGCTGAATGCACAGTTCCGGATATGTATGGTAAAAACAACTATGTTGGCACAGCACCTACAAACTGGCCGGACTGGGCTAATAATCCGCAGCCACAAAACTCAATTCAAATGACAGAGTTTTATTCTAGCTTCATGCCCACCAACGGTTCTAGTTTAACCACAGTCAAATTTGATCTTGTGGGATATACAGGTACGGTAAAAGTACAAGCAGCTCAAAACTACGAGTCAGTTTGGTACAACGTCAGCGAAACACGCGAGTACGTTGGAGAAACTGTAAGTGATTATTTCAACATTGTGGGCTTCCACCCATTGTTAAGGCTTGCTCTAAACAACTCAATTGGCTATGGTGCCAGCGGTAATGTACAAGTCACAGATGGTGTGGTCACTGGAATTACCATCACCAACGCTGGTTATAACTATGTTGGGCCGCCACATATTCAAATTCTTGGAAATGGTTCTGGTGCCGAAGCAGTGTGTACTATAAGTGATGCTGGCGTCATTGCTGGCGTAACCATACTCAATGGTGGTTCGGGCTATGTGCCAATACAGTTTCAAGGTTCGGTTGCTGCAACAGCAGTATTCACAAACGGTAGAATTGAAAACGTCCAGTATCGTTGATTTAGTGTAACTTTTTTGTTATACTAGTAAGATGCTTGATATCCTAAGTTATTTGCCTGCTAAAAGAAAGCCCAGCCCGCAAGGTTGGTTGAGCTTTAACGCAGTTTGTTGCCAACACAACGGAGACTCGCAAGACAAGCGTGGTCGTGGCGGCATCAAAGTAACTGAACAAGGATGGAGCTATCACTGTTTCAATTGCAGTTACACGGCAAGTTTTACACTGGGACGCACACTGAGTTTCAAAGCACGTAGACTGCTTGGTTGGATGGGTGTGCCAGACAATGAGATTGAAATGCTCAATCTTGAAAGTCTTCGTCATCGTAACATACACGGTATCTTAGAAGATCGTCAACGAGTGTTCAACACTCTCAGTGCTATTGAGTTTGAGGAATTTGACGATTTTCCGCCATATTCAGAAGTGGTCACACCAGAATTTCCTTTGTACTGGGAGTATATTCGTAAACGTGGCGTGCCCGAAGACTTTCCTATAATGACTGCAATCAAGAATGATGGCATTCATTGGGTCAGACCGTTTGTGCTAGTACCATTTACCTATGACAACAAAGTAGTAGGGTGGACCGCTAGATTCCTGGACAACA
>JACCDW011883794.1_pt1 | contig 11810 bp, 14 predicted proteins | sample 7449781 | NCBI WGS metagenome assembly JACCDW01 (sample SAMN15323449, study PRJNA562643) | freshwater metagenome | isolation source: river surface water | place: USA:Blue River Watershed | collected 2017-08-18
CATCGGGCGTTTTGTATTTTAGGGACGTGTGCGGTCTCTCCTCGTTATAGATTTGGATCGACTCACTCACCATCCTTCTGGCCTCTCGCAAGTCCACAGGCCGCTTTAGCAAATACTCCATCTTCAATATCCCGTTCATCCTCTCCGCCAACGCGTTTTGGTAGCAGTCATACCCATCCGTCATTGAGCACGTCAATCCATACCTCTCATGAATCTCTTGGTAGTACGTCGAACAATATTGAATTCCCCTGTCGGAATGATGTAGCAACCGCTGCCTTGTTTGTCTCCCCTTGAGCGCCATCTTCAATGCCTCGCTCACCTGCTCAGTCTGTAAGCTGTCATGAACCGCATGCCCAACAATCTTTCTTGAGTACACATCCGTTATCAAGCTCACATACACAAACCGATCTCGCGTCGCCAAGTACGTGATGTCAGCCACCCACACTTGCTCCGCCCCACTCGCTACAACTTGCCCTTCTCCTGCCTTGAGCAAGTTCGGATGCCTTCTAAATCGATGATGGCTATTTGTCGTCTTGTGATACGACCTCTTCGGATGCACCAACAATCTAGCCTCACGCAAAATATCAAACATGCCATCGCGCCCAACTTTTACCCCAACATTGCTGAGTTCGTCTTTGATTAAGTGGTGCAGCTTGCGCGTCCCCAGCCTCGGCTGCTTTAGACGCTTTTCACAAACCAGCTCCACCACCTTTTGTGCACTCCCAGCCCGCTGCCTCTGGCAACTTAGCTGCTTGTAGTACGCCTGACGACTCACCCCCATGAACTGGCAGGCTCTTCCAACGCTCAGCCCTTTGACGAACCCTTGCGCGAGAACCTGCCTGAAGGCTTTTTTGCAATGCTCACCCCGTAGTCCTTCTTGAGCACATCGATCACAGCTTCAAACAACTGTGCCTTCTGTTGAGCTTCCTTCAGCTGAACTTCGAGCTCTTTGATCCGTTGATCGGGGGATTGGGGTGGTTTTTCGACTTCATCCATGGCTTCTCCTGAATCTCCAGATGATGCCAGCCAATGTCGCTTGTACACGCCGTGTTTGCGCAACCACACCAGAACTGTTGAGCGACCCTGTATTCCATAGCGCCTTTGCGCCTCTTTGTAGGTCATTTCGCCTTTTTCAACTTGGTCTACAACTGACAACTTAAAAGCCAGCGTGTAATCTTTCTGCGTCCTCTTAACCTCTGTATCCATTTGACTTGCCCTTTTTAAGGTGCAAACTTGTCAACTTATTTCAGGACGGGTCAGTGACAAGAAAAAAGCCGTTACTGCAAGCAGTAGCGGCTTTTTTGTTTGGAGGCGCGACCCAGAGTCGAACTGGGCTAAACGGATTTGCAACGTATATAAGTCTAAATTTACCTATATAAATCAACAGTTTAAGACGCCATTTTAATACCGTGCAATAAAACGTGTAATTGACAACTTGGACTCCTAAACACAGAGTCGAACCAGAAATGTCACTTTGATCGAACTAGACGCTTTCGATGATTCTAAGGAGGCTACTGCGCCATACGTCCAAGATATAGACACCGATATTGATTACGACACTTAGCGTGTATGCAATCCATTAAGTTTCCCGAGCTTAAACTGTAGCGACACCACATCCAGACAACTAGACACTTATGAAAGCATCCACAGACCTCGATAGATGGAGAAATCCCCCCATCCAAAGGCTACTCGGGACAGCAACCGTGCAAACTGGCAATCACCAGAACAAAGTGTGGAGAGGCATTACCCAAGTTCCGGGAAACGTTGAAGCTGGCATTCCTACGGTTATCAAATGGATTGAGAAGAAAGAGGTTGTAGCAACAGAATTGGCTTGCTCATTAGCTGGCCAAGCATTGAAACTTCAAATTCCAGTTGGCAGCATAGTGCTAGCTGAACCCGGCGACCTTCCGACTTTACCGGACAGAGTAATCCAAAACAACCCAAAATCAGTCATTTGCTACGGGAGCGAACTTCAGTGGCCTGACGATTTGCAAGCACGGCCCGTAGCAAGCAGCGGGATCGAAAATCTAGTGTGGGACAGCTTGTGTAAAACTGCACAAGGTCCAAATGGTGCAGCTTGGGACGAACTTGTAACGAACGAAGATCGCCACCATGAAAACGTGGTGTTTGATGGCAAAAAATGGTGGTTAATTGATCACGAGCGAAGTCTTGAAACCGTTGCACAAGTTATGCAAAGGTTTACGGAACAAACTTCAAAGCAAAAAATCCTCAACGCCCAAGCTAAACAAAATCGTCTGCTGAGGGAAGTTCTCAATCGACGTCCGACTGACCACAATATGAATAAACTACCAAAGTCTTGGGAGCGGATGCAACAAAGACTGCGCTGGTTGGCAAGTAGCTCCGAGAAATGGAAAACAAGCATTCCAGAAGTAGATTCAGTGCTAATGATGACTTCGCATTACTTATGGTCTATAGACCTTCGTCTGCCAACGCTTGCTTTGCACTTGCAAAAACGCATGATCTCGCCAAACAACAAGCTCCAATGGGACTCCCTCTCGTAACATGAATGAACAAACGCTCCCACTACCTGACATTGTTGTGAGCTATCGGCCTGTTTTTTGGGAGCCGTTACCTGGCACATCTGAAAAATTGGTTGCGTTAGTTGCAACTGAGCCGCACCCAAGTAGCCGCATAGCCACTCAGTCGAAAACCTACAGTATTGTTAAGCCTGAGCGACTTAAAGCAATGCTGGGAACTCAGCGTGGCTCATCTGCTGCAAATGTATTGAAGCTGGCATCAGAGTTCATGACTCAGCAACAAACAGCAGGACTTCCACTAGAAGAACTAATAGCCCCATTCCAAGAACTAACTATTGGACCGATGTTCATAGCCAAGGGCTACAACGTAGCTCAAGTCTTAGACACCGCAGTTCGTACAGTTAGCGCATTTGGATCAGCTGACTCTCTCCTAGAGGATGAACTAGAAACCCCGTCTAGAAACACTCTGAGAACAACAGAGTTTTTGAGATCAGTTCGCCGCTTTGTCATTCTGAGTGACCAAGAACTCAGCAATCGATTTAACAAAAAATTCCAACCAAACAAGGAACTTCCTGACGTAACCATTGACTACGCACACAAAAGTTGCATTGTGCAAGTAACTAGTCTTCCTGCAACTCACAAGCAAGCACTAATCACGATACAAGAAGCTCAAAGCAAGCTATATGAGATTGATTTACTTAGGAAGTGCATGGGTGGAAATGCAATCGCACCCTTTTTACTTGTTAACACCGATGCTATGAGTAATGATGCTCCCTCTTCTAGCATAGAGGAAGCCTCAAAAATGCTAGACAGACTAACTCAGCTTGCCAAAGCTGATGAACTTGGATTAATCAAGTCCGACTCGCCAGAGGAAGCCTCTGAAAAAATACTAGCGTTAGCTTGATTCGCTCTGATGTTAGGCAGCAAGCAGAGAGTCCGCGCGCTCAGTTTTTGATTTCTTTTTTCTTGGACCAATCAAAGTTCCGATACGGCCGATCCTGGAGTCCATTTTCGCCATGCGACTGACTGCCGAACGACTAAAGGAAACCTCAGCAAATGCCTGTTTAGCCTTTGCTTCTGTCTCCCTCGATACTTCGACGAATACGCCCGAACTAACTTGAATTTTTTTCATAGTTACAACCTTCTTGCTAGATACTGTACAACACCATGCGCAGGATGTCGAGTCAAGCCCAAAGTCTTTTGGTAATACAAAACCAAGTCAGGGTGTGGATCCACGAGGCGAACCTCCTTCAAATCCAGCGTTTTAGCAACGGTTGCCGCAAACTGGAATGCAGTTTGGGCAGCTAAACCCTTTAACTTTTTAAAGCTAACTTTTCTCTCCAAATATTCGATAGTTGCATAACTTCCACGGATATTTACCTGCCCGTAGCACAAAGCTCCGGTTCTTCCTTTTTGGACTAATTCAAACATCCATGCTGGTTTCAGCTTAACTTTACGAAAATAGATCGCCTCCCAATCCCAATCGACTAGGCGTACGCCGCCAGTTAATGTGAATCTACGGGATATAGATTTCGCATTGGTTGCATTCACAAGTTGAATTTTCAAGTCGGATCGAGACAGTTCATTTTCGAACCAATCATTAATTTGCTCAATCGTTGCAGCAATTGCCTCGTTGATAACTTTCCGATCTGTAGTCCCAGACATATCAAAATTACATTTTTAAAAAACTAAGGATACAAGGGATTGCATAAGGTCCGAAGATTCTTGTTTAGAAGAGATTAACTGCCTTCAACACCAACCAAACGAGCCGAACTGCACTCGTCTCGGATTGCCTTGAGTCCCTGATAAACAGGACCGTGATAAAAATTTTCCCAAGCGTTGATGGATGGGAACTCCAAGATCACGATTCGTCTTGGCTTCCAATCACCTTCTTATACACGATGTTCACCTCCGCGAGTTAGATACTTTGCACCTGCATCTGCTAGAGCTGGCTTAACTTGATTCATGAAATCTTCGTATCTAACGGATCTCGAATTTCAACGTCAAAAATTACATAGGCAGTCATACTCATCTCATTTGCCAAGACAAACTAAGTCAATTTTCTTGAATAACCTGCAATAGTTCATTCAAAACCCGCGTAATGTCATCCTCGGTGCCATGCATGTAAGCATCAAACCATTCACGCATCCCATCACCAAGTTGCATTTGATTTGGTCGCCTCCCTGAGCTTAGCTCGAGCAATGGAGTCCATACATTGCTCATCACGTTTACTAGCTGAAGCGCTTCATTAGCCAAGGCACCGTCATGATCTCCTAGCCTGAGCAGTTGCCGAGGCAGTGGAGATGCCCCATGAACTACAGGTGATCGGTGCGACCTATCAAACTCATATGCTCGTACGAGAATGTGTCCATAGTACCTAAAGGGAGTCTGAGATCCTAGAAGCCACTTTCTAAAGGCTTTTATCTTAGATTTCTTGTAAGGCTTTAAAAGCTCACCTGTTTCTATCAGGTGCAATAGATCCATGAAAATTTCAAACGAAATTCGACTGCCAATCAAATGGTATTGATGCAAGACCCCTTCTTGCAATCGGAACATAGGGTTACGCCAATTTTCTGGATTGTGATTGACACCAAACAACAGCTTGTTGGATATCCCACAAGCTGACATGTTGAGTTCGAGTTGGAGCAATAACGAAAAGGCTTGGTAAGCAATTCGCCTTTGAGCTTGATCGGGATAGCGGTTAACTAAACTGCAACTTAGAAGCTGGCTTGGTAGACGAGGTGGAAAAACATGAAGCCCTGGTGGCGTCTTTTTATTGTGTATATCCAATAAAAAGTTATCCATTCGCTCAGTCAACTGGCTCAATGTCAGTCCATCTAATTGAAGTTCCGTCAAATTTTGCAATGCAACTGTCATGCAGGGGCTCACCTTTGATATCAAAAAGGTTAAGGCAAGTTCGCTGACAAGCTTCGAACGTCATAACCGATCATGAATAAAGCCGCCTCAAAAGCATGATGGCGTGAGTGTTCTTGATTCGAGAGCAATGTTGGATTTCTCTTAAGAACTTCTGTGATGATCCAACCCAACCTAACTTTTGCAGAAGCCCATTGCATTGGAGTTTTCTTGCTTATGTAACTGAGCATCTCAGGCTTAGGAGCAAGGGCATTTGGATTGAGATATTTGACTCGGCGACGTTGACTCTTGGCATCCTCAGGAGGAACTGGAAATGCCAACAAATCAGGGACCTTTACCCAGGGCTGGCGAGTCTTCAATCTATAAATTTCTACCAGTCCAGCAATCGCTACAGCCACTCGGGTGTCATAGATCGGCAATCCGTCATCCGACTGGAGCGCATAAACCTTAGTGAGCATCGAGTTAACCAGTTCGATTGGCTCTAAGTTCGTTAAGTTTGCAGATTTGAGGCTGAAAGTTGCTTGCGCTTCTTTGAGGTAGTCAACAAGCTCACCCTTATCTAGCTTTTCAACCAAGAATTTTCTTGCGCCTGTTTGTGGATTTCTCTCTCCGCCCCAGGAAAAAACGTATGTACATGCCTTGAAAGCTGTTTCAGCATCATTTGAGAGAAGGGCTTGCTTTAATTTTTCACTCAATAGATTGAGACTTTTCGCCGTCGTATCCCAACCGCAAGAAGTTATTGAGGCACCGGTAGAATCGTCAAGCCAAGATGCTTTCCATTGATATTTTTTGATCACATCATTGATGCCAATGACCTTGGCATTTACGCCATACGGAGCTTTGGCAGATTTTCCAATCGACAAGCCAAAAGTCAGATGCTCAAGTTCAGCTGACAACCATTCCACGAAACCGCTTACTTCAATATCGTTATAAAAATCTTGGGAATTCATTTCTCACCTCTCAAATAAAGTCTTCATTCAATGTGAATCTGGTCTTATAAAAGCATCACTACATAGCATCAATCTTCATGTGCAGATGATGCTGGCTCACTTGATTCATTCAGCAGCTCATAAAAATCCGTCTGCAGCAGTACATGCTTTTCTGTGAGCGTCTCAACGACTTTTGACAGATATGTTTGATTTGCAGCTAGCAATGCAATCGTCTGAAGCATCATTTTCTCTAGAAAGTCTCTCACAAGGGATTCAACATGCTGGGATTCAGAAACACTTGCATCACCTATCACAACCGCTAGGTTTTTATTCGCTTTTCCTAAATCAGATGTATCTGGTGACAGCCCCCACAAAGCAAACATTGAACTAGCCAATTGAGTGGCTCGTTCTAGATCAGACATAGACCCTTTGGCGCTAACTTCATCTGCGCCAAGCAGCAGCAATTCAGCCGCCCTTCCCCCCAAGAACATTTGGATCTTGTGAACCAAATCTGAGTAAGTCAGGTCATCACTGGTTTGCTCGTAGCCATCGTAAGCGGTAACTGTAATTCCGTGAGAGTCATCACGCCGAATTACGCTGCAATATGAAGGTGCTGATTTATCTTGACTCCCCAAATGACTAACTACCGCATGACCAGCTTCATGTATTGCATGACGAGTTAATTTCATCTTGTCATCTACATGTCGGTCAGATTCACCTGTTCCGTAAACCGCAAACTGGACTAAATCTTCGAATTGAATTTCACGCCCTAAGCGCCATGCCATGCGTCGTACCGACTTTTGCATCAACATCCTACGGCGACGATCTGGATACTCATGTCGAAGCAAGCACGACAACTTTGCTTGGTCATTTTTTACAGTTTCAGCCAAGACTTCAGGACCAACTTCTTCAATGAATGCATTTGCCACTAACGCATCACTTAGTACAGGCATGGCAATTCGACGATCGAAAAGTCCACTTCTACGCAACCCTATGTTCAATTGGCCTAAGGACTTCACAGCAGTCACTAGCACCACAGGATAATTCACCAGTTGTGAATTCATTAAATCAACTAGTTGCCCTCTAAACACGATGCATTCGTCTTCATCACAGATGGACTTCACTGCATCCTCGTTAAGTTCATGAAAGCGTTCTCCCTGCCAACTGCCAGGCTCCATATAGATGATTGCAGGCTCTTTTTTGGAGAGTGATTTGAACCAATCAGGGAAGTTTTCAATAACTGCGGCATTACTCAATACGTGCAATTGCATACCAGCATCACCCGCAATGTGATGGATTAGCTCACGAACATCCTCAGTATCACCTGTTTCGATAACAACAGCCTGCCCAGCAATGCCCCAAGCGTTATTCCCACCTTTGAGGCCAACTAAACGCTTAAGGTCGCCAACCCACATCTTGATAGCAGACTCTTCCGGTAAACCAGTCCAAATGGTTCGGCTAAAACCAACAGACTTTTTAACTGACACAACACGTTTATCCATCGCAAGCTCCTGAAGTTAGGTATTCAGAATATGTCCCAGCCCAGTCGCAAGCGTCATTTTGCGTCGCTTACTGACATAAAATGTGAATAATCGGCAAAATAAGTCGCTTAAAGAGTATTCCAATGAATGAAACACTTACACGCCAATGGAAGCTACTTCAAGCCATTCCACGAGCTCCCGAGAGGATGTCGACGCTCCAATTTCAAGAGATCTTGGACGAAAAAGTAACCTTAAGAACCCTACAAAGAGACCTCCAATATCTCAAAGATCAAGGTTTCCCAATCGAATCTGACAACTCAAAACCAATGGGTTGGTCATGGAAAAAAGAGGCTGAACTGCTTTACCTCCCAGGCATGGACCCTCATACCGCCCTGACCTTCAAACTTGTCGAAGGCCACCTCAAACGGTTGATACCGCCAACTACAGCCAAACTCCTAGAACCGTGGTTCAAGGACGCAACAAACGTCATCAATAAAAACGGTTCAAGCGTATTCAATTGGAATAACAAGATTCGTGTGATCTCTCGCTCCATGAGAACAGAGCCGCAAAAGATCGATCCTCAAGTACAGAGTGTTGTTTACAACTGTTTACTAAAGGGGCAGCAAATAGAAGTGACGTATGACGCGATCACCAATGATGCTCCACCCAAAACTTATCCTATCCATCCACTCGCCTTAGTGGTCAATGAGGAGTCTGTTTATCTTCTCTGCACCGCGCGTGACAGGCAGGAGGTTACAACGTTGGCGATGCACCGAATTGTTAAAGCTGTTGCGATGGACCTACCGATTCGAATTCCACTGGACTTTGACATAGATAAATCAGCAAATCTAGCTTTCAAAATTTCTCTTTCCAAAGAGAAGTTGCATTTACGCATCAAGGTAAGAAACTTAGCTGCAAAGTACCTTGTCGAAAGATCTTTGAGTAAGGATCAAACAATTGAACGAATCGATGAGAACTGGTCGCTCGTTACAGCAACTGTTGATGACACACAGCATCTCAAAACATGGCTCTTATCGCTGGGCCAAGATGTGGTCGTGGAAAGTCCGCAGGCATTGAGAGAGTTCATAAGCAGCGAGATCATGTCGATGATGAATCAATATGTTGAACTTAGTCCAACCCAATGAGTCGATTGGCTGCAAAAGGTTCTGAATCATCAGTAGCCAAGTCACAGAAATCGCTGCGGGTAATTGAGTTGAAAATCCGCGATGTTTTTGAAAACGAATTTCGAATCGATCGCTTTTGGATCAAAGGCAAGCCTTCCGGGACTTCGAGCAGGCTCCCAGTGAATCTCACTCCGTAAACGCATCGGATACGCCATTACTTGGTAGTCCGTTTCGCCTTCAAAGAAAATAAGAACCTTAAGATCAAGCTTTCTCGGGTTGGATGAATCTTCGTGAAAGTTGTCTGGGCCCCACGGTTTCGAACCGGTCGCGAAGCTACTTTGGGTATGTACGCCCTCTCGGTAAACCACTGCCGCCTTCAACGCCCAGGTTTCCGCAATCCATTCAACAAGACTCCCTTTACGCTTTGTAAGAGCTTCCTTCAAAGCAAATTTTGCCGTCTTAATCACATGGGGACGACTACTCCAGAGATCGAAAGCCTCGTCCCAAGTGACTAGCCTTGATGGCAAGGTCGTTCTCTTCTCACAGTCTTGATGCGTCATGGATATGCCATGCTCTTCCAGATCAACGAAGCAATAGGTGGTCTCCGAGACTCGACTAGTGGTCCTTGGTGTCTTAGCAAGGAAACCCTTGGTCTTGACGTCAACGCGTCCAATTCCACTAACTAAGTAGTCAGCACGACGCTGGTGCAGCTTCTCGACGGAATGACCCAATTTGCTCATGAGCTGCGCGTAAACTGATTCGCCGAATTTCCCAAGATGTGGGTTACTCGCATGCCGGAGCTGCTGTTTGAGGGATTCGACGTCTATTGGAATCACAAAATTCTCCAGTTAGCAAGAAAGCGTCTACAGGTTTGGGGTAATGCCAATATCGTCCTGATTCAAGATGGGTCAGGTGCTACTTCACTGTCCAAATTATGGAGAGCTCAACTTAGCTTAACTGCATTAGATGCTCAAAAGCTACGCGCCACTGAGCCTCTGCAACCTTACTTAGTGGGAAGGGGTGAAATAAATCATCTTCCACTATTGCATTCAGATCATCAACATAACAAACGGACAAGTATCTATCCCCATCTTTGAAATTGGTAATTGCAAAGTGATAGTCAATCCCAGTTGCTTCATTAATAGTCCAAGCTATGAACCTTGCGGGTATCTTTGAAGCACTCAGAAATTCATTAAATTTTTCCAAGGCATACGTGGCATCACTCACCGAATAGTTATCCGAGGGATTGATTGACTCATTGTCAAATTTCACAATGAATTGATTCAAAAAAATGTGCTTCCCTCCACATTGCGATGAATGTTGATTGATAGCACTTCCCAATACGACTTTCAATTGATCAAAAAACTTTTCGCGGTAGCTCATCAATACCTCTTCATCTTGTAACGGTTGAATTGTTGAACGGGTTTCTTGCTGTCTATTCAACAAAAGACTGCCAGCCAGGTCCAGAGAATAACGTTCAAGAGTTTTTATAACGCTGTTTTTGCAAAAAAGCGGTGAGCTTAGCTAGGTCACTAACCCACTTTCCATCTAAAAATCGATGAACGGTCAATTCGCAGATATGCTTCACGCGGTAATTCCTTCTACGACCATTCATACCATAGTGAATCATCACATCTATGACGCACTTACCGTTATGAATCACATACATCACATTGAACGACGTCTTGTCTACTGCCTCATCAAAGGTGCCCGAATGTTTATCACACACCACGAGTTGTAAAAGTTGCTCGGGCTTGTAATGAATGTTTCTTTGGTCCTCGATGACTTTGATTTTCAAACTAGTGATCAAAGCAGGTGCAAGGCCTTTGGAATCTGTGAATGACCGTGCCGGCAACAGTACTGGAGTGTTCAGAATCCATTCAATATTTTCCGAAAATTGATGCTCCTTCAACTTCTCTCTAAAGGCACGCAGCTCTGGGGGGAGCGTGGGCTCTGAAAAAAAATAATCCATGTCCATTCACGCCCCCTAAGAACAACTTTTGACTTGCCAAAGCTCACAAGAATGCTCAGCGGCCACAGCGGGAAAACTACTGAGCTTCACAACCTTCCTGTCCTTGGCTGGCTGCTGGAAGTACTCGTACCCGCAGTGCAAGGTTGGATGCGCCGTATCCCCGCCTAGTACGTAGGCACAGCACTGGCATCCGCCCTTCTCTTGCGTCTTTTTCTGCGGCGTTGACATAACTAAATCCCCTACCCCTAAATACTGTTCTTTCATACAGTATAGTGCTGGTTATGTTAGTTTTGCAAGTTCCATCAGATCCGCCAATTCAGATAAGCCCCAACGCTTTGTGGCTTGATATGTGCGGCTGGAAAGTCACCGCAGGCTTTCCCTCGCCTGCTGCGGATCACACGCACAAGCGCATTGACCTAAACGACCACCTGATTCGTAACAAAGAAGCGACATTCCTGTTTCGCGTAAAGGGCGACAGCATGTCTGGCATTGGAATCTATGAGGGCGACACACTGGTTGTAGACCGAAGTGCTGAACCCAAACACAACAGCATTGTTCTTGCGATCTTGAACAACGAGTTCACCGTCAAGCGTTTGTACAGACGAGGTGGCGTGGTCAAACTTGTTGCTGAGAACCCCATATATCCTCCCCGCGTGATCAAGCCTGAAGAAGAGCTCACGGTCTGGGGCGTAGTGACTTTCAACCTCCACAAGCTGAGTTGATGGACAAGTCACTTCCGCACCAAATCGATCCCGAGAGCTTGGCTGCACTGCCTCGCTCAGCTGGGGTGTACATCTTTAAGGGTAAAGGTACGCTGCCTCTGTACATCGGCAAGAGCGTTGATATTCGGACTCGCGTTCTGTCTCACCTGCGTACTGCAGATGAAGCGAACATGATTGCTCAAACACGCAGGATTGACTTCATTGAAACAG
>JACCDW010756078.1_pt1 | contig 11809 bp, 10 predicted proteins | sample 7449781 | NCBI WGS metagenome assembly JACCDW01 (sample SAMN15323449, study PRJNA562643) | freshwater metagenome | isolation source: river surface water | place: USA:Blue River Watershed | collected 2017-08-18
ATCCCGCACTGGTGCGATACACACGCGACTTCAAGGAGCGCTACTACGCTCCTGGAACTGGCAAGGGGTTTCTCAGGCGGAAGGCTCACTTCGAGCAGCTCGTAAAGGCTTAGACAATCTCAAGCCAGCGAATGTTCGCAACCACATCCGCGTTGGAAGCGAGTTGATAGCCCGTTACCACCAAAATGTCAGGATTTCCAGCAATATCAGAGCAGATTGCGGGAGCCGTGATAATCTCGTCAATGCTGATGACAGTAGACGAGGCGTAGTTCTGTGAGAAAAATCCTGACCGTATCGGTGTCCCACCAGATACTGTGTACGAAGGAGCTGTTGCAGAACCTGTGCCAAAAGTCTTGTATTCAACCATGCTCCGCGGGTCAGGATGAGGCGTGTATGTGAACCCCGCACCCGTGATGGTTGGATTTTTGTAGACACAATATGCTCCCTTCTGGTCTGAGAAGAAGGTGAATTCAATCGCCTTGATTGTTGCGCGGCAATATTTTTGTTGGAGACGAATAATTAAAAGAGGTCTCTCTGTCGTATCCAGACGCTGTGTGGCGATTGTTGCGGTGAGGGGAAGAGTAAACATAGACGAAAGAGGCTGAAATTGGCCGAGCACGGAGACGCTTCCGCAGACAGTTGCAGCTGTTGCGGTTGCCGATGCTCCCCCAGAAACCTTCTCTAATTCCCAGCGAAGAGGGAGTTTCGGCAGATGCGTGTAAGGACGGTTGTAGAGGCGGTCATGGAAGACGTGGCAGTAAATCGGCTTTCCATTAAAAATAAGTCCCATTCTTACTATGCCTACACCGAGCCATTGTCTATCGATGATAAACAACATGCCTGTATTCGGCGGCGTCTTGAGATTGTAGCCACTGGGAGAGGTTGCGCGATTTCCATTCACGGTATCCAGATTCCAATTGGACTGCGGGATGCGGGTAACATTCGTTGTATTGTTCGAACTGTTCGCACGCTCTACGACAAACCAAGTATTTCCACTGAGCTCAAAATAATGGCCCATGCTCGGTTGATTTGTCTCTGCCGACTTATCACGATAGTCATCAAAGAGGCCAATACGAAACGCGGTAGAGCCATCAAAGGTGCCTGAGAATTGAGGAACTCCAGTGAGGTAGGCGGATTGGAGCTTCCCAGGCTGATACAATAGATACTCACGACTCTGGCGTACTGCTCTACCCGCTGCTGTTCCGACAGTTAAGAGAACAGTTGTGTTACTGATGTCATGTGTAATGACGCCTGTCCCAGTACTTACGTAGTCCATAATTTCTCTCTGCATTGTAAATCCTGGATGTGTTGTAAAGATGGTTGTTGGAGTACACGTGTTAATCCGCCCAAACAAATCGAGGTTTGCTTGGGCGGAATTCTGAGCTACAAATCCGATTCCAATGTGCTCTCCTGCGTGACTCTGTTGGCTTAAATTCATGTTTCTTTTCTATAGGTAGAAAAGAATGGATTGTAATCGCACGTCGGGACAAGAATTTCTAATCCCTCACCAACAAATCAGAGAGTTTCGAGATAGAAAAATTCTGGTGGAAGTGAATAGCCGCGATAGAAATGTTCGCGTCAATCCGAACCCCCAGCAATTCCGTTGGAGATTCCAGAGACCTCTCAAAGACATTAAATCAGCGAGACTCTGTGGAGGAGCTATTCCCACTCGCATCTACAACGTGAATACTCCGTGGAATTCGTTCACATTCTTAGAAGGAACAACCAAATACACTGTAACTCTAAATCCTGGTCGCTATACTCTCTCCTCTCTGGCAATCGAAATCGGCTCGCGCATCAATGCCCTCTCTGGAATTGTAAACCAGTACTCTGTTCTCTTCAGTCCTACATCGGACCAAATGACATTGACCCGTGACGTTGGTGCCGCATCCTTCAGTCTTCTCTTAGCCACAGGCAATTTCGTGGACCTCTATGATAGCAATAACAGTCTCATCGAAATTAACACACCTGCGAAACTTATGGGATTTATGAGAGCCGATTATAGCGACGGAGGAACTGGAAAAATAACCAGCCCTAACGCGGCTGAATTGGATTTTCTCTTTAATCGTGTCTATCTTTACATAAATTCAGACAACAATCAAGATATGTCAACGATTGAACGCTCTGTAGGTCGTGATGCGCCGTTTGCGATTCTTTACATGGACGAAAATCACCAGGCATACAAGTTCTTTGACAAGGTGACCTATGAGCCGACGTTCATAAGTTATCCCGCACCCGTCTCTCGCATGACGACACTAGATGTAGAGCTACGAGACGAGTTTAATCGCATTGTCGACTTGAATGGGCGGGACTTTACAATTTTGATTGAATTCGGAGTGAATGAAGAGATTGGCTCTATCTTTTAATCTGCGCCATCTCCATAGGTGTAGTAGCAATCGTCGCATTCCTGCTTTACACGCTCTTTCCACTCACCTTCTGACCGAACAAGACACCCACAACCGTGGCGAATGCCCTTTTCAATCTCTTCATAGTATGTTTTCATCTGCGAATTAGGTGGAGGAGGAAGAATGATATTCTGTTCCTCTTTTGTTTCGGCTAAGGAAAGAATAATTGTTGGCTTGGGCGTGTTTTTCACAATGGGCTTTGGTTTTTCCTCTATTAGAACACCCATCGCCTTCAACATCTGTTGTCTACCCCATTCCTCCATAATAGGTTCCAGCAGCCGCATCTCCTCTTCCTCCTTTTGGATTGTGATGCGGCGCGCAATTTCCTCCTCAAGGAGAATCATCTTTTCGGGAAACCCTTTCCAAAAGTCTCGACATTCTTCAAGCTTCTCCAGAGGCTGTTCGCGAAGGGACTTCTTGAATCCCAAATGCTGGTAACGCTCAATCCGCGGGTCCATTCTGAATCGCGAGGGTAATACATCCAATGAAAAAATGGAACTTCAATTTTTTCATTTAGCAAGATTCTGATGTTGCCTCCAGCACCCTAGAAATCCGCATTCACCTGGAAGGACATGTCCTCCTTCTTCTTGCCCGCTGCCGCCTTCGCATACGTGCTGACACGCTTCTCAAAGAAATTGTCCTTGTTCTCCAGGCTGAGACGCTCCATGAACGGGAACGGATTGCTCGAGCAGTAAATCTTCGGATAGCCGAGCATGATACACAGGCGGTCGGCCACGAACTCAATGTACTGGGCCATCAGCTTCGCATTCATGCCAATGAGCTCGCAGGGAAGAGACTTGGTGATGAAATTCTTCTCAATCTTCACTGCCTCGCGAATGAGCTTCTGAAGCTTCTGCTTCGGCAAGCGGTTCACGATTTTGCTATACAGAAGGCACGCGAACTCCATGTGAAGACCCTCATCCCGCGCGATGAACTCGTTGCTGAGCGTCAGTCCAGGAAGCAGACCCCTCTCCTTCATCCAGAAGATGGCGCAGAACGACCCACTAAAGAAGATGCCCTCCACTGCTGCGAATCCCACAAGGCGAGTCGCGAAATCGGCCTCGGTGCTCTCAATCCACGACAGAGCCCAATCAGCCTTCTTCTTCACACACGGAATCGTGTCAATGGCATTCAGAATTTTCGCCTTCTCCTCCTTGTCTGTTACGTAAGAGTCAATGAGAAGACTGTAGGTCTCGGAGTGGACCGCCTCCATGTACGTCTGGTTCGCATAGAAGTACCGAGCCTCAGGCCACATCACCTCGCGACTAAACCGTGTCGCCAGATTCTCCATCACCAAGCCATCGGACCCCGCAAAGAAGCCGAGGATGTTCTTGATGAAATACCGCTCATTGTCCGTCAACTTCTCCCAGTCCTTCATGTCCTTGCTGAGGTCAATCTCCTCGGCCAACCAAATGACAGACTGCTGCTGCTTGCAGCGGGCCCAGATGTCCGTGTGCTTGATGGGGAAGAGCACAAGGCGGTCCTCTGCGTCTGACAGAAGAGGCTCAGGCTTGGGCGGCTCAAGAGTCACAGGCGCAGTCTCCTCTGTCGGCTCCTTGGTCGGCGCGTGAACTGGCGTAGGATTCTTTGAACCTGCCTTTGTGTTTGCTTTTGCGGCAGGTTCAGGAGGAACAGGGGTTGTGGAAGCCTCAGCTGACGGCTCCAGCGTCAGAGGCGGTGGTTCGGCATGAATGGAAGCCTTGCGAGGAATCTTGTTGGGAGAACCTACAGGAGTCTTCGCCTTGCGGCCTCGAGAGACAGCACGCTGCTGTGGTGCGGAATCTGCGGGAGTGGAAGTTGCTGCCGATGCCTGGGCCGTTTCCATCCGGGGGAGAATCGTATTTTGAACTGAGAAAGAAACATTCATTTTGCGGTGGATGGCAACTCGCGGCCAGGGGGCTTCAAATTTAGTATATGTCTAAGTATGAGTCGGTCAACGCCCGTTGTCCTTCAAAATGCGGTGTATGACACCCACACACGAACCCTTTACACCAATTCAGATGCGGTCTATAGTCTTAGTTTTTTATGTTCTCCCACCACCGCAAGCTGTGAGCCAGGCCTCCCGACCACCAAGCCCTTCCCCGCAGACCTCTTTGATGTGAATCGGCCCACCTACATGACGAGCTATCTCCATTACTGCTTCGGTCACGCCTACATTGATTTTACCATTCCTCTTCTGAGTATTTTGGATGAGGTTGATAGCTCTGCTTTGTTGGCACGAGACTTTCGCCTCTTTTTGCTGTCTGACAATCTGTTCCTGGTCCACGATGATACAGACGAGCAACGGCACACCTCTGCCAAAGACATGGAAGACTATCTGAGACGAAAGATTGATTTCACAAAGGGCGAATACAGAGGGGAGATGCGCCATCTTCACAAGTGCTTTTCCGACCATTCAATTCTCTTTGAAAAGGGTGCGGAATACCGTTACTACAGATTCAAGACCCTCGTTCTCGGAGGAAACATCGATAACCAACGCTGCATTCACAATCACGCCTCCAATTATCCTGACCGGTTCGCCTTGGAACCCGAGGCCTCCGCAGACCAGATTCGCGGATGGATGGATGTTGCCAGACGCAGATTCGCCACCTCCATGGGTCTCTCCCTGGAGCTCCCTCCGCGTCCGCAGAAACCCTACACGGTTGTCCTCGCCAGAAAAGAAAATCGCAGTTTTCTCCCTCAGACTCTCACACGATTGGAGTTTACCCTGGAGTCGCGAGAGGACTTGAACTTTGGCGGTGTAGTGTATCTGGAAGAGATGAGCTTGAAAGAGCAAATTCAGCTGTTTCAGAAGGTTGACACTGTCATAAGCACACACGGCTCTGGACTCACACACCTTTTCTGGTCCAAGCCAGGCACGCGGGTCCTGGAAGTTTTCTCTACGAATGAGCGAAGAGTGGGAATCTTTCCCTATTTTGCTGGATTTCTGGGAATCGACCTCACAACCTACTGTGTGCGGCCTGAGGCCCAGTTTAGTCTTGATTGCTCGTTCAATGTCGATGAGAAGTTCTGGCCTTTTCTTGAGGAATTTCTCATAGCTCACTAGAATGGTCCAGAAACGCACGCGGAAGCAACAGCGCAAGGCTCGCAAAGGAACACGGAAAACACGTGGTGGAGCCAATCCTCAGTGTAAAAAATTTATCTATCAGAAATGTCACAGCACGCAAGGGGGGAATCACGACATGAAAGGGACTGGTAAATCAAACATGGCGGGTGTGTATCAATGTTCGAAGTGTGGACGATATTGCGACAATTACTAAGTGCCGCCCGACTTCTTCGGAACACCCCAATATTTCGTAAGAGACGCTTGCTGCTGTGGAGCGGCTGCCGTCTCTTCTCCATCGTCCTCCGCAAAGGCGTATTCTGCCTTCTTTCCCGAGAGAGACTTCGGCTTCGGCGGGGTTGTGCGTTTCGCTGTGGGGAGAGGCGGCAGCGGAGTCTCAGGCCTCAGTGCCTCTCGATAGACGCCGTTCAAATAGAACTGCTTCACGGTGGGATGAGCTTTGAAGGCGTTCTTCCAGACATCAAACACATAGAGGCTCTCCAGATTCTTCACGCGACTGAGAGCCACATACGCCTGTCCGTATTCAAAGGTACTCGGCCCAATGTCAATCAACGCACAATCCAGCGTCGCTCCCTGGGCCTTGTGAATCGTGAGAGCATATGCCAAACGAAGAGGAATCTGCTGACGTTCAATGGGGGGGTCGTTCTCAGACGTCCATATCTCGTGGAGAATCTCGCACCGATGGCCGTTCAGAAATTCCACAATGGGAATGTTGGACGGTGCTTCTTTGAAGTCCACCACTACCCCGCGACTCCCATTCACAAGGCCCAACTCCTGGTCCAGATTCTTAAGAAGCATGACCTGAGCTCCTTTTTTGAGATGAAGAGACGACACATACGGAGCCTCCTTATCCATCTTTTCCACTACCCGTGTGATTTCTGAGACAGGGTGGCCTGAAGGAAGCGTCCGAGCAGTATACGTATACACTTGCCCTGGCAGACTCTCCAGATTCGACTTGTTAATGCTCTCTACATCGGCTTTGCGTGTAAAGAGCATCGTCGGCTGAATCGGATTGGACTCATAGGGAAGGTCCATCCGCGTCTGAAGAAGCTTGACACTCGCATCCGACAATTCGCCCATACGAGCCTCTTCTAGAACTTCCTGAAAGCTATTGTCCTTCTGGCGGAAAATCCGACGCAACTTCACGGTCTTCTCAACAACGCGATTCCACACAGGGCTCTCAAACGCAAAGCGAATCTCTCCATTCTTGGAAACCGGCGGAAGCTGGAGGAAATCACCGACGAAGACAATCTGAAGACCGCCGAATGGACGCTCATTTCGTCGCACAATCCGAGCAACCTCTTCCAGAAGTTCCAGGAACTCAGGCGTCAACATACTCACCTCGTCAATTACAAGCACAGACGTCTTTCTCCATCGCTGGGCGAGAGGAGTCATTTTACGAATGCTGGTCGCATGGACCTCTGCGCTATTCTTACCGAGGCCGACACCCGCCCAACTGTGGAGCGTCTTTGCTCCGTTGCCAATCAGAAGAGCCGCACATCCTGTGAGCGCAGTGATGCCGACTACCTTTCCTGTGCGCTGCGGAATGTCCTTTGCGAGAAGGCCGAGCAAATACGACTTGCCTGTCCCTCCTGGACCCGTCAGAAAGACACTCTTTCCTTCCAGAATCGCATCATACGCTTCTTTCTGTTCGGGTGAGAGTGTGTCTTCTGTCATCGTCTTTTGCGTTAAAAAAAGGGAAATCACGACGCCAATTTTAGGGGGTGGGTCCTACACAAACACAAGAGGGAGATTCCGCAGCAACGCATACACACTCACAGGGGAGGATACGTGAAACAAATCAGCCTCTGCCTTTTCCAAATGAAGAGATTGATTTTCAATATCCAGCGCCGTTGCGGCACTGTAGAAGAGGGAGAGAAACTGGTCCAGCTCAATCGACGCCTCCGTCCATCCGTGGCTTTCAAGCCATTCCTTTGTCTGCGGCTTCGGTGTCAGCTTGAGTATCTCCGTCTTTTCCGCATGCTTCACCTTCCGCAGAATTCGGCGAACCTGCGTATCAACTGTCTCAGACACTTCAGCCAACTCTGCCATCTGCGTGCGAAGTGCCTCGCACAGAGTCTCCGCAGTCGTCGTCTCCAAATCCTCCAGGTCCGTAGAAGACTCCGTCATACTTGTACGTATACTACCATTCAACGGCACCTCAATTTTCATACCCCGCCTTATTCCAATGCCTTTGCCAATTTCGACAAGGGTGTGTGGACCTCAATCACTCCACAAATCGGCACAGTTCCATCTTTCGCTCTGAGAGTCACCAGCCAATGCGGTGGAAGAATCAACATGTGACCTGGGCGTAGTATCACATCTATATACTGGACCTCATGGAGAAGAGGGCAGTCTGCGGGAGTCAAGTCACTCATGAAGCGCCCCTCCCACGTCGCAGGAAGAAACTTCAACGCACTATTCATCATGATGGAACAGACAAATTCTCCACTTGTCGGATAATAGAGTGTAAAATCCGCAACGGTTTTGCGAAGGCCGAAGGAGGAGACGTACACCTCCGCATCCATCGTAAGGCAGAAGGAATACCACAGCTCTTCTGTCAGCTTCGGATACCACATGTGCTCCGCCCAGACCTGGAGGCCTGATTCGCTCGCCAGAAAAGAGCGCAACTCTGCGGGAGTGTCGCGGGGAGAGGACGGTGTGGACGGCTGTAAATACTGCTCCACCGCTCCGCCGAGACGAGCGTTGGATTTCAAAATCTCAGGAGTCAGAAGTTTCGGCTCCCCCAGACCTCGAATCACAATCGGATTTCGTTCCGTTAAAAGGTCGGGAAGTGTCTCAAGCTTGTCTTGCTCGATTTGAAGAATATGGAACTCTGAGGCTGTCTGTTTGTAGAAGAATACCAGGACTACAAATAGAAATACAAGGACAAATACAATTTCAATCATTCAGTTGCCGCTCTTTTGTTTGTGGGTTTTTCTGCGACCTCCGTTTGGACGCGTACACTTCAAGTTCGAAAAACACGGCTTGAAAAGACCAGGCATAAACTTGCCCGCCTGAATGTTCTTAATTTCCCCCTTCTTCAACTTCATCGTGTTTGTCTTCACTTTTCCGTTGGTCTTCATCGTCACTCGCTTCACTCCCTTTCCGTTCTTCACCTCCACTTCCATGAGTTTCTCCGTCTCCCCCTCGGGTGTCATTGTTATCCCTCTTTGGACCGAGTGGTACTGAAACTTGCCGCCCATCTTTCTGCTTGTTGCGACGAGTTTTTCTCAAATGGGCCTTGAGAGTCCCACTCAAGACACGGGCTGTGCGACGTTTGCGAATATCAGGTTTGTAGACTTTCATCAACAGAAGAATGGAATGGAGTTTCGCAGGCCCAATGTCTTCATCCGATTCCTCCACTGTCGGAAAGAAGTGGAGCGGTGCGAAAGAAATCCCCAGCCAGTTCTCAAAGAGGACTGGAAGTTCGTCGTCCAGAAGAGACGATATCACCTCCTGTTCCTCTTCGGATTCGGCAAAGACGGCCGTGTCGAGTGCGACCACCAGATTTCGAAGTGCGAGGTCAATTTCGTACGACTTGCTGAGGCTCTGAAAATGTTCGGGAGACAGCCACTCGCGCAAATAAGGAAAAAAGGCAGGAGGTGCGAATTCCTCCATCAAGTCAAAATGCGTCTCCCACAGCTCCGCGGGGTTGATTGGCTTCGACCCTGAGAGGTCAAGTGGCTCCGCTATCGTGGAATTGGACTCCAACAGGCGGTCCACGCAGAAACGACGGGCCGACCAGAACAAAAGCTGGCGAAGAATGGCATCCCACGAATTAGTCGGTGAACCTTTGAAAAGGGCGCGCACGGCGTCTACAGCATCTGCCATCTAAGAATTGTGTACGATGAAGTGTTTAGGAGGGAACCACACCAGGCCCCTATGTTTCATTTCTCTCGACAATCCATTCGCGTCAATGAAGAGCAGGCTGCGGCCATCCAACGGCCCGCAGACGTCCATCAACGCATTATTGCCAGTGCGGGCTCTGGAAAGACGACAACTCTCACCGCGCGCATCGCATATCTTATAGAACACGAAAAAGTCGCCCCTGAACGCATCGTTCTCATGACCTTTTCACGAAATGCGGCCGTCCAAATGCGGCATCGCATTGAAAGTCTCATTGGGCCCACCAAACTGTGGGTCGGCACCTTTCACGGTCTCTCCCGCGCTCTTCTCCATCAGTATTCTCCTGAAAATCTCAAGAAGCTGTATTTCATTGATGAACTCGTAAAAATGGGAGAGGAGTGGTTGATTACAAACCAGGGACGAAAATGGGTAGGACAACTCCGCTACGTCGTCGTAGACGAGTTTCAAGACATCAACGAATCACAGTGGAGAATGATTCAACGCCTCGTCCATCCTGGAGCCCGTCTCATTATTGTGGGAGACGACTGTCAGAATATCTACACATGGAGAGGGAGTCACGTGAAATATATCTTGGAGCTCAATCGGCATGTGCGAGGTTTGGTGGACGACCAGCTTCGTCGCAATTATCGTTCCAGAGAAGCGATTATTCGTGCGGCAAATGCGACAATGACGCGAATTCCGACGCTGGAGTGGAAAGGGTGTATGATTGCGGAGAAGAAGGGCGGTGAGAAGCCTCATGTGCGGTTTTTCTACAGAGTCCAAGATGAAACGAAATGGCTTCTTCGCCATATCCAAGACACACTCGATGTGAAGAAGGACCAGACAATTGCGATTATAAGTCGCACCAATTCGGACCTCTATCGCGTGGAAGAGGAGATGGTCCAAGCGGGATTCCGCTGCCGTCTTCGCGACATTGGAATCAACGAGGAGGCAGGCGACTCCCGCTCTACGACCATAGACTTGGTGACTCTCCACGCATCGAAAGGACTGGAGTGGGATGTGGTGTATTTGATAAACTGCAGTGATGATATGTTTCCGTCGTCCAAGAAACCCGAGGATATTGTCTGTGAGCGGCGTCTTTTCTATGTGGGGGTCACGCGAGCCCGCGAGCACCTTCATTTCAGCTATACCAAAGACGAACGGTGTCTCTCGCGATTTGTGCGTGAAATTCCCAATACTCTTCTGACGTATCACGGTCTCGCCCGCTACTGTCTCAGCACACAGGAACTTCACGAGGGAAAGAAGCGTCTCAAGGATGTACTTGGGTCCCTGGACGGCGACTCTCTTCATGTGCTCCGCGAGTCAGGATATTTGTCATGGTTGTCTCGTGAGAATGTTTCCTCGGAACATATTTTCAAGCCTGGAGAAGTCTGGAAATTGCCTCCGTGGGCGGTGGGCGAGCAGGCGGCGGATTTCCAGAGATTTCTGCGAATCTGGATTCTGCGTCACATTGCGAGTACAACGGGCGTTCCGTTCCGAGAAACGACGGTGGAGAATATGTTGTTTACATTGAGGATTTTCGCAGAAGACAAGGAATTCTGGGCCCAGTGGAAACAGGAGCTCAATGAGTGTGTGGCCGAGCATCTGGGTGGAGAAGAAGTTCAGAAGTGCCCTCCGTCTATTGAATATCATATGATTGAGTCGTGGGCGGCACGAAAAGGGTTGGCGTGGGAACCCAAACAGATTGTGCGAGCCACCAGCATTGTCGCAAAGATTCGCGGGCAGCTCCGCTGCATTCGGTTTGACGCCTATTCTCTCGACGAATTCCGCATGGCTCCTTCTCGCTACGTGGTTCCCACGGAATGGCGTGCGGATGTTCTGCGGAGTTGGCGCCGCGTGGTGAACGCCGCGGTGCCGTGGAAAGAGTGTCTGGTGGATATCTGGAAACTGGGTGCGATGGGACTCGTGACGGAAGGACGGAATGCCGCACTCTATCGTGCGACGACCATGAGTACGAAGTTGGCGGATGATGACCTTCATGCGTATTTGGAGTGCCTGGAGACGCGCCTGAATGAGTGGCTCAGCACGAAAGCGATTCTCGGAATCAATCAGCAGATTGAATACAAGGATTTGTATCACGAGACGGTGGATTTGCATACAGAAGGTACAGTTTGGAAGCTCGGTTCCTCGGCCGAGAAAGAGCGTCTTGAAACACAAGACATTCTTCACCTGGCGATGGTGGGATGGTTTTCAGAGGCGGCATTGACCTCTGTGGGAGTGTTTCTTCCGTTGGAAGGAGTCTTTTATACAGTGAAACTTCCTCCGAAGTGGGACTCCAAGGCGGCCACTATTCTTACGCAGGCCCAGACAATTTCTTCGTAGGAAAGGGCTGGTTGTATTTGTCCTGTTTCGTTGCGTTGTTGAAAAGTTTTCCAGAACGCGACAGATTCTCCGCATCCGCGGCGGCACGGCACGGATAGGGGCCCGCGCGCAGAAGAGCCTGGGGGAATGAGAGCTCTGAGACAAAGCG
>JACCDW011427156.1_pt1 | contig 11809 bp, 26 predicted proteins | sample 7449781 | NCBI WGS metagenome assembly JACCDW01 (sample SAMN15323449, study PRJNA562643) | freshwater metagenome | isolation source: river surface water | place: USA:Blue River Watershed | collected 2017-08-18
GACCGATAGACGAACCGAGCATAATGCTATTATACGATCTATAATCATATTTGTCAATGGCTCCGGAGGAGGGAATCGAACCCCCACTAACGGTTTTGGAGACCGCCGCACTGCCATTATACTACTCCGGAATAATTTTTGGTCGGAGTACTAGGATTCGAACCTAGGACCCTCTGGTCCCAAACCAGATGCGCTAGCCAGACTGCGCCACACTCCGCTTGACTTGGCGGTTCCAACGGGATTCGAACCCGTGATCTCCTGCGTGACAGGCAGGCATATTAGGCCAACTATACTATGGAACCATGTTTGGTGGGCAAGGATGGATTCGAACCAACTCAACCAGAGGTAACGGATTTACAGTCCGCTGCGACTCTCCAACTTCGCCGCTTGCCCATAACACACTCTTGAGAATGTGTGTAATAAAGCATACTGCACAACAGTTTCGAACCTGTTATTGACCCGCGGAAGGTGTACCGGTAAGACTCCGCATATATGTATTAAGTGGTAGTATGCTTTATTACACTAGGATTTTTTGTTCTACAAGAAGAACTCCATCCCCTAGGCCGCCCGTTCACTCCATGTTTTAAGTGCGGAGCTGGGACCTCGTTCCCCAACACACTTTACTGCCGAACCTATCGATCAGTATGCCAAAGAAGATTGCTCTTCTTTAATGCTTCTCTGAGCTGATTGGCTCGATCAAACTTATCTTGAATAAGTTTGCGTGTCTGTTCATCTGTTAATGTATAAGCAGATACGTAAGCCTGTTCGACAATTTGTTTGTTTAAATTTGTATAATCTATTTCTTTCATTTCCAACCTTTATAAAAACAAAAACCCCGGAGTTTTTAGTTCCGGGGTTCTAAGTTAAAATTATTTTTGTTAAACGCTAACTTAGAGCCCCTGAACTTTCTGGTGTAAGATCATCTGATAGACTAATCGCTGACCAATAGGAATTCACGCCTAATTGTTTGGCCACGCATATAAATCTATGTAATGATTGTACTTGTTTCATTTGTGTTCCTAATTTCTTACTATACTCTATTATAGCACCTTTTGTTTCTGCTGTCAACCCCTATTTTTCTTCAAATAGAGCATCAACAACAAGTTTATTATATTGTCAGTTTATTTAGCTGTCAACCTCAAGAACCTGCGATATCATGATATTTTTTCATGTTTATGGTGTTTGATAAGTAAAAATATGATTCAACAGAAACACCTTTCAGCAGTGTCCAATTGGTTAGCTAGGATATCTATAAAACAATCTGATCTCGGCGGACACAGTATTTGCCCGTTCGCACGAATGCCTCATATTGTATCTGTAGAGAAATTACGTGTTGAAGAATTTTCAGATCTTGATAATCGACTTACTATCTATATGGAAAATGATATTCTCAGCAGTTATGATCAATTAGAAGAATTGTGTAGGCAACTGAAAACCATGAATCCAAATTTTGTGTTTCTTCCTGATCATCCGCATAAAATCAATCGTATTAATGGTCTCGAAACAGGCAACGGAGAGTTTCCTTGTGTAATTGTACAGACCAAACAAGAACTAGATTCAGCTCGATCTGCAGTGGCTAAAACTGATTATTACAGCTATTGGGATCAATCTTATCTAAAAGAAATAAAAAGTTTTGATTAGATAATAGATCTAATGTTGCCTCGACGTTTTACGTCAAGCGTAGAACAGTGTACACCCCCTTCCCAAAACAGCATGTGTCGTTGTTCACAGACATGTGATTCTATACCAAATGTTTTCAGATACTTGAACAACTCTGGAAGTGGTCTTCCGAAAATTAGATTGTTTCTATCTATGATCAAAACATTGAGGTCGAAGCAGACATCTTGATTATAACCTCTCCAGTTATCTAAATATTTGTCAATCCAGGATAGATTATATCTTCCACCTGCACTGATATAATCCTGTTTGTATTGAGTTGTTTGCGCTTTAGGAACATACTGTTCAACATCAATTAATTTAAGATGTCGCAGTGATAATGGCACCCAGTCTATTCCTGCATGAATAACTGTTTCGTCATCGATCATAATAAACCCATGATCAATGTGTCCGTAGTTTTCAGCACGAGTTCCATGATTTTCTATAAACTTAAAGTTTGGAAGATTTCTTTTCAACCATTCAAATCCTAGATCATTGCCTGGGCCTTTAGAATTGATTATGATTTTATCACCTACGGGAAACATAGTGGCTGTGTGGAATAACAGTCGATCTTTTAATTGTGTGCGATATATTTCACCACTAACATACCAAACATCTTCTGGCCTAACATTGACTAACGGTGGAGATGGCTGACTGATCCAGTTGTATCCTTGATTAAAAAGATCTGAAAATATTTTATAGTAGCTTAAACTATCAAAATAACGATCAGTAAGACTGGTATAGGTTTGCAATATTGTCTTTCCTAGAACTTTATATTGATCTCTAGGCACAGTAGGACCCATAGGAAATTTTATTTCAAAATTGCTCATTGCTATGTGATCAGGATATTTCATCACTTCGGGTCTAGTAACCTTTACACCTCCCTTTGTGAGAAAGTCTGCCAAGATATCAAAGTCTTGTTTGGTTTCATCCAATATTCGATTAAATGCAGACAAGGACTTATTTGGAAATAGATGATCAAGATCGCCGGGCAGATATGAATCTGCTACAATTACTTCTTCTAGCGGGTCGTATTCTGTGTAAACCATTTTAAATTGTCTCTTAGTGCTTCGAAGTATTCATCTGTGGCATTCACTGGTACGATATAAAAATGTTTTTCGTGGTCATTAGCTATTTTAAAATGCAAACCGAATCTACTGGTAACATCAAATCCCGACTCTCGAAATACAGATTCTGCAGTGCTTACTATTCGATCATGATCTGCCAAAAAATTATCTCTTTCTAATATATCTAGATATTTCATTGCACTAGCGATTCCTGCTAGACTAAAACAGTAGGTGAATCCATGTTCCCATCGAAAGTTAGTTGGTAATGTTTCTGCTATCTTTTCGTTATACAACACCATGCTCAAAGGAAAAAATCCTGCTGTGATTGCTTTACCCATAGTTGAGATATCAGGTTTGATATTCATCTTGGACCAACCTATGTAATCTCCGGTTTTACCTCCGCCCATGAAGATGTCGTCGATGATGATCAACACATCGTGTTGTTGTCTGATTCGATCTAATCTAGCCCAAAATTCTGCAGTGGGGGGAATTAATGGTTGACCATAACTGCAGGTTTCTATCATTACAGCAGCAACTGAATTCCAATCTATACAATCGTCTGCAAAATCTCTAGGTATGCGTGTAACGTTTTGATATGGTGGCATAGTGTAGAAAGGTTTGTCCATGAAATTATCATGTCCTATACTCATAGTCAACCACGTGCTGCCATGATAACTTTTTTCAAATCCTACAATAGTTTTCTTATGATGATTGCCTTTTTGATAATGATAAGCAGCAGCGAGTTTAACTGCGCCTTCGTTAGCATCAGATCCACTAAGTGCAAAAAAACAATTCATATTTGAAATTTTATTGATTCTATCTACAAAATCAAAACTAATATGATTTAATCTCACATCCTTGCTTTTCGGCATATAGATCTCTGCTATTTCAGGCTTATTGCTTTTCACTACATCCGTGACGTAATCTACAATTTCGTCATTGCGATATCCCAATACAAAACATCCGTAGTGAAGTATGGGATCAACAATTTTTCTACCATCGCGAATCTCACCATACTGCCAACTTGGTAATGGCAGATGTACATGTTCTTGTTGTTCGTTAGGTATCAGTCCTTTGTATTTCATTGTTATTCCACAATATAATCTTTAAATATTTGCAGGGCTCTGGTAAAAGTCAATGCCTGCCCGTTTTCTAATAGAGTAAAACACAGAGTCCATCGGTGCTCGGTGGGCGATGGATTCCAAGTAGAATGCAGCTGGCTGATATTTAAAAGGCTGGGGCGATCTATAACTGCTTCATGAACTAGATCAACATCTTCCCATTCGGCTATCCAAATATGAGAAATATCGATATCGGGTTCAATTCCTATATCGTAAAATTTTTTATTGCTGGCATCTTTACCAAATTCATGATTAATTAATTTAGATTCGTCCTTTACTTTATACCATCTAGTGGTGCTATCTAACGGACCCCAAGTAAAGTTTAATTTACAAATATCATTCACTCCGGGTCGCTGATAACCAGTATCGGCATGCAAGGGAACTCGACCACCGTTGGGTTTGGTGTAAAAGGCTTCTAATATATTAGAAATAGTAAGCCCATGATTTTCAATCCATTCTTTAAATGGGCCGTGAATTTCTGCCCTGTTCATTAAGACATTATAATTGTCTACAGGATAATTAAATCTTTCGGGCTTAGGATATTGGAAAGGTAGATTTAGATATCTATGGTAAACATTAGTGTTCATCAAAAACTTCTTGTTATGCTTCTTGTGAAATTAGCAGGTGTTTACCGATTTCAAAAAGTCCTACGGCGCCTGGAACATCTAGTGTACTGACGTGTATTTGCCCTAGTCCGTCAGAGTCCAAGCTAGCCGCTACGAACTCTGTGATTTCTCCGGCTTCAATCTGGGAACGGATTTCGTCCAGAACTTCCAGCATGTCCTCTTTGCGTTTATCTTCTTGTTTTTCGTTAATGCTGATGACTTGCATATCGTCCTCTATTCTAGGATGTAATCGGCAGCACCGTGTTCAACCATTTCCTGTGCTGTCATGTATACATCAGTTGGTGGTAAAAGTCTTTTCTTGATATAGCTAGGAACTTTGCCTGTGGCAGCGACTAGGATATTCAGCATCTTTTCATTGCTGAGTTCGGTTTCCTTCATGGCTGCTTTGACATCATGATATTTGAGATCGGCACCGCCTTCAGTGAGTTGGTGACACATACAGCTGGCATTCTGTGAAACATATCGTTCACCTTTGGTACCTGAAGCCACTATCAAAAATGCTGCACTCATCACAGTACCTATTCCTATGGTACGTATGGGATATTCGCTGGTGTTCATGATATCAATCAACGCAAATGCTTGATATAGATCTCCCCCTACTGAATTCACATAAAGAGTCAGAGTTTTTTCTTGTTTGGTGTCAAGATTTTCGTAGGTGATCCATTTGATACATTTTGCTATGTTTTCTTCTTCGATATCACCCGTAAGGAAGAATACCGAATTTTTCAGTAGTGTAATATCAATGCGATCATCAGCATTGAATTCTTCAATTTTTCTAGCTGTCATTTTTGCCCCATCGGAATGTACACTTACTTATCATTATAAGATCTTTTAATGATATATGACGTAAGAAGTATACGCAATTATACCAATGTAGGTCAAATAGTGCAGAGCTTGATCTAGCCCAAACCAAACCCAAAATTTACGATCTGCAGGAGTAAGTCCTGAACTGAGCTGATATTTGGCCCAATCTATGTGATAATGTATTACAGCATCAAATAAACCCATAAGCACAGTGACAGGTCGTAAATCCGGTAAAAATACAAAAAAAGGCACTAGAAGCAAAAAAGTACCCACGCCATGCATCATAGCATGATCAAGCCCGCCTTTGGCACCGTAGGTACCTTTGTCTCTGAGCATTTCAGAATCTTGTAATAAAAAATCACAGATAAAGTGCTTGATGCCAAACAATGCCAGCAGTATGAGAATATACCCGTATTCGTTCATTCTGATCTTTCTGCAAATCGTGCTTCAAATGCTTCTACAAAACAACTGAATTCTTTACAGTCTTTGGTAGACTGCCCAGGTGCAGGTTCGGTACGATAATGAACCCAAGTATTACCATCTAATTCCACTATATGAAGCACACGGAACCATTTTCCGTGTCCGTCTGTCCATATTGTTCCTTCTTTGACCATAACTTATCCTTTAAATATTGCCATAGCTTCTTGATCTACATTTTCTACCATATGTAGCATGAATCGATAAGAATCCCAGGCTTTTTTGACTGCATCGCTTTTTGAAACCACAGTAGGAAAAATATCTACCCAAACTGCATTTTCTGGCTGTTTGTGTCTGTGTAGGCCTTGTCTGCGTGGTTGTAATATACGATTAGTATTCCAAAGGTCCAACGCCACGGTCTGACATCGGTCTTCATCTAATTCATATAGATATTCATCACGATACATGTAATTTTCAATCACACCTGCGAGTTGTTCTGGATCATGAATTGAAGTGGCAGCAATAATAAATGCAACATCATCGATATGGACATCTCCACGGACGATATCACGGACGCATCGTCCAAGGCTAAATCCTATTTTCATTTTGTTTTCTCTTGTAGACGGTAAATGTTGTCAGCCAAAACCTGCAGTCCAGAATTCATTCTTTCTGCGATCTGTGCTGGTGATTCAGTTGGTAAACAGGCAGCGGAATATTGGGCAGTTTTAGTAATCATACCCTGTTCCATCATACAGGCATTTCTATCTGGGAATGTTGCTAGATGTGTGACTACGCCTAAATTAGTAATCAGAACCAATTGATAAAGCATTTTGAACCTTTCTTATCTAACTGTATAATACATTATAGCATCAATCATGCAGTTTGTCAAGGTTTAAATTTGAGCATGAACATCAACTGGTCCTTCTCATTACCAAAATAGAATGCTGTAACACTGTCATAGGTGTAGCTGACATCTGTGGTATCTATCAGTTCCATCCAAACAAAACTTTGGCAATGCTTTCTAGCCCAGCGTTTCATTCTCCATAACGGTTCCTGATGATCCGGTATCAAGACCTGATAGCATTTATCCAAAAGCTTCTGCGGTGGAGCGATATTGAAATTATTGATGTGCATCTTTTGATAGATAAAAACTTATGAGTTCTCGTGCTTCTTGGTTATCAGTGGTATAGTATAACTTTACTGCGGCAGCAGCACCTAGGTCACCATCGTTATTCATGTTTCGATCCACCGCAGGAAAATAATTTAGGAACGCTTGTCCAAAACGATAATCGGGATTACGCAGAACTTCAACCGTGTAGTCCTTTAAAAATTCTTCATATTCTTGTTTGGATATCATGCCCACCTCAACATGAACCAAGTGTAATCTTCATCGCGATCAAATATGTAAAAAGTGCCGCCAGCATGTGGATTGGGATCTATTCTACATCTAAAAGCTTCTCGCCAACGAGCTCCATACTGTCTGGGAGTTTCTAAAGTTTCAACCGGCAAGGTGCGCTTGGCATTCCAATATGCACGATTAAATGCATCATCCATAACATTGACTCTAATCATGACCATTTCATAGCGAACATAGTCGCATCCTGTTCATTTTGAAAATACCAAGCACGCCCATTTGGATCACTAAGGTCACGGAATTTATTTTGACAGTTTTCCAAGCACCACGTGAGTTTTTCTGCAAAGTCATCATCTTTTAAAACTATAACATGATATGTACCTAACAAAGACATCAGCCGTTCATCTACTTTGAGATGTTCTTCAGCTTTTTGTGCTCGTATGATAGTTCCGGTAGGATCTGGATCTACCAATGAACTACTTTGAATGTACATGCTCATATTTTAAAATCCATTCTGTAAGTGCTGGTCCTGAAAGTTTAGCACGTATTTCATATCTGTACCCAAAAGAATTAGGATCAGCCAATCTAAACCATTCTGGGATATCCACAGCATTTTTCATTACCCATTGTCCTACATCACTGGTTTCCCATTTTAATAACGGATCGGCAGCATATAAGTCGGGATCTTCAACATCTCCCATTCTAAATGAATGAACCACTATGGTTTTAGTATCATTCATAATTTATCTATGTCGCTGTCCTTCCATCGTAAAAGAAATAACAACGCATCTTTAGAATCCTCAAAAAGAAAATCAGCACCTTCACGTTGATATCTAGTTTCTATATGTTGCTCTAACCAAAGTGTGATATCTATGGCATGATTGTTGTCAGTGAATCTACTGAGTCGTACTCTGGTCCACCCCATACCTATGAGTATACCCCAAAGTATTTCTCGATCGATAGCACTCTGCATGCTGGTGCCAAGTTCTTCTATGATTTCGTCTTGTATTCTCATTTTAATCTATTTCCTTCTGCTCCGCTCCAACGCAACATGAACATCATGGCATCATGGTCGTCGGAAAATTGAAAATACAGTGCGTGAACATGCTCTATTCGCCAAATTCCTTTGCAGTTTGTTTCGCACCATGCTCGCATGTCATCTAATGCTTTATAGCCTATGGTGTGAAAGTTTACTCTGTGAGGAAACACAGCTCTTGCTCTAGTGGCCAGCAATTCTCCTAGAGTTGAGATTTCAGTCTTGGCCATTACCATATTTTAGTAAGAACATAGTTCTTTTTTGTTCGTCATAGAAATCTAAATGCACAGTACCTTGATATGTTTTTCCTTGATACCACCCTCCTAGATCCGAATGCAGCCAATCTGAATCAGGATCATGTTCTATGGCATCTTCTTTTTTAACCCACTCTTCGTGATTGCGATGAGTAAACCCCAACACTTCTTTCATCTTGCTTCGAGATAGATAAGTGCTGGGGCGTTCACGTTTTTTAATTTCTTCTAAAACTTTTTCCCACTGTGAGTGAGTCATGATTACGGCTTTCATTCCCAAGTCCTATGTTTTTCTGCTACCCATTCTAGCCCATCATATTCTTCTATGGTCCATTCTACGTCAGCAGGTACTTCTACGATTTTAAGAGTACAGAAACGACTGTTGGCCTGTTCTCCTAGTTCGTTTATCACTTGTATCAAATAGGGATCGTCACGAGCAATATTGCGGTCATACCAATTAGAGTCTGTGATTCCAGCCAACTGTTTGTATCTAGCCTGAGCTGCTTCACTGAGACCGAACCCGCCATGTTTTTTGCAGATAGCGATTCTGCGTATACCACGCAGTTCCTCAAGCAGTTTGTTTTTGTCCATAGTCTTTGATAAATGCACGAAGCACATCATCAGCAAATTCATTTAGAGTGAGATCTCTTTCGTGAGCCATTTTCATCAGTTGATATATGACATCGTCGGGTAGATCCAACGGAACCTGTACTCGTGTGTCGTAGGTTTTGCCTTCAATAATAGCTCGTGCTTTTTCTGACCAATCTTCGTCGGTTTCTAGATCAGTATACTTTACCTCGTCCCATGCTTCATCAAAATCAATTCCGCGAGAGTCAGCTTCTTCTTTGTGTGCTTTGACAAAGTCAGGATTGATTATACGATATGCACGATTGTTGGTATAGTCACAGACTTCTATTTCGTAGATAGTTTGATCTTTGGTATCGAATACGATATTTGTTGACCAACCACCCTCACCATGAATACCATTCCATGCTGACAGTGCGTGAGTGTCTGGACCATAACAGGTCCACGTGTATTCACTGCCTTCTGTGATACGATAGTCTACGATTTCCAAATAGTTTTTTAGTGTGATCATGTTATTCCTTTATCGCTAAGATTTCTTTTTCATGTAGAACCAAAAGTTGTTCGCCATCTAGAACCACTGGAATGCCAGCGCCTGGTGTATAGATAATAACATCATTGACCTTGACTTCCAAGGGAATTAATACACCTTTTTTGCTCAATCTGCCTTCACCAACTTTTAACACTGTGGCTTCATAGGTTGGCTCTGCCGCACTGCCAGCTAATACGATACCACCTGCTGTTTTGGTTTCTGTTTCGTGTCGTTTCACCAGCACACGATCATTCAAAATCGTTACGTCCATTTAGATCTCCATCACACAATTATAATTAAAATATCCGTTCTCACCTGGATAGCCTTTGGGATTGCAAACAACTCTAGTATCGCCGATCACATAATCAAAGTTGTTGTGCATGTGACCATGTGTCCACAATTTGATCTGTGGACGGTCTAGAATAAACTCTGACAGGTCTGATGAATAACCACCATTCATTAGAGTATCATGTTTGTAAATTTCATGTATGCTTAACGAACTAGGAGCATGATGGCTGACCACTACTACTTTGGCATCTTTGGGCAGATTCTCAATCACTGATTTAAAATAATCACGAGTTTTGGTAAATTCCATGACTGTGCGCATAGGCAAAAACTTACGGAAATTCTCATTAGCGATACGGATCACTCGAAAGTCAGACATCCACTGTTCGAGATGATACAGAGTCATAGGATCACCTTTGTTGCAGTCAGTCCACATGGTCCCACCAACAAAATGAACACCATCAATTTCTTTGGTATCACGATCCAATAGGTGTATGTTATGGATATTGAGATATCCAATAGTTTCGCGGATGATATCTGCACTCTTGTCAAATTTACCATGATAGTGTTCGTGATTGCCCATGACGTAGATCACGTGTGGAAATTGAAAACTCACACGTTGAAAAAAGTCTCTGTATCGCATAGCACGTTTAGCACGACCATGTCCTTCATCTGGAAAATCACCCCATGCAAGATTCACAGGCTGATTACGTAGATCATCTGCCACAAGGATATCTCCGGACAGAATCAGCACATCTGCGCCCGATTCATTTTTGATATTTACATCTTCAAATTCAAGATGTAGATCGGATACAAGTTGGATTTTCATAGTTCTTTCTAAGGGGATAATATGTATATATTATAGCATCATATTAAATTCTTGTCAAACGGTTAAATACTCATATATTGTACCAGGAGCGAAAAAATGGGCGAATTCTTCAAATTGGTAGCAGAATTGGGTTTTCCAATCGCAGCAGCTATGGCTGCAGGCTACTTTGTTTTCCTAACACTTAAATTCATTCTAGCAGGAGTTACTTCAGGCGTCAAAGGCATGGCCGGTATTATTGGTGCTCTAGACAAACGTGTGGCTACCATGAATCACGATGTTATGCGCATAGATGTTAAAGTAAGTCACGCACTAGGACTAGAACCAGATTTGGATAGAATTGCTCGAGCAGAACAGTCAGACGCAAGACGCGACTAAGGAGCAGCGAATGTTATATATTGATTATTCCTGGGATTTAAGCCCTTATGGTATTAGGTTGGATCAAGAACTTGATATTGATAAACTAGGCTGGAAAGGTGGGGATTATTTTAAATTGATTAATGTCAATGGTCAAGCCATGTTAGTCAAAGAAGATGCATTAGTAAAATTTATCAAGGAAGGCACAGATGTCTAAATGGGATCAATGGTGGGACAGTCTACCAGATAGCACTAAAGAGTATTTAAAAAAACAACCCGTATGGCATGATCGTGATGTTGCGAAATTTGTCAGCATCGCATTGGTAGTAGGATTCTTTTTTGGATACATTTGCAGGTAAGCAGTAATACATTGTGGGAGCGAAAAATGTATGTAGACGGATATATGCTTTTGGCAATCTATGCTATCGCCGTAACGGCATTAGCAGTTAGTGTCTATGCTCTTTGGAGTTTAGAAGAGATCAGAAGATATTATGAAAACTCAAGAAATAAAACTAATAAACCTAATGCTTATGAGCAGTATAAAAACCTGCCACCGATTAAAGTAGATCGAGCAAAAGGTCATTGGGACTAAGGAGAAGAAAATGGGCGGAGAAGTCGTAGATTTAGTTAACAAATATGGTTTTCCAATTGTCGCTGCTGGCGGCATGGGGTATCTCATTTACTATGTATGGAAATGGGCCACAACTGAAATCAAACCAGTATTGTCAGATGCCAATACCACATTAATCGCATTGATTGATCGTATTCGTATGTTGGATAATGATTTGATTAGATTGAATCAAAAGGTCAATGTTACTCTGCACCTACGTGGTACCAGCATTGAAAAAGAACGCATAGAGCAAGACGAAATAATTAATCAACCTAAAGAAAAGAA
>JACCDW010313932.1_pt1 | contig 11806 bp, 13 predicted proteins | sample 7449781 | NCBI WGS metagenome assembly JACCDW01 (sample SAMN15323449, study PRJNA562643) | freshwater metagenome | isolation source: river surface water | place: USA:Blue River Watershed | collected 2017-08-18
AGGGTTGCCAAAAATGGCACGCCCAAGCATCGCACCGTCTGCTCCTGTTGCCTCCACTTTCTCGCGCGCATCAACGAGGTCAATAAGGTCGCCATTGCCGAGGATGAAAGGTTTTTTATCTTTATGCAACGCATCACGAATCGCAACGGCTTCGGCAACATGCTCCCAACGCGCAGGCACTTTAGACATTTCTTTACGAGTGCGTGCGTGGACAGTGATAAGGTCGGGTGAAGCACTTATAAGTGAAGCAAGCCAACCGCCCTCCGCAGAGCCAAGTTCGTTTTTGTTGTAGCCGATACGCGTCTTTACCGACACGCCGACGTCGCTTCCTACAACCGTACGCACCGCCCCTATAAGCTCACAGGCAAGTGCGGGGTTTTTCATCAGCGCCGCGCCTGCACCTTGCTTTTCTATCGCTTTATCAGGGCACCCCATGTTGATGTCTACCCCATCAAAACCAAACTCGCGCACTACTCTTGCACCATAGGCAAGCATGTCGGGGTTGCTTGAAAAAAGCTGTGCAACAATGGGGTGCTCTATCTCCGCAAACTGCAGTGCATGTATGAGTGGATTTTCTGCATCGGGTATCTTTTGTATCTCGCGAGTGTGGTAGAGTCCGTCTGCTGAAACAAACTCTGTCCAGAGCACATCAGGTTTGCCATACTTCGCAATAATTCGCCGAAAGGCAGGGTCGGTTACATCCGCCATAGGCGCAAGCACAAAGCACGGTTTTTGTAGCGTATCCCAAAAGGTCATATGAGGTAGTAAAGCATGAAAAGGGGTGGTTGATAAGCGAAAGCGCCGTTCCTCCGAACGACGCTTCAAGTAAACCTGTGCAAGGTGTCTCAGTCTTGGCTTGTAACAAGGTGCCAGAGGGCGCGAGCACCTCTTGGCCAGTGCCAGGGAGCCAGTATATTCATAGCAACCCCAACAAGCATCCCTATTTTTTTCAATGTTTGGGAGCGTGTTGCCGAAGCCACAAGGGAAGTTACAATGGAGAGCACGATGAACATGCCAATCGGCGCACAAGAAATCATTTGGAATATCGCATAATCTGTGTGTTGGTAGTAGGGAAAGTAACCCAAAACGATACCCAATAACCAACAGACAGCAAGACAACCGAAGACTATTTCATGTTCATCGTAAAGGTCTTCACTCTTTTTCGTCGTCCGCCACCACGACGCGATCCACAGGACTGGAAACAGGAGGATGATCAACATCTTCCCGAGACCGAACAGGAGACCGTACCCGTCTCGATTGAAAAGCGCGATCGCCTTGAAAGCGATAAGAACGAGAAGCCCCATCATGAAAAATAGCACTGCTCCCCCCGAGCACCCCAATCCGAACAAGGCAACCGCCCAAATCCCCACCAGACCGAGCCCGAGTATGAGGGTCGTCAAGGAACAGAACTCTCTATACTCCTCAAACAACCGCTTGAGAAATGACCAATCTTGAGGCATGACGCCCTCCAATTTTACCAACAGTTGAACGACCTTGCATTTTTACAGCAAGGAACCAAAGAACTCTGAAGTATAGATACCACATTAGCGCCAAAACTACAATACAGAAACTATCTTCCGGTCTTCCTCCATTTCCTTCTCTCTTCCTCCTCCATGCGCTCTATCGCATACCGAAGTGTGGTGCGCGGAAGAGTGTGCGCGTGTTCTTTGAGAAAAGCTCGTAACATCTCCACATCTTTTTTCCCCACTTCGCGAAGCATCCAACCCACCGCTTTGTGTATGAGGTCGTGGGTGTCCTTTTGTAAAAGCTCTGCAAGTATAAGCGTGTGCGTGTATATACCCGCCTTGATATACGCATAGGTAGCCACAATCGCAATGCGTTTGTCCCAAAGATGTGTGCTCTTTACGAGCGTATAGAGCTTTTTTTCTTCACCCCGTGTAAGACAATAAGCACCGAGTATCTTGGGTGCCGAAAGATCAACCAAGTCCCAGTTGTTGATGTGTGCTTTGTACGCGAGGTAAAAACGTACGATCTTTTTTTGTTCCGCTATACTTCCCTTTTCATACTGTAAAACGAGCACAAGAAGTCCTGTGAGACGGTCTTCATGCACCGCACTTTCCAAAAGTTTTGCCACTTCAGTAAGAGGAAGTGTGGAAAACGCTTTCGCAATGCGTCGTTGATCAGGCACCCGCACCCCCAAAAACACATCTCCCTCTCCATACTGTCCTTTTCCCGTTTTAAAAAACCACGCACTCACTCGCGCTCGCTCAGGTGTGCCTCGGGCGCGCAAGATGCGCTGTATTTCTTTTGCAGTGTTTTTTTCTTGCATACGACACCCAAAGACCTTTAAAGTCTTTAGAGTTATTTCTTTAAAAGGTCTCTAATTTCAGTCAACAACGCTTCTTCTTTGCTTGGTTTTTCTATTCTCTCAGCTTCCTCTCTCGTATGCTTCACAAAACGATTCATCTGCCGTATTACGACAAAAATAGTAAACGCAACAATAAGGAAAGTGAGTACCGCATTCAAGAAAAGCCCGTAGGAGAGTACTACGTCAGGGGTACCCGCACTTCCCTTGCGAAGCACCAAGGAGAGCGTACTGAAATCTACACCACTCGTGAGTATCCCTACAAGTGGCATGATGATGTGGTTTACGAGCGAAGACACAATGTTTCCAAACGCACCTCCGATAACCACAGCGACAGCAAGGTCTATCACATTTCCTCGCACCGCAAAGGCTTTAAACTCTTCTAGAAATGCGTGCATATAAAAACTTTTTAGTGTGTTACCATTACCTTTTGTATCACCACAGCAGTCAAAGGCACATCGCGAGCATCACGAGGCGTATTTACAATAGCGTCAACTACATTCATACCTTCGGTAACACGTCCAAACACAGGGTGTTTACCATCTAAAAAGGTGTTATCTGCAACGTTTATAAAAAACTGACTCCCCCCTGTATTTGGCCCCGCATTTGCCATAGCGATAGTGCCCCGCACATTACTCCGAGAAGGACTAAACTCATCTTTAATAGCATACCCAGGACCGCCGGTGCCCCAACGTGCTTTTTGGGTATCATCTTTGGTGAGAGGATCTCCACCTTGAATCATAAAACCGTCTATGACACGATGAAACTTTACCCCATCGTAAAACCCCGCTTCAGCAAGTTTTATAAAGTTTGTGGTCGTTATGGGCATGTCTTCGGTAAAGAGCTCAAGGGTGATAGAGCCGAGGGTTGTTTGTATGGTAACCATAGATTTTTTTTGTGAAGTAGTAGTTGCGATTTGTGTAGTAGTGGAAGAGACTGTAGTCGTAGTACTCAATTGCACCGAAAGAGGCATCTGTTCTTGCTCGTGGGTTTCTTTTGTCCCCCTCTCTTTGTTGAGTCCAAGAATAACAAGCACCACAACAGCAAGTGCAATACCTGCAAGGTAAAGATATTTCATAAGTAATAATAAAATACAAAATAATTCCTTTCTATAATACCACACTGCTTTTTTTACACAAAAAACTATTTTCTTTCCACTTTTTTTCCATCGCTTTCAAATACTATCGTTCTCTCTTCGCATGTACCGACATGCGTAATGCCGAAATTGTCTAACGAAGCGATGGTTTCAGGGCTTGGGTGCCCATACGGATTTTCACAACCCGCAGAAACAACGGCATACCGCGGATCTACCGTTCCTAAAAAGAGCGCTGAGGAAGAGGTCTTGGAGCCATGATGCCCGAGCTTTAACACATCACTCGCAAGGTGTTTCCCATAGCGCGACACAAGGTATGTCTCAATCGCAACAGGCGCATCTCCTGTAAAAAGAAATGAGGTAGAGCCGTAGGTAAGTCGCGCAACCACAGAACCCATGTTTGGTTCAAAATTACTTGCGTCTCTATCGGGAAAAAGAAAAGAAAGCACTACACCCTTTTCAAGTACAAGATACCTTCCTTGTCGGACAGGAATCGCTGTGTGCCCTGCCTTTTCTATTGCTTGTGCAAACGCCGATGCATCCGCACCCGCATCATGCACCCCCGATTCAAACACCATGCCAACTTTATACCCAGCAAGTACAGGAGGCAAACCACCAATATGGTCTGCGTCAGGGTGCGTGGCAATAAGTACTTCTATAGTTCTGTCACCAAAATCCATAACGGAACCAAGTTCTCGCAACACCGCTTTCCCTTTTCCGCCATCTATAAGCACTTGTTTACCACGAGGAGTTTCTATAAAGATCGCATCACCCTGCCCAACATCAAGAAAAGAAACACGAAGCACCCCGCGCCCTTCCTTCGTGATGACAAACCACCACACACCACACGCAACACAAAAAAGAAGCGCCACGAGTACGTGTGGAATATACCACAGTTTTTCTCGCATATTTTTTTAAGTACCTCAGAGGTTCTGAAGCTCAAAAACCTCTGAGGTATGTAAAAACCATGCTACCGCTCCACAGGAAATCCTGCTTTTTCCCATGCAAGTATACCTCCTGAAAGTTCTTCAACATCAGAAAAACCAAGAGCAAGCAAAAATACTCGAGCTTGTGCACTCCTTCCTCCACTTCTACAGTACACCGCGCAGGCACTATCCTTCGGAAGATCACACACCTGTGCTTCAAAGCTTTCTGGGTTCCACACGATGTTTTTTGCACCCGCAATATGCCCCTCTGCATATTCTTCGGGAGTCCGTACATCAAGCAAGGTACACCGTGCGCTATGTTCTTTGAAAGTATGTGCGTCCATATACGCTCGTATTATCCCTTACCATCTATCTCGGGCTCAGGGTACGCAATGAGAGAGAAAGAGAGTTTTACCCTATCACCGATAATGTTGTTACCGAGATTTGAGAAGAAAGAACCTGAGCCATAGGTAATGCCCCACTGTGTCCTGTCTAATTCAAAGTCTGCTGTAGCAACGAGCGCCTTATCTTCGCGCACATCCGCAACCACAGGAAAGGAAACATCGCGCGTTACTCCTTTCATAGTAAGTGCCCCAACCACTGTGTAGAAGGTTTTCCCTTGTACATCATTACCACCCCTCGTTGCACTTACGACACGAAACTCAGCAAGGGGAAATTTTGTAGTATCAAAAAAATCAGGGCTCTTAAGATGCTTCGCAAGCATTTCTTCCATCCCTGGTTTTTTTGGAGTGTCTCCGACCACAATGTCTTTTACCTGAAAGGAAATTGTCCCCGAAAGCGCACCCCCTATTGCAATAGAAATGGTGCTTGTAGCAATAGGGATAGTGCCACTGTTCACATACCCCTCAATGAGTGGTTTGTTAAGCGCCCAATGTAGGGTGCTTTCTTTTGGAGCGATAACATACGTGCCTGAAGGAATAATGCGAAGCGTAGAAGTTGCTTCTGTCTGCACAACAGGTTGTTGTGTCTCCTCAACCACCCTCCTTCCAAAGTAGGCATACACACCCGCAACAACGATACATACCACAAGGACAATGTACACAATTATTTTTTTAGACATGGTGTTAAAGATAACGTCATACTCATTACCTCACAATGAATACAACTAATAGTAACCTTACTCTATAGTACTCCTACTTCCAAAAACTATCTATAGGTTAAAAGCGGGGATGGGGAATGCTGAAAATTCGGGTAAAAGATTTTTCCCGTAAAGCAAACGGGCAATAACTTCCGCATGCGAGAGGGCACCCGTAAGCGCATTGTGTGGTTCTGGCTCATTTGCAATACCCACATAGTTGAGAACAGCATCTAGGTTGAGTGCACTGTGTCTTTTGTCAATCGGCACTTCTTTTCCATGGAGCACGAAGTGCATGTAGGCAAGGGTGTGTGTGTCTATGGTACGATGCGCAAAGGGATAGTTATATCCCGCGCGTTCACACCCCGCTTTTATATAATCTCGATCAAAGGAAACGTTTTGCCCCGCAAGCGTTTGATCTTCCACGCCCTCTGCCCAAGTAAGAAACTGCCCGACCAGCTGTGCCTCCGTTTGCTTACCGCTATCCAGCGCTTCTTCTTTTGAAAAACCACACACTGCGAGCGCGTCTTCATCTAAGTGCGCTCCTTCCCACACCCTGCACTCAAGGTAGATTCTGTTTTCAGGATGATCAAAATCAAGCGCACCCAAGGAAAGAATGGAGTGCTTTTCGTAATTGGTGCCGGAGGCTTCTATGTCTAAAACTATCATAGATGTTAGTATACCACAAAAAACAATGGATGCGTTTTTTACAAAAAGTGTGTGTACAGGGAAAAATAATTACATACTCACATGTCGCATATCACTACGCAGTGCACCAAGATTATTAACAAGGAATCACAACACGCTTTTTTTCCACATCACAATCCCCCACCATAACAACCCAGACAGGAATGCTACCACAGGAAAAGGTATCGGTGGTAGCGCAACACTCACAAAAGGAAGTGATTGAAAAAAGGCAACGATCGCAAGGACATAGCTCAATATACCATAGGTAAGGAATGCAAAAGGAAATGCAATATTCTGCGAAACCATGCCGAGTAAACCCGCAAAAAAGCCCACGCCCATGGCATAGGGAATAACTGGAAGCACCAACACATTAACAAGTGGAGCAACAAGAGACACGAAGCCCATATAAAACACAAGAAGAGGAGATACCGCAAGTTCTGTAGCAAGCGTTGCGGAAAGTATCGTGCGCATACCGAGTGTTTCAGGTATGCGCGAAAACAGTATTTCAAAAATCGGAGCGATGTGTATCAACCCAAGTGTTGCAAGGAAAGAAAGTTGAAAGCCGATATCAAAGAGAAGTACAAACGGGTTCCAAAGCACCATAAAAAAGCCCGCAAGAAAAAGAAGGCGAGTAAGCGTTTGTGGACGTTTTATGTGAAGTGCAAAAAGCCCCAACACCGCCATACACGAAGCTCGTACAACCGTTGCCCCCAAGCCCACCATACAGGCAAACGCAAGAATAAAAAGGATACTCAACCAAAGCCCGACCTTGCGCGAGAAGCGCCCTGTGAGTGCAAGAATGGCGTATGACACAATCGTAAGATTGAAACCAGAAAGTACCACAATATGTACCACTCCTGTATTCCGAAATGCATTGAGCCACCAATCACCAAGCGACTGTTTTGCACCAACAATAATACCTCCCGCAAGTGATGCACTCGGTTCAGGCAAAAGCCCTCCTATGCTCACAAGCCAGCTTTGCTTGAGCGCATAGAGCCACACAAGAAACGGTATGCCGTCGTTACGTCCCTCCGCACTCAGTACTGCATTGCGTAGTTCATAGTGTATTCCCTCTTTCAATAAAAATCCTGGGTAATCAAACGTGCGCCCAAGTTCATTTTCAAATGTTTCGGGAATATGTATGATTCCCATTACCTTCACTAGGTCACCATACGCGTATGTAGGGTACGCGTTCGTCTGCACCCGCACACGCAATTTTTCTTTCGGAAACTCCAACACAAGCACCGTGCTATTTTCTCGCACATCAGATTCTTCAGCAACCATCGCTTCACCCAAAACACCTTCCCCTTCCTGCAACACTCGCACCTTTTCATACGTTTCAAACGCATACTCAGTACGAACAACACCAAGAATACCAGCCACACAAAAAAGAGTGAGGTAGAGAGCGAACGGATGATACTCTAGCATCCACAAAAACAAAACAACAACACACACAACCATACAACATCCCATCACCAGAAAAAGTGAGACAGAAAAAAAGGAACGCACCGCAGTACCCAAGAAAAAACCAACAACAAGTACAAAGAAAGAGCGACGCATGTATACTAATAATGTGCTTTTTTTAAACACCTCAGAGGTTTTTGAACTCAGAACCTCTGAGGTTTTAAAAAACACTCTATCCCCTCTTTTCATCCATCGCTTCATTCGCTAATCGATCTGCATGCTTGTTTTGCTCTCTCCGCACATGCGCAAAAGTAATATGGGGAAAGGTGCTTGTGTAAAACGCACGGAGAGCGGAAAAAAGCGGTATAAGTTTAGCATCTTTCACTCGATACACACCGTTTAACTGTTTACACACAAGTTCTGAATCCATGCGTACGGTAAGCATACAATTTGCACACGCACTTTTTCCAACATAGTCACGAACCATAGCAAGTCCAATTCGCACCGCTTCATACTCAGCAACATTATTTGTTGTGTGCCCGAGATACTTTTTTGTTTCGGCAAGCACTGCTCCTTTTTCATCAAAAAGGACCGCGCCCGATCCTGCGTGCCCCGGATTACCACGCGAACCACCATCTGTGTAAAGAAAAAGTTTTTGCATAGACACTGTCTATACTACGGTATATTTATTGTTCCTCCAAGCCAATTCACTGCACCGCTTGATATACCAACATCATAAGCTGGGCAATCACTACGAAACACCCAATTACTCCCCACGTTAGTACCTTTAGTAGAATCAGAAGCGTATATGATTTGTGTACCTCCTTGATACGCAACAGACACATTACTCATAAAGGCAGTTCCTGTGCCTGTCCAAGTACGCTGGGTAGTGTTGGTAGAAGTAATACTAATGGTGTCAGCACCCCCACAACTTCCGCTCCCCATAAATTGAACCTGACCATTATTAACCACGTTACCCCCAAGAATAACGTCTCCCGTACCATTATTTCGCCAAATACTCTGTTGCCCTATGGTAAATATTCCTGAACTCGTTGTGGTGCCAACATAGAGTGAGTACGATGCCCCTTGGTCAAGTATCCCCTTGGTGATGGTAACGTTTTGAGAGGATGCGTCCCAGCGGGCATCAGAGGCAAGGAACAGAGAACCTCCTGCTTTATTGATGGTAATGGTACCGTCTGGCTCATTTCCCCCTTGATTAGTGAAAATTTGATCTTTGTCGCCAGCGAACGTAAGAGTACCCGAACCACCCTCCATTCCCACGCCTATGGTGACATTCCCCCAGACCTCCCACGCTCCCTTTAGCCACTCATTAGTAAGTGTTAAATCATTTTCCACAACAGCCGTACTTTCTTCAGAAACAGTAATATTTTTTACTCCACTTGTATAAGAGCTAGAACGCACCACGTTCCAAAAATGTGTTGTCGGTAAAACAGTAATAATGCTTTCAGATTCAAGTGAAGAAGGGTAATGGGAAGCAAACAAGACTGTGCCATGATTATGATTAAAAACTCCTCCTGAAACCAAGAAAGTTGTTTCTGAATACGCCGTTTGTCCTCTTTCTATATTCATGGTCCCTGAGGGAGCGTTAAATGTTCCAGCAAGGAGAGAAAATGCGCTAATAGAAAGATTAGTCGTTCCAAGAGCCGCGGAAACAGTGAGTGAGGGGTTATTTATCTGAAGTTTTGGTCCATTACCAGTAGAGGTACACGCATATGTTTTATTTCCCGTTCCCGTCATGATAATTGTTCCCAAAACATAATCAGGGTTACCTAATCTTCTTGTATATGTTGAGGTGCCAATAGAAACATTTCCACGCACCTCCCAATTTCCCCCAATTCCATTTGTGGTTAGAGTGAAGTTGTTTTCTACAACATTCGTTTCCCCTGTTTGAGTAACGAGAAACTGAGGACGAGTTAGATACGAAGTCACATACTCTACGTTCCAAAAACGTGTTTCAGGAAGTACGTCAACAGTAATTTGTCCATAATCAAGCCCTGCCACATAGCCGGTAAATTTTACTGTTCCACCGTTGTGATTAAATACGCCACCAGAAATATAAAACTGTGTTCCTGAACTTGGAGCATTATCTTTTCCGACGGTCATAGTACCATTTGTACTAGTAAACGTCCCTCCTGCTTGGGTGAAAGTTTGCATAGAGATACCTCCGCTCCCCCCCGAAAACATTCCCGATGTGTGCGTCCAGTTTCCCCCTATCGCAATAGTGTACTGACCCTGAGAAAGCACTCCAGCATTCCCTGCAGAAAAAACAATATCTTGTGTTGCGTCTTTATTCCAGTCGGCGTTTGAAGCAAGAGTAATGGTACCACCTGTTTTGTTTATGGTAATATCTCCATCAAGCTCATTTCCTCCTTGATCGGTATATGTTTGGTTTTTGTCACCCGTAAAAGTAAGTTGTGCAGTACCCCCATTAGCAAGAGTGTTTACAATAACGTCTCCCTGCACTTGCCAAGTCCCCCCGTTTAATATTCCATCCTCGTGAGTAAAGACATTTGAAACAGTAACGGATCCAGAACCAGAGAGAGCAAGAGTGGTATTACCAGTACTACCATTATCGTCTACGGTAGCATTATAAAATACAACAGGTTGTGATACGCGAATTGTTTGTACGGCAGTAGTTACATTCTCGCTAAAACGAACGGTTCCTGTTCCCGCAGAAAACACTCCCCCAGAAAAGGTAAAGATATCTATAGAACTCCCTGCTGTGGCATAATTTATAGTAAGTGTTCCTGAGGTGCTGTAGAAAGTGCCCCCTGTAAGAGAAAAAATTTGCGTGGTAATGTTTCCACTTCCTCCTTGAAACACTCCCCCTGCTTGTGCCCAACCAGAAGCACCCACAGTGATGGTAACCGAGCCAGATTGTGTAGTGGTGCCAGTATAAGTAGCATCAAAGTTAATACCAAGCACATTGGGACTCTCGTCTATGGTAACGTCGCACCGTATACAAGTATTATCAAACTTAGCAATATCACCCGACCCTGGTTTTCCCCCAGACCAGTTTCCCGCATTACTCCAATTATTATCCACTGCACCTGTCCAAGTGCGTGTTGCTGCACTAGCAAAATAAGCATAGAAGAGAAAACCTAAACCTATCAAAAAAATACCGCATAGAACAACTGCGATACGTTGCTGTTTTTGTGTTTTTAAAAAACGAGAAATGTAGTGCAACTTCATAGGTAGCTCTAGTATACCATCAACCACTTTGGTAAAAAATATGAGCAAATTTAGACCCATTTCTATGTCATTTCAGCATTGCGTTTTCTTAAAAGTTCTGAATGTATCCTCATTTTTCTTGGTAAAATCAATCATTCCACTTGCAATTTTTTCCACTTATGCTACACTTAAAAGTATGATAAATGTTGAAATAGAAAGACAGGGTACTGAAAATACCGCGGGTTTACTTCGCCGTTTTTCTCGCAAATCACAAAGCTCAGGTGTGGTGAAGCGTGTGCGCTCTATTCGCTACAGCAAACGCAAACCCTCTCATGCAAAAATAAAGCTTGAAGCACTCACTCGCATTAAAAGAACCGCCGAATATATAGAACTCTTTAAAATGGGTCGCGAGCCTCAGCAAAAGAAAAGAAAATAATATACAACAAAAACCTTTCTCTCTTGAAAGGTTTTTGTGTTTTCTTTTCTTCCATGTTTCGTGCACAACCCTTGCCCTCATGTTTTCTACGCCACGCAAAAGATGGTATACTTTTATCTATGCACGAAGAACACTGCGCGATACAAAACCTTACCCGACGTCACTGGAACACATCTTCCTTCTGTGCTATTAAAAAGGCTATTCTTGGTTCTTCCTATTCCCTCTCCATCACACTCATTGGCGACATTCGGGCACGCGCCTTAAGCACTACCTATCGCGACAAGGACACCAAATCAAACGTGCTCTCATTCCCCCTCTCCCACTCTGAAGGAGAAATTTTTCTTAACCTCGCACGCATTACCAGAGAAGCGCATCGCTTTTCACTTTCCCCAGAAGGTCATGCAAACTATTTGCTTATCCACGGATGTCTTCATTTGAAAGGATATGTGCATGGAGGTACAATGGAAAAAGCGGAACAAACATATCTCAAAAAATTTGATATACACTAGAGCGTGCGCTTTTGTTTGTATAGTTTTTACGATTGTTCCCTTTAAAAAATAATATGCAACAAAAAACAATCGTTGGTATAGATGTGGGCACCAATCAAATAAAGATTGTGGTTGCAGTACAGAGCAAACAAACCCAA
>JACCDW011479669.1_pt1 | contig 11801 bp, 15 predicted proteins | sample 7449781 | NCBI WGS metagenome assembly JACCDW01 (sample SAMN15323449, study PRJNA562643) | freshwater metagenome | isolation source: river surface water | place: USA:Blue River Watershed | collected 2017-08-18
CAAGACATTTCATCTATTGAAAGAACTTGTATTTTGTTGAAATGTCTACTCAAAACTTCTAATATTTTATTGTGTATTTCAACATATCTTTTAGGTCTGGCTTCACAAACAATAACTCCGGGTATTTTTTCTTTTGCGGTGCTTACTCTCGTGCCAGTTTTTACACCTAATCTTTTTGCTTGATAAGAAGCAGCTATAGCACATGTGTAATCAGAAATACAAGGCACTACAATAAGAGGTTTATTTCTGTAAGCTTCATTATCTTGTTGCTCTACTGAAGCATAAAAAGAATCAAAATCTATAAACAATCTTCTATACAATGCCATAAAACATTATATTAGATTTCTGATTCATCTGCCATGAAAACAATTGCCATTTTATTATCAATCATTTCTTTATTTAAATTGATCCATTTGTCATCAACTCTGTAGCTAATTCTTCCAAGCCATCTTCCAAATTTTTCTTTTTTATCCATAATAGTTTCAATGAGAATTACTTTATCAAGAATTCTTTCTGAAACATAAACTTGAGATGCTTGACCAGCTTCTTCATTATCACCATGTAGTTCTGGTGCATTGATGCCAAAAAACCTGAACTTTTGATTGTTGAGTGTAATTCCAAAACCCAAGTCTATATCGCAAGTTATCGTGTCACCATCATGAACTTCTGTAACTTTTGCGCTGTAATGATATTTTGAATTTTCCATAATAATCTCCTAAATGAAAAGCCCTTCTGTAAAAGAAGGGCTTAGGTAAAATTTACATGACGGGTGGGGTTGGTGGCTTGGGAACTTGATCACAGGCAATCTTCAATGTTGCAACAACAGCATAAACGAATACTGCAAACGCTACATATTTGACCACTGGACCAAACTTGCTCTTCATGTCCTTTGGGTCGTATGTTCCCATTTTTTCCTCCTTTCATGTATATATTTACCTATTACAGATTATCTAAAACATACCTTCGCTAACTAAAACTTTTTCATTGGCAACAGGCTTTTCAACGATTAGAGTTTCTGTAGTAAGAACTAATCCAGCAATAGATGCAGCATTTTGTAAAGCTGATCTTGTTACCTTAGCAGGGTCAATAATTCCTGATTCAATCATAGGAACGCATAAACCTGTTCGTGCATCTAAACCTAAAGAATTTTCTTTATTAGATACCATATCAACAACAACATCCGGCGATAAACCAGCATTGAAAGCGATTTGTCTAATTGGTTCTTTTAAGGCTTGCTTCACGATTTCAAAACCAATCTTTTCATCTTCTTCAGTAAGATTGTTAAAAAGTTTGTTTGAAATTCTAAGTAAAGTTGTTCCTCCGCCAGGAACAATACCCTCTTCAACAGCAGCCCTTGTTGCAGCTAAAGCATCTTCGTATCGATACTTCTTTTCAATGAGTTCAGCTTCAGTAGATGCACCTACCTTGATCACTGCAACTCCACCTGACAACTTAGCAATTCTTTCATTAAGAATCTTGGCTTCATAATCACTCTCGACTTGTGAAAGAGTTGCTTTGACTTGAAGAATCCTATCTTCAATAGCTTCATCGTTTCCGTAGCCTTCAATAATAGTTGTCGTTTCTTTGGTCACAATAATTGACTTGCAGCTGCCAAGATGATCAATATTTGCGTTTGATAGATCGATACCCATTTCAGCAGATACGACAGTGCCACCAGTCAAAGCAGCTAAATCATAAAGATAATCTTTCTTTTGATTGCTGAATCCAGGAGTCTTGACGGCAACCCATGGGAATTTATGTTGGTAAGTATTCTTTACCAAAAACTGTAAAGCATCACCATCAACATTGTCTGCAATAATCAATAATGGTTTTTTAAGTTGATCATTGACTTTTGAAACTAAAGGTAAGATTAATGTGTAATCTGAGATTCTTCCATCGTATAAAAGAATCTTGACATCATTATGCCTACATTCCATTTTTTCTGGGTTGTTGACGAAGAATGGTGAAATATATCCTTTGTCAAATCTCATACCTTCTACAAGTGATAAAGATGTATCTCTGCTTCTGCTCTCTTCGATTGTAATAACGCCATCTTTGCCAACTTGTTCCATTGCGTCGCCTACAATCTTACCTACTTCAGCTTCGTTTCCAGAAATAGTTGCGACAAATGTAATTTGTTCTTTTTCAGAAATAGGTTGAGCTAAATCAAGAATTAAGTCAACAGCTTGTTCGACTGCTTTATCAATACCACGCTTTACAGAAATTGGATTTCCACCCGCTGCAACATACCTCAAGCCACCTTTTACAAGAGCTTGGGCTAACACAGTTGCTGTTGTGGTTCCATCACCAGCAACATCATTAGTTTTGCTCGAAACCTGTTTACAAAGTTGTGCTCCTAAATCTTCATAAGGACACTCAAGCTCAACTGCTTTTGCAACAGTGACACCATCTTTTGTAACAATGGGACCAGAGGCAGATTGGATGACAACATTTCTTCCTTTAGGACCCAAAGTGACCTTGACAGCATCTGCAACAGCATCTACACCACGTTCTAAGGCTTTACGAGCTTCTTCATTAAAAACTAACTGTTTGACTGGCATATATCTTCCTTTATAATTTCTCCCCATGCGGGATAGCAATCGTTTTTACAATTAATATATTTATCGCCTGATCCACAAGGACAAACATCATCTTCAAAATACTCGAGTTTGACATGAGGAATGTTGTCGTAGCTATCAGCCAATTCAATAATATTGGGTTTCTTTCTTATCTTATTGTGATTTTCATGAATTGTGCGAAAAATGTTAGTGATTAAGACAAGTGATTTCTTGACGTCATATTGATTATACACATAATCCTTGAGGTCATTACCCATTTTTTTTCTGATTTCTGGGTTTTCAATTAGATAATTTATTTTTTCAAACCACTCTTCATCACTATCACAAATAAAACCACCAACTTTACCAGATTCAACATGAAATCTTTGAAAATTGGCTACTTTTGATGCTATATAAGGAATTCCAAATGCACCATATTCCAAAAGCTTTAAATTAGATTTACATGAATTGAAAATGGAATTGTGTAAAGGGGCTAAACCTATATCAAATGTAGCCACAAATTTAGTGTAATCATTGATACTCTGAAATGGCATATAGACAAATCTATTACTGCCGATACCCCATTTTTTGATAAGAACATGCGATATCAAATCTTGACCAGTCATAACTGCAAAAATAACATTTTTATTATTGGCTAAAACTTTCAACATTGGATTTTGCAAGATTGACATATCTTCAATGTGAGAATCTGATCCAAAAAACCCAACCAACACGCTTTCATCACTGTATGGAACATTTTGTTTTTCTGCCATTTCTCTCCAGTCAACAGGCTCAATATCTTTGTACCTTTTGTCTATATCAAGAAAATTTGGAAGAATGGAAGAGTTTGGGTTGAGTTGACTGTAATAATTGCTTAATTCACGAGTGGAATATATTACGTGATCAGAATTCTTAAGAATATGCTCTAAGTTGATTAAATTATTAGATCCAGTTTCAGTGCTTCTATCGTATATGTGATATGCATAATTCCAAGGTTCAACTTCATGCAAATTGTCATCTAAATCATATATGAGTATTGCACCTAATTGTTTTGCAAATTCCTTGACTGTTTCAAAATATTCAATAGAAATTATTTTACTTAAAACAAAAAACTTTGAGTCTCCCCAAAATTTTATTTCACCCTTAGTCAAGGGTCTTGTGATCATTACAGAGCCACCAGCATCACCAAATGCTGTATATGGAATTGTCGCTCTGTAATAATCAAATGAACTTACAAAAACAGAAATGACCATGTTGTTTTCAGGGTCATCTGATTTGTTTTCATAAGCCATGGGAGGATCTTCTTTGTCATTTTTCTTAAGCATGATCCTCTCAAGTACTTTCAAACTTTTATATTCAAGGTCTGTCATAATCAAATTTCCAAAGATTCATTGTTGAACCAGCCATTCTTCTTAAGTGTATTGCAAAGTTTGATGTATCTGGCAGCATTTTCTGTGTACCATCTACCTTTTTTGGTAATCTTTGCAAATGGTCCAACTATCTTTTTTTGGCCTTCTTTTGTCATATATTCAAGTTCAATATCTGAAAACAAAAATGGCTCAATAGTATGAAGTATTGTGCTTTCTTGTTCGTATATCATAGAAGCAAGTGACCTGCTGCCAAGTGGAGCTGTATCTCTCAATAAAGTGACAAGATATTTCCTTGAAACATTATCAAGCCCTACGATAGGGTCTAATTGCAAAAACTTGAGAGTTTTATAAAGCAAATCCTCGGTCAACATACTTGACTTAATAACTCCAGGATAGCTTGCTTCAACAACAACCATATATGCTCTAAGGATATTATAACAATTTCTTGCAGTCCTTCTTGAAAGTTTTGCAATACGATTTGCAATTTCATAAGGTACTGTCAAATTGTAAATTCTATGACCTGCAGATATAACCATGTCAGTTAATTGCTCTACAGTGTATGGCACCAAGTTGCACTTATATTGAAAGCGTGACAGCAAAGGAGCATTTAGTTCTCCTGAGTGAGTTGTGGCTCCAATGAGGGTAAACCTTGGCAATCTGCGTAAAAATGGCTGTGCAAGGTTTTTGTCTTGAATGGTGCAAGTAAAATCTTCCATCACGCCATATAAATGCTCTTGAATCTTAGGATTAAGAGCATGTATTTCATCAATGAACAAAACATCATGTTCTTCAACCTTTTTTAAAATCATATAGAAATCATCCCATGACTTGATTCTTGTAGCCATTACCTGATGAAAACCAACACCCAGCTCATTAGCCATGACATTTGCAAGGGTTGTCTTTCCAGCACCAGAAAAACCCAAGAAAAGGATATGACCAATAGCGGTTCTATTCTTTTTGAATGCAGAAATATTTATTTTGAGATATTCCTTGATTTCATCTTGCCCAGTAACTTCAGCAAAAGTTTTAGGGCGGAAATCCACATTGTTATCTTTTGGTAAATTCATATTCATCTCCATAATGGGAATTATATCACAGGATACAACTTGTGAAGTAAAAACTTCATTTTGTACAAAGAAATATATGAGCCCGCTGTGCGTATTTCTTTGTGAGAGCCAAATCAAGTATGATCAAATATTGAAAAATACTGAAGAGGCTAAATATCATCGATTTTTCATTTTATCATCTAAGCAAATTGTCAGGAATAATTTAGCACACAAAAATTCTGATAATTTTATGACTTATTGCTATGATTTGGAAAAAATAGAAGAGTTGGCAAGACTAATCACATGTTATTCAAACCCAATGTATTCTCATATATTTATTTTTTTGAATGATAGTATAGATTTTGAAAATCAAAAATTAAATTTTTCAAATGAGGATTATTTCCAGAATTCATGTTGTGTTGGTTTCACAAGGCAGCATGTAGCTTTGCATGGATTTCATTTTGATCCCTTGGTAACAGAATTGCCTATAGACCCAATTAAATACGCTCAAGAATTAGGTAGAGCATTAAACGAAGAGCCAGTTGAGCATAAAATATTCTTAGAAGCAATTAAAGAATTGTTGCCAAGTTGTGAATTTACAAATTACAAAGAAATTAAAGAATTGGATAATGATATAAAATCCATATTTAGTTCAAAATATAAAAAATCTTCAACAGTTTATAATGTTTTATATGAGCCTAATTTTCAAAAGTTTTCAAACGCCATTGTTTTTTCATTTCAAAAATTAGACTCATATAAATTTGCCATCAAAAGAAATGATGGTCTATGCTGTTATTTATTCTAACTATTCTGGCTCTGCACTGCCTTCAAAAAGCAATCCTTGGGTAACAGGATACTTTTTATACCAAAGATTTAGTATATTTTTGCAATGTTCAGCATACTTGTAATGTGCTCCAACTCCAGTCCTGAGTTCCATTTCATATAAAAATTTATCAGCTGTTGTTGTATGTTCAAAATAATATTGATGACCTAAACTCGTAAAATAAATATACTCGCCTACTTTATTTTCAAGTAAAATTCTTGCAAAGTTAGTAGTTGATTTGAAGCTATTTGCACATGATGTTAGTGCTTGTGACAATTCATCTTTTTCCTCTGGGAGTTGATCCATGGAGGCATAAAACCCTAAAGGCATGAGCGGACAATATTTTGTTCCTGTTCTGTGCCGATTAAGATCTCTGATTTCACCAAAGGAAATTCCAAGCCAGCAAAACTTTACAGAAGTTCTTGAGATAATATTTCCAAAAGGAGAATATCTATTAGTTCTTGACTTACAAGCTAAAGAGATAAGTTCGTCGTCATACCATAAATCTTCTACTTCTAAAAAGTTTTCCGTAATTACCTCACCATGATCATTGACCTTGAAATTATTCCAAATTCCATGTAGCAAACTGTCGGTTAGTAGAGAAAATTCATTATTGATAAAATTCTTCTGACCATCATTTGATTTTGTATGTTTAAGTAATCGTGGAGCGCCTAATGAAAGCTGATTTGCAATATTTTCACCCAAAGTTTTTAATTCCTTGAGATGATGTGATTGTAAATGAGATGCAATATAGGCCCATGCTCTTGCGCTTTGAACCATCATTACTCCAGTTGAAGCAGACAATGGGAGATATACTCTTGCTCTATCAAAAGCAAAATTTCTTCTCATTCTTGCTACTGCTTTTTGATCTTTTTCAGAATCAGAGTTCAATAATTTTTCTGGTATTTTTGTCATTTCTGGATGTTTTTCAGAAATTGCTGTCCATGCTTCAAGTGCAATTGAGTAATTTGAAAAAGCATTCATATTATAATTGTCAAAGTCTGAATGATATTTTTCAGGAATTCCAAGTTCTTCAGCGCTTAAAAGGCTATCTTTGTTAATTTTGATATATCTCGTAGAACATTCTTGTCCTCCAGCAGTTGGAGATAAAGTCCAAATGTAATATGCAGCGAATTGAGAAATTCCATCAATAAAAAGAGCAATAGGTGTCATATCTGCTATTGATGCATGACCATAATCAATCATTTTGAAGATTCCATCAACTGATTTATCAAGATTGTTTGGATCTATTTTTGAAGCTATAGCATCAAGACCCTCGTTATTTCTTGAATATCTTGCACCAACAGAAGCTAAAAGTTCTGGTGTAAATGCATAAGCTCCAGCATCTTGAGCTTGAGGTGTTGGACAGATTGATACGTATTGAACTTTCATAGAATTTCTTTCATAAAAAAAGACCATTGACAGAGCGCTTTATCCCTTAAAAATTGTAAACGGTAACAATGGTCTCAAACCATATTTTACAGTAAAACTGCTGAATTACAACCCATACAAGGAAATAAAAAGTTCATTGCGGAAATAAAGTTAATAAGCTTTTTGACTTTTTTGGAGTGTCACACATGAGTATTGAAAATGGTTTGTATAACAGAGCATTGAGATCTGGAGTAGGTCTTTCGCAAACACTTTCTAATGTTTTTTATTTTACTATACCTTGGCACCCGCAATCATACGTTGAACAAATAACTTTAGCAAATTATGGCTCTAATGATTCTACGGTATCAGCAATTGTTCTTTTAGATACTGGCGCTCACTATAGAAATAGTCCAACTGACAACAAATCTCATGTAATTTACAGAGACACAACAGATAAAGCATTGTCTACAGCTGAAAGTATGAACGTAACTTGGTCGTTCAATCCTCCAATATATCACGACAATTTATACAATAGGCCTTATTTGAATGTAGCTGTTGTTTTAGGAGCTGCTACCTTAATCAAGCCATATATGACAGCTTACGGAAAAAAAGCTAATGCTCCAACTTACTTAAAAACAGATTCTTTGAAAATTACTGGAAATAAGGATTACAGAGTATTGATTGGCAAAAATCAATCTGGACCTGGTGGCACTGGCGGACAAGTGTATGACGTGACAGGATTAGCCGTGGGACATGGTGGAGATAATTCAAGTTTCTTCAACTTTTCAAGCGCAAATGACTATCTTTACATAGGTTCAAAAAGACAAATTGACCACTGGGAATTTCAAATTGGCACTGGGGCAACTTGGTTGACAACATTAACAGGTCAACAATGGAATTCTGCAGGAGCTGGTTGGTCTACTTTTGCAATCATAGACGACACATCTTCGGGGAATGGCGATTCTATGAAGTATAGTGGAATTGTTGAGGCAGTAGGTATTGGTCAATCTGTTGGTGTCAGCCCTGTTGTGTTAAGAAACTCTGACAACGCTCAACTTCCACAAGACCCTTTGACTACATTGCAAGACGCTATTACTAACGGAACAACACAACCAGTAAATATTCCTGAAAACTCACCAAGATATTGGGTTAGATTCAAATTATCCGCTGCTCCAATACCGCTTATTCTCAATAAGGTATTACCTATTGACGAAGCATACGATCCAGCTTTCTAACACAAAAAAAGCCCTCTTTTGAGGGCTTTTTTTATATCTTTTCTACCTTACCATATTCAATTTCGACTGGTGTGTCTCTTCCGAATAAAGAGATCATAACTTTCATGATTTCTTTCTCATCATTGATTTCTTCAATCTTTCCAGTGAAATCAGAAAATGGCCCATCTGAAATTCTGACAATCATATTCTTGGCCCACTTTTTCTTAGGCTTAAATCCCTTATTTGGGTCTAATGCTTCTAATATGCCACGAATCTCTTCATCCTTGATAGTGACTGGTTTTCCACCTGAAGAAACAAAGTTGGTGACACCTGGAGTCCTTTTGATGAAATTAAAACTTTCATCATCAAGGATCATGTTAATCATAACGTAGCCAGGAAAGACTTTTACTTTCTTTTCTACTTTCTTGCCTTCTTTTTTGATTGTTTCGGTGTCAACAGGAATGATGATTTCATTAATTTTTTTCACCATATTATATTTTTCTTTGGTGTTTTCAATTAATGTTTTAACTTTTTGTTCAGATTGTGAAAGTGTATGTACTGCATACCACTTAAATCTTTCCATTACTTAACTACCTTTTTGCGTGATCTCTTTGGCTTAACATCATTTTCAACCCAAAGCCAGCATTGAACAAAAGCTCCTGATGGTGTAGATGAGACTAATGCATCATCGTCAATTGCCAATTCATCATTATTCCATGCTTTTGAATCTAATTTAGAAAGTTTATTTTGAGCTGCTAATCTATATATAGAATTGTCAACCTTAGCTTTATTCAATTGATAATCCAGTTGAGTGATAGTTTCTCGCACAATTGGATCTTTGCTTGACCTTGCTTGCTGGATGAGAGACAAAATTTGGTTTTCACTTAAAAAATAATAACTGTTCATTCTTACCTACTTGATTTTAGACCACTTAAAACTGTGCAAGGAATCAAAACCAACACCTTGATGATATTGATTTTTACCACGTCTTTCGTAAATACGCCAAATAACTACACCATTTTCAGATAATATTTGTCTTTCTAAATCTTTCAAATTTATTAACTGATCCAGAGAAGGCCGGATGCAACATTCAACGTATATACATTTATTTTTGGCGTACATGAGTTTCATGACACCAGAGAAATACATTATATCCAATGCAGCATTATTTGAATAGGATAAATTCGCAAGTTCACGAGTAATTTTTCTTGCAGAGTTTTCAAAATCAGCTACTTGATTTGATATTTTACCATTTCGATAAACCCAATTAGAAAAACACTGATGGTCTGTATTTGGTGCTTCTAAAATTTCTAAATAATCTTCTGGACAAATATTTTCAAGAAACTTATCTAAAATATCTTGATTTTTAAATGTAGAAGAAGTTGGTAATTTATCAGGAAAATATCCAGCCTGAGCTTCTAATTTTCTGTTTAATAAATCACATAAATCATAATTCATATTTTCTTTATACTCTTAAAATAATGAATACAGGAATAAATCCTAAAAAAAATAATAATTAAATGTAAGTTCGGGCAAAGGGGGAATGCTTGAATGATCATAAGTTATATTGCTGCTGTATTCTCATTGACAGGAATATGGTTCAACATAAGAAAAAACGTCATTTGTTGGTTTTTATTTATGGGCAGTGATAGTCTTTGGTTGATTTATTCTATCATGACCAAACAATGGGCTTTGACAATCACCCATATTATTTTTATGATTGTGAATGTATATGGTTTTATAACTTGGAGTTATAAGAATCACGGAGAAAAAAATGAATCTTAGAGAATTAGATGAGTTGTGCAGTGCATTAGAAGAAAAAGGCTTGTATCGTGAAGCACAAGTTTTACATGAAAAGTTCATAAAAGAATCACAAGCTATGATGCCGCAAACATCAGCTCCATCTTTTTCAAGCATGTTAAAACAATATGCTCCTACATTTGTAAAGTTACTTTCTGTTGCACCTACAAGAGTTCAAGGAAGACGAATTCCAACTTTTGCTATAGATGATAGTTCAGCTACTATAAGTTTAGTTCAAGAATTAATTTTAAATTACAAAGATCCTAACATAGATAAAACTGGTCTTAAAGTTAACGGTATAGCAGGACCAAATACACTTAGAGTTATGAATGATTTGAAAAGAGTAATGAATAAAATTTTATTTGATAGTTTTGCAATCAAGTATCAAATAAAAGACAAATCTGGAAAAATTCTTACAGTAGAAAATTTCAATTCATTTTAGTTTATTTTCAATTTCTGATATCCTCACCAATTTTTGAGCTGATTCAGTCATTTCTATAATAGCCTCTCTTATAATTTTAAGATTGGCTATTTTTTCGTCTTCTTGATTGATCATTGCCTCAGCAGAAAAGTCATCATACAGTTCTGAAGCAAGAGTAAGCATCAAAGCAAAGTCCACCATTGTATCATTTAGCAGTTTCAAGAACTCTTTGAATTTTTTTCTTTGAATATCGTCCATTTATGGTATTGTACAATTTAGCTTATGAAAGAAATAAATGTTGTCGTCGGCCCTCGTTTAGGTGATTTGTTACATTCTTTAGTGTTGCCCAAGTATGCATTTGAAAAGATGAGTTTGATTTCAAATATTTACATTGCAGAAGTTAATGATGTTTTTTCAACAAATTTACAACAAACTTATGATGCACTTAGACCTGTTATTGAACATCAAAAGTTTTGTAAATCATTTCAAATTTTAGATCAGGAAAAATTTCCTGATTGGAAAAAAACTTTCATAAACACACAAAACTTCCGTAAAAGTCCTTGGTTATATAAAACTACTTGGTCTCAGCTTATTTTGAATAGCTGCTTGCAATCACAGCCCCAAATTCCTAATGATTACACTGTTTTAGAAATGCCAAAAAATGATAAGTATAAAGATGCCTTAATCATAAATAGGAGAGATGGTAGCCATGAAAGATCAGAGTTTACTAAGAAAGTATACAAAGACATAATTTCTCAGTTTGAAGAAAAATATTTTATATTTTTTGACGAAAAACATTATGATGAGTTTTTTTACAAAGATTTAGTCGAACCGCTATATGTTCCTGATTTATATGAAACTATGACAACTATAAATGGAAGTAAGCTATTTCTTGGCAATCAAACTGCAACCCTTGCCATGGCCTCAGTTTTAAATATTGATAGAGTGGGTGAACTATTTCATAAAACATTATTCAATGATTTTATGCACTATTTGAATGATGGGAATTTACATAAAAATGTTGAGATGTTCAATATGGAACATATCTTGACAAACAAAAACATTTACTTGAAACCAAGGGAATATTATTCTTCAATTAATGTATAATATATCTTGAGTGTAATACTCAGGTGATCTTTATGACACCTATTATCAAAAGCGTACCTAATGGGCGCATAGGAGAAAAATATGTCAAATA
>JACCDW010747883.1_pt1 | contig 11800 bp, 12 predicted proteins | sample 7449781 | NCBI WGS metagenome assembly JACCDW01 (sample SAMN15323449, study PRJNA562643) | freshwater metagenome | isolation source: river surface water | place: USA:Blue River Watershed | collected 2017-08-18
CGTTGGTCTATGTGTACCCCCTCAGCTTCCAGAACACCTCTTCGCGCCCCTTTTCTTACTTCTTCGCATGGAGTTTCCAGTAGCAGTCCTCGCAAAGACGCCCATCTTCGGTGAAGGTGTTTGGCATCTTTGCGAGGCGAATCATACACACACCACAGACAGTGTCCTCATCTTCTTTAACCTCCCCAATGGTTGATTGTATGATGTAGAGCCTGTACTGCTCCTCTGTCATGGCGTGCTCGATAATGTTCTTCCAAGACGCAGAGACCCAGAGGTCCATGCCGCCTTGGCAATCAAACCCTGTGTAATCGCATCCGCCCGTGTAGAAGAAGTAGTTGCCATTTGTGAGTTGGCCGCACGCCATCCAACTGTCGCCGTCATTCTGTCCCTCTCGAATCCAGAAGTGCTTCGAGATGTTGTGGGGGAAGTTGCCTGCCTCGGCCTGTCCCTCTTCCACAAGAATCTTGGAAAGAATTGAGTTGATGTCGTAGCGAGGGGTATAGGAACCGATATATCCATACGGATATTCCATAGACCGCACATGCCCCTCTACACCATTCATGGTGTAAATTGTGGACGAATCACGGGAGGGCATTCTGCTATCTGCGAACTCTCTCTGGCTTCTTTGTCAAATTTTAGGACAAAAAAGTGTGGTTTGTTTTTCTTTGCTTTTCTGGGGGAACCCTGAGGTCGTTGTGGCCTTTCGCATTAGCACCAGTGGTCGTCCTCGCTGTCGCCGCCGCCCGTGTTAATCTCCAGCCACTTCTCCTCGCTCTCAAAGGTGAAGGTGCCGTCGTAGAACGAGCAGGAGACGGTGTCCTTGAAGGTGTAGACGTGGCCGCCCTTCATGTCCTCGGAGCAGAGGGAGATAGGCGCAATGCCGATGATGCCCGCGTCGACGGAGAAGAGATGGCCGTCAGAGCCCTGATACTCGCCGTCTCCGTATTGTGTGCTCGCCATCATGAAGAAGTCCTTGCTGCCCCTCTTCGTGTAGAGGCCGTTGTCGTAACCGCCGAGACTTCCGAAGATGCCGTGGTACAGCTTCTTGTCAAGCGCATAGCAGAGGTCGCCGATGTAGTAGGTGCCAGGGGGTGCCTTGTACTTGTAGTCCCTCTGATAAAGCCACTCCTCCTTCCTCACCTCGGTGAGGGGCTTGGCCTTCTGGCTCTTTGTCACGGAGCTCTCGACGCTGACGACGGGATGCGTGATGTGCCGCCAAGAGCTTTGCCAGTCACGCTCGGAAGAGAAGAGCTTCTTCTCAGGGAAGACCTGCCAGAACTCACCCTTCTTGGTGAGGACGGCGGTGGTGATGCGCTTGTAGTTGACGAAGATGCGGAACTCCTGGGCCATGGTTGCTGTTGGTTGTGTGAGGGAGAGGGTGGTTGATGGGATAGGTGTGGGGTACTGCCCTTTCAGGCAGCTCGCTACTTCAATTTTTTAGCCCTTGAAAAAAGTGTTGTCTTTTGTTTTTTGGTGATGAACTTGCCGCCGCTTCACTTACGCCACTGGTGAGCGCGCGATGAAGGCGTGGTTGGTGGTGTCATAGAGCACCACGCCATCTGCGAGGAGCTTGCCGCCCTCGGTGGTGATGATGCGGCCCTGCGGGTCAGCCCACGAAGGCTCCTCGATGAGTCCAGAGTGGATGACGGGTGTAGAGTGGTGGACGAAGGATAGCTCCACGTCGCTCTTCTTCACCATGAGCGGGCCGTTAACCTCGCTGTTCTCCGTGAAGCGGATGGACTCCCAGTTCCCGAAGTGGTCGTCGTTGAAGTAGAGGGCGGTGAAGTTGGGAAGAGCGCTGATGACGCCGTGGCAGGCCCAGCTCTCCTTGGTGTAGATGTTGTAGTGGTAGCCGAAGAAGCGGCCACATGGGGAGATGGCTGCGTACTTGCCGTTCATCTGCTTCTTGAGAAGCCACTGGCCCTCTGTGAAGGTGTCTGTCTCCAGGTCCCAGCGGATGAGCTCCCAGGTCTCGCGGTTCTCTCCGCGGCGGAGGATGGCGACCACGTTGGCCTTGGCGGCCTTGTAGAGGAAGAGCTTGGCGACCATCTTGAGTAGTTGGTAGAAGAGAGAGTAGGGTGGTTAGTTGTGAAGAGGGTGGGTAGACGTCTCCACTGGGCCGCGCCCCTTCAATTTTCCACACGGTACTCTCAGAGCCCACATGAAAAAAGTGTTTTCTTCTTCTTTCTGTGTTTGTGAGTGTTTTCTTGGGTTTTGTCTTTTTGTCTACCTACTGTCTGCCTTCGGCAGACTCAGATATCCAGGTCTGCGGGGCGTGGCGCCTTCTTGTTGAGGCTCTTGCCGTCCCAGTGGCCGACCCACTCCATCTCGTCCGTCAGCACGTCGCCGCGGGCGTTCTTGAAGAGGCTGCGGCCCTCGTGGGGAAACGGCTCGAAGTTCATCGTCGACTCCACGTCCTCTGCGGCGCTCTCCTGCTGAGAGGCGGGCAGAGCGTTGGTGAGGGCGCGGCTCAGAGTCGTCGGCAGGGCCAGAGGGGCGCCGCCGTCAACCTCCTCGTCGCTCTTGGCGGCTGCGCTCTCCTCCTTCTTGGCCGCGGCCCGCGCGCGCGCGCGGGCGCTCTGGGCGGCCTTGGCGGCGTCGCTCCAGGGCTTGCGGACCTTCTTGGCGGGCTTCTCGCCCTCGGACTCAGAGCTTGCCTCGTCACCCGCGCCTGCGCCGACGGCCTTGGCGGGCTTCTCGGCCTTGGCGGGCTTCTCCTCGAGAGAGTCCTCGGAGAGCACAGATGCGGCTGCGGAGCCCTTGAAGCCCGCGGCGAACGCCTCGTAGGCCGCCTCGTTGCTCTTGCGGAGCTCCATAGCGTAGACCATCTTGAGGTTGCCCTTCAGACCCTGGCCCTCGTGCTCCTTGAACCACGCGGCGTACTCGGCGGTGTCGTCGCCCCTCTTGCCTGCGACCTTCAGGATGAAGGCGTTCCAGGCCTTCTGGCCGTCACCGAGAGTGCGAGGGGCCCGCTTCTTCTTCTCAGGCTTCTCCTCCTCGGCAGGCTTCTCGACCTTGGCGGGCTTCTCGGCCTTGGCGGCTGCGGGCTTCTCGGCCTTGGCTGCCTTCTTAGGGGCCGCGGGGGCCTCCAAGACGAGCTTCTTGGCGACCTTCGGCGAAGAGGGCTCGGGCTCGAGGAACGCAGGGCGCTCGGCAGTCTTCTGGGACGTGGAGAGGTAGGAGAGCATCGCGTGGGCCACAGCGTCCTTCCCCATCTCCTTCTCCAGGAGAGCGAAGAGAGAATTCGCGTTGATTGCCATCTTGCTGTGCTGGTGTCTTGCTGGTGTCTTGCTGGGGGGTACTTCAACGGGCTGTTCTCTGATAGCTGTTGAAGGGGTAATGCTTCAGAAGGGGGGCCTGCCATTCAATTTTTTCGGCAAATTGAAGGGCGGCTTCCAAAATCGTTTTGAGGCCGATTTACTCTGGCTTCAATTTTATCTCTGAGTTGAAAGACGGGTTCCAAGAAGAGCGAAATACCCCTCTTTTGGAGACCCCCATTCAATTTGCGGAAAAAATTGAATGCTGGGCCCTCCTCTTCCGAAGTTACCCTTTTGAAGCAAATACCAAGCTCTCAGAAGGACCCCCCCGCTCTCTCAAGCAACACACTCTCTCTCAAGCAACAGCAACAGACAAGATGGCCCTCACTCTCAAGGCTATCAGCGAGACGAAGCCCTACTGGGTCTTCGACGCCGAGCACGGTGCCTGCCCCCAGTGCTCTCCCGCAGACGCAATTGACGGCGGCTTCTGGACCTGCTCTCACATCCAGCGCCTTGTGGTCGACGAGGTGCCCGCAGTGGGCCACAAGCACGACAGCCGCGTCTGCCCTGGCAACTGCCCGCAGCACCCTCTCGTGCCCGCCTCTGGACTGCTCCGCCTCTACTTCGACGCCGCAGTGACCGGCCTCCTCTGGGGTGACATCCTGAGCCTCCAAGAGGAGGCCGAGCGGAACGCCGAGACCCCCTCTCAGCGCGCCGCCCGCGAGGCCCGTGAGGCCGCCGCGGCGGCCGTGGCCCAAGCGAAGATTGTCTCCTACCACGTGGAGAAGTGCGCGTCGGTCTACTGCGACAAGGAAGGCAACCTCAAGAAGACCATCATGAAGAAGTGCAAGTGGGACGACCACCCCGCCGAGAACGGCTTCCACCCTGGCTGCGGCGCCCACCTCGGGAAGGCGTGCAAGAAGTGCCAGGCCGCGGGCGAGCATCTCGCCTGCTGCAAGGGCAAGGTCGGCGCGTGCCCGTGGGTCCACAAGGACCAGCCCGACCTCATGGCAGAGCTCCTCTCGGGCACGGGCGGTCGCGACTTCTCCGCTCTGCGCGGCGGCCGTGGCCCGAGCTCCAGCTCCTCTTCGTCCTCCGCTCGCCCGCCTCTCCACCCTCACCCCCGCCCCAGCTCTGGTGGTGGCGGCCACAGGGCCGCGGGCGGTGGCTCGTACCGCGGCGCAGGCTCTGGCGGTGACGGCAGCGCATGGTAAGAAACAGAAACCAAAAGAAAAAACAAGCAAAACCCCAAAGCAAAAGAAAACACTTTTTTCATGTGGGCTCTGAGCTGGTAAAATTGAAGCAACCGCTTCCAGACAGAAGCATCACCCCCCTTCTCACTATCACCTCTCCTCTTCTTCCCTTCCTTACCAATCAGCAAGAGACAACTCCAGAATGACGACCTACTACAGCCCTCAGTCAAAGTCGTGGGTCTGCGGCGGCGTGAAGGTGAGCGAGGAGGACTCGGCTCTGCTGCGAGAGGCGGAGTACCAGTCCATCCTCAGCGTCACGCCGTCTATCACCACGGCCTGGAAGCTCCGCCAAGAGGAGCTGAAGACCAAGGAGCTGGAGCCCTACGCAGACCTCCTCTTCGACGAGGTTCTCACCCATGCCCGTGGGCTCCACGACCACTCAGAGTGGGTACAGCGGTTCAAGATGCAGGCTTCCCACGCCACAAGCGAGAAGGACATCCAGTGGCCCATCTACTCCTACCAGCACGTCATCTACATGGAGCCGCTCTCAGCTATGAAGGAGCGAGAGTCAGCGATGACGCTCACGGAGCTGCGAGAGCATCGCGAGAAGCAGACAGAGGTCCGCAACTACATTCGCCACCGTCATCTCAAGTCCCAGCTGTGGGTTACCAAGAGGGAGTGGCGCGACGACGGAGAGGTGCTGGAGACTGAGCCTCTTCCTCCCAAGGACGTGGACCTGGTCTTCCGCAAGACCAACCTGCTGAAGAGGGTGGCGATGGCGTTCGGCGGGCCGAATTGCTACGCTCGTCTTCGGACTGTCGTGACGTCAACCGACAGCGAGCGGGGCATCCTCTGCCTTGAGAAGTACATCGACATCTACTACAAGGCGGAGGGACTTACCAAGGAGTGTGTCGCAGCCAAGATTGAGCTTCTCAAGGCGGAGAAGGAGCGCGAGAAGCGAGTTCTGGAGGAGGGCGAGGCCTTCTACGTCAGAACTTTCACGTGTAAGTGCTCGGACTGCCGCCGCTTCTGGTGAAGAGGTGAGGGGGTGAGAAGGACGAGACAAACAAAAACAAAAGACACCATTTTTTCGTGTTCGAAAATTGAAATCGCCGCTCGCCCAGCGAGCCACTACCAAAATCACAATCACCACTTGTCAGCTCTTCTCTCCACACATCACACAGACACAATGGCATCTTCTTCTGTTTCGCCCAAGGTGAAGCCCGTTCTCAACAAGGGAGCAACTGTCCTCACGGAGTCTCTCATTGACCCAGAGCGGTACATCCGCATCAAGGAGGAGGGCTGGAAGCTGGAGTACATCTCGGACAACTTCAGCGAGGACGATGACCGCCGCAGCGGCTTCATCTACTTGCCAGAGGGCCAGCGAAAGTGGGCGTGGAAGGGAAAGGGCAAGGCAAAGTTGGAGAAGCTTATCGACTCTCTCATGCATAACTACCCTATTCCGAGCAGCATCGTCAACTTCGTCAACGGCCGCTACGAGGTCTATGACGGACGTCACCGCATGGAGACCATCTGGCGATTCCGCAACAACAAGTTCGCGTGGAAGCCTTCTGGGTATGAGAAGGCCTACTACTACAAGGACCTCTGTCAGAGTGACCGCGACAAGTTTGACAACCGTGTCATCCCTGTGACGATTGTCTACGCTCCCAAGGGCGAGGTCGTCTCCTCCAGCCAGCTCGCGGACATCTTCATCCGCCTCAACTCGGGCCAGAAGCTGACGGATTCAGACATGCTCTGGGCCTACCGCGACACCGCAATGATGCGGGGAGTCCGCAGCATCATCCTCGAGAACAGCCGTATCAAGAAGGTCTTTGGCGACATCGACCTGAATTCCCGCCCAGACCTCGCGAACTGGACGGCGTACTACTGCGGGCTAGCGACAAACAACGCGGGGAACTTCACCACGTCCTATATTCGCATCAGCGAGATTGGACTTGAGAACAAGGACCTCGACGAGGAGGCCGTGAGCCGAGGCATTGATGCTCTCTGCCAGCTGTACGAGCAAGCGAATGCCGCCTATCCCTCGGGCACCAATGAGATGCGGAACTACAAGAAGATTGGCTTCTTGAACGCCTTCTTCTTGGCCGACTGGATGGGGGCGAGCACGACCGCAGCGAAGAGTGACATCGTCGCAAAGTGGCTCGGCATCATCGCTCGTCTTCGTGACAATGAGGAGACTGCTCGTAATATGCGAAATAATCTCCACACGACGGGGGCCCAGAACCTCACGACCAAGAAGATTCAGAACGTTCTCCAGCAGGTGAATGAGTACCTTGAGAAGAACGTGGTCGTAGAGGCGGAGGACTCGGACGATGATTCCGAGTAAACGCAGCGGATACGGACGGCCTCTCCACTAAACAATAAAAAACCAAAAAGAAACCATTTTTTCGTGTATGAGAGTCGCAGTAAAATTGAAGTTCGGCCCTCGCACCGAACGCCTTACTCCCAGCCCTTCTCCAAGATGTCTCGTCCCTGGGCCCACGCCTTCCAGAAGTCCGTCGCCGCACTTGGCACGGTGAAACCGCCTGTCTTCTTTCATGTGTTCTGCGTGGATTGCGGAAAGGAGGCAGAACTCTGTGCGAATGGATGCGAGAAGCCGCCTGCGATGACGGTGGAGAATCGGCGTCTCTGTGCGGGATGCTGCCACTCCAAGGAGGCCTCACCAACACGATTCAAGTGCCGCCCCTGTGCGGAGAGTGGAGCCAAGTGAAGCGGCTCCATTCACCTGTGAAAAAATTGAAGGACGTTCCCCTGTTCTTTTTCACTACCCCTCTCCTCAGCCCAAACCACACACACATCACACAAGTAAAATCAAGATGGCGAACTACACTTCAGCACTCGAGATGATGAAGAACGACCCCGCAATCCAGGAGGTTGTCTTGAAGACGCCCACCTCCACGTCCACCCTCTTCCGAGGCACCGACTGTATTGCGATGCGAACGGAGACGGCGGATGGCTTCTCGTGGAACGACATTCTCTGGGTCCGCCGCGTGTCCCTCTGCCGCTCCTCCGCAGTCAACAACATCACAGAGGAGGAGCTGGCTGCCGAGGGTGTGGGCCTTCGCATCCAGACACCGCCTCGCACCGCACTAGATGACTTTGGGTTCTCTACACCGAGCCCGCGTGTCCGTCGTGCTGAGCCACCCGCTCTGTATCGCAACCTCCCTGCTCCGTCTTGGCCTCTGGAGCGGTGCTGTGGCACTGGCACGACGATGTGCTCGGACTTCACCTGTATCCTCTCACCGACGCCGCCTCCTGCCACGGTTGCCCGCCACCTCTTCTTTGACGAGGAGGGCAATGCGTGCTCGTACGAAGAGCATGAGGCGGCGTGGGCCGAGGCCGAGGCCGAGGAGGAGGACTTTGGCATCAAGCTGCCCGCCTTCAAGAAGCCGCTCATTGTCCGCCATCCTCGCATTCTCCTCTCCTTCTTCCGCTTCCTCATGGACCTCAACGAGGAGGCCTATGAGGATGAGAAGGTGATGCTGCCTGAGATTCCGAGCGACGTCCTCGAGGCCATCGGCGACTTCTTGGAGCGTCATCCTCCTGCGCCTGAGTTCGCAAAGGAGTTGGCAGAGCTCCACTATTACCTCAACCTCTTTGGTAAAATCTAAAAATGACAACCTCCGTCCACCAAACCACAAAAAAAGAAAAAAGAAACCATTTTTTGGTTGGAAAAAAATTTGGACCCCGTGCCTGCTGGGGAAGGAGGTACCTCCACTTCAACTCCTCCACCATGGCCGCTCTTCTCAACTACTTCTTTCCCTCGTTCGCAGTTGCTCCCGCTCCTGCTCCTGACGCTCCTCCCTCTCCTCCCTTGCCTCCCTTGCCTCCCTTGCCTCCCTCTCCTCCTCCCCAGGATTCTCGTCCCCCACCCCCAAAGAATGTGAGCGTCTGCTACACTATCGGCGACACACTCTGGACGGTGAGTCTCTCCTATGTGAAGACAGTCGAGAACAGGGTGTACCTGAAGGAGATTGAGTCCGAGATTCGCACACATCTCGCAGAATCCTGGGACCCCGAGGAGTGTGTGAATTGCTGCATTCTGCTCGAGGAGATTGAGAAGAAGCTTAGGGCGTGAGCCCTAAAGCCTGCTCTCCTTCTCAGACAGGATGAACGCCGCTGGTGCGGCAGCAACAAAAATCCAGAAACTCTGGCGAGGCCACAAAGTGAGAAAACGGAATCCAATCTGGGTCTGCGCCACTTGTTCTCATTACACATTCATGCTCCACCCCTTTTTTAATACATATGTCTGCTTTGACTGTTGGGAGGATTACGAGGATGAGATACTTCAACTGAGGGATTAAAATTGAGGGCTGCCTCCACCAAAAAAGGTGTAGAGACACAATGGACTTCGGATTACTCATTCTCTTTCTGTCTGGAGTGAGTTCGGTAACCTTCCTTGTATACAGTATCCTTTCGCCTTTCAATGAGAAGAGGATGTTCCTGTATAGTGAGAATTTCTGGATTGCACTTGTGTATAGTGGCACCACCAACGCAGTGATTCTCTACGCTAATACAGTGTGGCCTGCCGTTGTATTTACTGCACTTGTTTCCGCACTTTGTTATAAGGTTGACAGTTCTTTCGAGCAAACCGAGAAGCAGATTGTGGACCAGCGTCGTCGTGAAAAGCAACTCAAGGCGACGGAGGACTCGCTTGTGGAGTATTACCAGGACCTCCTTTCCGTACAAGAAAGGGCTTCTTCTTTGCAGGAGGAGGGGTGGAATGTGAAGATTGTGCGACTGCGGTTTGCGCCTCCACCGCCGTCGTGGCTTTCTTCAGGAGCACAGGCTTCTTCTTCACGACAGGCGCAGGAGAGAGGGAAGGGGTCGCAGTGGGAAGGGCGTCTACGACAGCGGAAGCCTTTGACACCAGCCGAATCGTCTTCTTCTTAGGAATAAGCGATAGCGGAGGGGGCGTTGCCACCGAAGCCCAGCACGGCATCGTGGCTCTAAGCGCCTCCAGCTGCTCTTCCGTACAGAAGCACTCATCGCACCACGGAGTCTCTGTGTCTCCTTCGTAGTACCTGGGCTTCTTAACATCAACACCGCAACCGAGACACGTCTTCATTGTGAACTTGTGAGGAGAGGGGTACCCTCTTTTCTACCCCCTCGCGAGTTCAATTTTATCGGGTCCAAAAATTGGCAGAGTGCGTTCTTCTTCTTTCAAGAAGCATGACTCAGAAGAGTGGTTCTCTCAGTAAGCTCTCCTGCGTCCATTGTTGGCTGCCTCCACAAGAGAATTCCACTCTTTGCCGCAAATGTACGATGCGGTTCGCCGACACAAAGCCGCAAGACCCTACGCAAGTGGAGTGGATACGGTATCACACGTCGAACCCTCTGGAGTGTCAGAACTATCGTCGCTGCCTCCAAGAAAATCGGATAAAGACGCACGTGATTCCTGAAGACTGCCTCTACTGCAGCACATATTTGCTGAAGAATTCCAGATTCCAAACTCCTCATGCTGCGATTCTCCAGACCATTCACCACGAGTCGTGTAGCTTTTGGACTAGCAAATTCATTCGATGGCAATCCGAGAACCGAGATGAACTCTTTGAGTTTGTCGCGACCGCGCTGGATATTCTCTACGATACACACTCAACGTGCCTCAAGCTACTCACAGCTTTGCTCTACAGCTTCGGTGATTCAAAGAAAAAATGGGTTTTGGAGGAACTTGTGCTTCGCCCCTCTGCGATTCAACACGTTCTCCACCCTCTTCCTCGCACGCCCTCCCACATTCATCCCCAATTTTGGGGCTATATGGAGGAGTTTGAAGAGTATTGGAGGTTCTGGGAATCCATGATTCCCGCCGCAAAGCGAAGACTCAAGTTCCGTTCTCTTCGCTACAAAGAAGAGCTCATGGCGAGAGCATGGCATCCTGATAGGTTCCTTGCGTGGTGTTCTGACGTAGAGGAGAGGGAAGAGTGCCACGCCATGTGGGGGATTCGCATTTGAGTTCTCGGGCTCTGTATGTCAAATACCGATTTACATCCACATTGCAGTCCATCTCTTTCATCTGCTCGAGTGTGAACCAGCCACATTCCTGAATTTCACACGTATCTTCAGGAATCATAGAGGCCTCTTCTTCCATTGTGTAGATGAAATACCCGCCACTCGCTAATTCTTTATAGTGACTGTAAAGAATGTCTTGTGAGAGTTGAATGGACGTTTCCTCCCTCAGTTCGCGAAGCGCGCATTGAATGGAAGTCTCGTTGTCCTTCACGTGGCCTTTGGGAAAGGACCACTTTCCAGAGATGCCTTTCACAAGGGCGATGCGATTGCTTGGAGAGATACAAATGAAGCCGTATACATCGGGCTTGGTTCTGAGATGAGGTGGCATGTAATGCTTCCACGCAGATTTATTCCAAGCAAAAGGAACTAGCATCTTGGACCGTTCAAATACCATACGACGTGCTCCTACTGTTGTGTGGACGGCGCACAACGGCTCGGTCGACTCAATTTTTAGCGTTATTGTGTGTACCGCACCGTCTAAACTCCAGAGACACACCTTTTCGTAAAGGATGCCTTGGGTTGCTCCGCACATGACAGGCGGCCTGGGAAATCGTCTGTTCCAAAATGCATGTGCCGCGGGCCTTGCGGAAAAGTGGCACAAGGAACTCGTCTTCTTTCTTCCTCGCTGTTCCCCTACCGACCACGGGGCCTTTGACAACATTTTCAAGCTGTTCCCGCAGACTCGCTGCGTTGAAACTGCGACGGAGTGGAGAACTCTGGAGGAGCCCCGCCACAGGTTGTATCATTACACACCGTTTCCTGACACCGCCCCTGAAGATACTATGCCGACAATAGTCCATGGATGGAGGCAGAGTGAGAAATACTTTCCTCTCGTTCCGCTAAAATTGAATTTTCGCAGTGCTCTAGGAGAGTCTACCTTCAATGAGCTCGTATCGACGATTCCGAATCCAGAGACAACTTGGTTCGTTCATGTCCGCTTGGGGGACTATAAGATTCTTCCCCACCACCAGGTTGACTTGACATTCTATTACGCCAATTGTCTCACCGAGATTCCCGAAGGCTCTACACTCATTCTTTTCAGTGACGAACCCCATCTTTGCGAAGAAGAATTCGCAGCCGTGGCTCGTCGTCTCAGCCTCACGTTCCACGTATGCCGCAGAGAGAATGAGGTTGAATCTCTCTTCATGATGTCTCTCTGCAAAGGCGGAGCCATCACGGCAAACAGCACTTTCAGTTGGTGGGGCGCGTACTGTGCGCGACAGGGAGCGAGCGAGTCCTTCAAGGCCTACTATCCGTCGCAGTGGGGAGACGGCATGCCCCCGCCCGTCGACGTGATTCCGTCGTGGGGCGTGTGTGTAG
>JACCDW011250251.1_pt1 | contig 11800 bp, 2 predicted proteins | sample 7449781 | NCBI WGS metagenome assembly JACCDW01 (sample SAMN15323449, study PRJNA562643) | freshwater metagenome | isolation source: river surface water | place: USA:Blue River Watershed | collected 2017-08-18
AGGAGTTACTCCTGGAAACGGTACAATATATTATGCTATTGTTATTAATGCAAATACATTTGCACTAGCATTGACACCAGCATTAGCATATGCAGGTTTCCAGATCGATATCACAACAGCAGGAACTGCTTGGACATTTATACATTTCTATAATGCTGTTCCAATTGCTGGTTTACCATCAAGTGGTATCGATCATACATTTGAAGATGTATCGTCGACTGGTACATTAGATGGCGGATATACTGCAACTTCGGTGGCAAATAATACATTATCGCTTCCAGTCGGTGTACAAGTTCCAAATAGAATATTCTATTTTGAACCAGCAGATACGCTGCAAATGGAATCAGGTGAATTCTTTATTAATAATCATGGATTCACAACAGGAACCAAAGTTACCTATTCAAGAGGTGCGTTAGCTAATGCAATCGGTGAAGGAACTGTTCCTCCGGCCGGTAACAATAACTATACCAGTTTAACAAACAATACTGCATATTATGTTATTAGAACTGGTTTGGACAGCTTCCAATTGGCGACTACTAAAGCAAATGCTCTAAATAGTGTTGCAATTAGAAACTATGCTTCCTTAGGAACTGCAGGAGCTCATTCATTTACTACAGATCAAGTATTTGGCGAGAGTCTATCTTCAGGTCTAGCAACGATTGTAGCTAGAGACCTTATCATTAACGGTAGCTCTTCAACAGTAGTTCTTGCAGCAACTGATAGAATTAACTTTACATCACACGGTTTAACCACAGGTGATAGAGTTATCTATAGAGTATGGGCAGGTGGCCGTACTATTAACGGTCTAATCGATGGACGTCAGTATTTCGTTAACGCTACTGCATCCGGTGCACTTAGAGGTGGCGGTGGCGCAAGTGGATTTAACAACTTCTCTCTACACAATTCATGGGTAGGTGCATATACAAACACTGACCTAGTTGATTTAGTTGGTGTAGGTACCGGTACAGTTCACCAATTTAAAGTGTCTAACCCGACTCTAAGAGGAACTGTATATCGCGGCGAATGGAATACCACTGATACATACGCTTACGGTGATGTTGTATTATATAATAACGCATTCTTTATGAGTGTAGTTAGTGGTAACACTGGTGATATTCCTGTAGTTGCTGCTACTAACTTAGATAGCATTCGTTGGATGAGAACTCCAGTTCTTCCATCATACAGCACTAGATTCTTAGTCAGCTATAGAGGCGGCAATAGAGTGCGTGTAAGTAATCAGATTCCTAAGAGAACTATTATCTTCCGTCCATCTACTGCGGTAGTTGCTGCTGACGTTGCTAACAATACTATTACAATTACTGGTCACAACTTATTAACTGGTGATGCAGTTCGTTACGAAATTGATGCACCTGGTTCTAACCATGCTGGTACTACTCCAGCAAGCGGTGCATACAGTGCATTTATCAGCTCAGCTGGTGTGACTGCATATCAGCAGCCAATTCCTGGATTAGTTGCTAATAGAATCTATTACATCAACAGACAAACAGCTAACGTGGTTACTCTGCATAATACCTATGCAGAAGCAATCGAGGGCGGCGGCAGTGGCGGTGTTGCTGCATTGAACACAGCAGTAGACATTACAGGATTACCAACTGATGCTATTCACGGCCAGTTCCATAGATTTGCTGTAATTGAAAATGTAACATATGAAATGAACGTTCTTTCTGTTGTTAACGATTTTGAAATGATCGTCACTGATCCGTTTACAGCAAAACAGATTCAGTTCAACCCACAGGGATCTAATATCGGTGCAGTAGGAACACAAATTGATATTGTTAACTTAGACACCAACGAAATCTACTTGCCAGATCATAACTTGTTTACTGGTACAAAAGTAGTTTATACGTTCGGTCTGCCTAACAGCGGTACTGCAATGGCCGGTTTAACTGACGGTACATCGTACTATGTGATTAGAAAGAACAAAGACGTTATCCAGTTAGCAACCAACGAAGATAACGCACTAAGAATGGTTCCGGTAGACATTACATCTAGAGGAACTGGTTTCCAGCATTATCTAATCGCTTCAACTGTATTAGGTTCTAGCTATATTAGATATGATAACGCAGGTTCATTAGTTACTAACGCACCAGGCGGAACATTGTTCTACACTGGACAAACTGGATCTAACGTTAGAAACGGTGTAGTAATGGCTCTTCCAATTGTTCAAGAAACTGAACTATATGTAAGACCGGATTGTATTAACGTACACAGACCATTTGATGGTGGTGTGGAAATTAATGCTTCTACAAGCCCACAGGTAAGCATTGTACGTCAGACACGTAAGTACTTCCGTTATCAGTCTGGTAAAGGTCTGCAATACTCAACAGGTATTAACTTCAGTCCAAACATTGATGTAAGTCGTATCACACACGATGGTACTACATATGCAACTGTTAAGACTCGTAGACCACATAAGTTAACAGCAGGTAACAAGATCAAGATCGAAGCTGTAGTAGTAGGATCAGGATCAGCAACACCATATACTACACCAAGTTCTGGAGTGTTCTTCACAGTGTTTGATATTGTTGACGACTTTACATTCCGTTACGCTACTAACGGAGTTCCAAGTGACCTTACTCCAGGCGGCTTCCCGAACTTGTTCGTTCACGAGTGGTCAGATGCTCTAGTACGTGCTGGTATTTTTGATGATCAGAACGGTATTTTCTTTGAATACAACGGATCTACGCTAGGATGTGTACGTAGAAGTGCAACTGCTCAATTGGGCGGAACAGCAACAGTAGCGTTCAACTCTAGATTAGTAACTGGTGCCGACAGTAACTGGACCAAGCAACTTGCAGCAGGTGACATTATTGTTATTAGAGGTCAAACTCTAAAAGTTACTGCGGTAATTAGCAATACAGAAATCCACGTTACACCTAAATACAGAGGTGTATCAACTTCTGGAGCAATTATCACCAAGGTAATTGATACAAGAGTTGCACAGAGTAGTTGGAATCTTGACAAGTGCGACGGAACAGGTCCAAGTGGATTCGTGCTAGATATCAATCGTATGCAGATGGCCTACATTGATTACAGCTGGTACGGTGCAGGTAAAGTGCGTTTTGGTTTCAAAGGACCAGATGGAAAAGTAATTTATGTACATGAATTCATCCATAACAACAGAGAAACCGAAGCTTACATGAGATCAGGTAACTTACCAGCTCGTTATGAGATCAAGAATGGTGCTGCACCAACTTATGCTCCTAGCTTGTATCACTGGGGTGCTTCGATGATCATGGACGGCGGCTTTGAGGACGACAAGGCATACTTGTTCACTCTTGCAACTGGTTCTGGTGGTAGTGACACTATTAGCGTACCTGCTAACACTACAGGTACTACTATTACACCAATTCTTAGTTTGCGTCTAGCTCCTAGCGTTGATAGTAGCATTGTTGGTGCATTAGGTGATAGAGAAATTATTAACCGTATGCAGATTTCTTTACAACAAGTTGGTTTAGTTGTACAGAACACAAACAACAGACCTGCTTCTATTAGATTGATTCTAAATGGTGCATTATCGCAGCAGGCATATTTTGCCAACTACGGTGCTCCATCCTTGACACAGGTGATCAAGCATACAGGTCAGGCTTCTGATAGTATTGTAGGCGGAGTGACAATTTATGAATTCCGTGCAACAAGTTCTACAGCAGGTAACGTAACTGTTCAAGACCTAACAACGCTGGTAGATTTAGGTAACTCTGTACTTGGTGGAGACTATGTATTCCCGAACGGTCCAGATGTACTCAGCGTATGTATTGTTCCAACAGATACTTCAGCAGTTACATCAGTTACTGCTCGAATTACTTGGAAAGAATCACAGGCCTAAGACAACAAAACCCCACTTAGGTGGGGTTTTTTGTTACCTTTTGATTATGATAAATAATAAAAAGGTGAGAAAACATGCCAACACGTGAGATACTTGCTGCTCGATTAAGATTACTTCCTGTTAGTTTAAAGACTTTTAGGGAAGGATTCCGCGGCGAAATTACTTATGATTACGATTCAAAAACTCTTCGATTGTACGATGGCGAAACTCGCGGAGGATTTGAATTACTTCGTTCCGACTTATCAAACCTCGGTGGTGCAACAACCAATGTTACACTAGGTACGGTTACCGCAGCCACCTCGTTGGTTGGTAATTTAGATGTTAGAAGCAACGAAAAAATTGAATTTAAAAATTCAAGTAATCAAAATGCAGGTTCATTAAGTTTTGATGGAACTGATTTTCTTTTACATAGTACATCGAATTCAACATCTATCAAATTACAAAATTCATCGGGTAGTGGTTTGGTTCAGATTACAGAAACTGGATCAATTGTTATCAATGCCGATCAACGTGTAAGCATCGAAGGTCTTTATTTTCAAAATAATCAATTAGGTACTTCAGATTCTACTGCACTAGAAATTAACAGTCCTATTAGATTTAATTTCGATCAAACAAACAAAGGTAATATTTTATCTTTTACAAATAACAGTTTACAGATCGGTTCTACATCAAATAGATTTAATAAAATTTGGATTGGCACAGGCGGAGTCGATATCGATTCGAATACATTGACAAAAGTTTCCAGCGGAAAGATTAAACCATCTGCTGGTTTTGAAACTGATATTGCATTTGATGCAAGTGGCGGTATCAATATTAGACAAACTGGCTACAATGGAACTTCCATTACTGGTCAAAATACATTAACAACTTCGGACGGGTCTTTCACGAAAGGTGCAGGACAATTGGTAATAACAACAACTAATGCATTAGATAATGATAGAAGATACGTGTTAGTTCCAGCAGTAAATAATCAATACGCATTAGGAAATCCAAGTTATCGTTGGAAAGCGGGTTACATTTCTGAATTAGTATTCAATGACGGAACTACTCAAACAACTGCTCCAGAAACAAATCCGTTGGTATCAACTAAAACTTATACAAATAGAAGAGCAACTGCTTATGCAATTGCATTAGGTGGCTAAAGAGAAAAAATATGGCAAAAATTCAAATAAGAGAATACAGTTTTAAACCAGGTCTATCTTACCTTAGTAATTCTAGACCAAATGCGTATGATCTAATACTTGCAAACAAAACTTATCTAAAGAAAGAAGTTATTGCATTTTTAAATGCACAGGTAACTGATTCAACTAAGTGTGCAAGAGACTTAGGTTATATTATTGATGGATTAAGTTACGATGTTTCACTAGGAACAAATTACAATTCCCTATTCATCGGTTTAACTGAATACAATTCTCTTGAAATTACCAATACTGTTATTAGACAAATACAGAGAACACAAACTAGAATTTTAGCATTGTCGGCAATCGTTGCTGATGCTACTGCAACAGCTAGAGTTAATTCTTATTATAGTGAAGTTATCGATATTGCCACCAACGGTCGTGGCGCAGCAAATGTATTATCATTACCTAATCCTTCAAATGCAACAGCTAGCAGAATAGCAGCTAAGGATAGGTTAGTCGCAAATAAAGATTTTCTAGCAGCCGAAGTCAATGCTTGGGTCGGATTACAATATCCGGGACATGATCATGATGTTGCAAAATGTACTCGAGATGTAAAGTATGCCATCGATGCACTGTGTTATGACATACTTTATGGTGGAAATAGTGCTACCTACGATCAGGCTAAATTTTTCTTTTATTTCGATGCTGGCAATAGTCCAGGTATCGATCCAACACATAGAGCACAAACATATCAAGCATATTTGAGACTAAGAACAATCGTATCTCAAGTAGTTCAAGGTCAATTAGTAGCCAAGACTACCACAGGAACAACACCGAACATTTTAAATCAATCTAGTTCTGGTGCAAATGCCAGTGCAGGTGATGCAGCAGTATTACAAGGCTTAGTTGATATCACAGCTAATGTAGTTAATGCAGTTAACAAAGCAGCAGCTGATGCTTATCTAGCCACAGTTACTAAAACTTTTCCAGACTTTACTTGGCCGTCAGCAGGGATTCAAGCGGCTAAAACAGCTATTGATTCGAATAAAACTGCAATTATTAACGATGTTAATGCATTTGCAAGTTACATATTCAACAGTGAAAAATGTGAAAGAGACACCGGATATGTAATAGATGCATATTTGTTCGATTTAAGATATGGCGGAAATGAAGAAACTAGAAAAGTTGCTTCAAAGTATTGGGTTGGCGAAGTTCCGCAAATTGACGGTAATCGATTAGTTGAAATCGAAGCTCATCTTTTCCTAAGAGATATCGTCAATACTTATATTATTACAAATACAGCAGCGCCTTCTTATCAAGCGGTAGTTACACAAAGTATTATTCCTGCAAAGGTAGCTGAAGCAGGTACGGCAGCTAGAGTTTCTGAACTTGCAGGATTATTAACAACTGTTATTGAAACTGGCTTAAGTGTATTGCCAGCAGAAGTAACTGGTGTTGGTAGATTAAAGTTTCCTAAAAAATATGAACAGAATCAAATTCTTTTGATCACTAACACAACTAAAAATGAAATTATCTATGACTTTAGCGATCCAAATGCAGGTGCTGTTAGAGAATTTATTCGCGATGAATCAGATGTATTTCCAAGATTACTTGAATGGGCGCAAGGTTATACAGTATTAACATTATACTATAACACAAGTACTCATTCTACAACTGATTCTATTCAAATCTTTGTTGACGAAAACGAATTAAGAGTAAGACCCTATCCGTTTGGTACTGATGCAATGGAACGCCAAAGAATGGCAGCGCCTCAGGCCATGCTTGATGCTGACTTCGAATATGGTCTACAACCAACTAAGTGGCAGGCTATTGCAACTACTAGAGGTTATCCGTCAACATACGAGATTCCTGGTAGTGATATTCTGGTTACATCAGTAACAACTGATGCATCGTCTACAACTAACAGTGTCGGTCCAAGTATTATTACAGTTAATACGGTCAGCCCTCACTTCTTAAGCATAGGAACTCCGTTCAGTATTAAAGCATTAGCCAGTTCTGTAACTGGTTTTAGCCGTGCAGAAGGTACATTCCTAGTTAATACTACTCCTACTGCAACTTCTTTTACCTATTTCTCTAAGTCTAGAGTAGGTTCAACTAACGGTGAAATATTATCAACATCATATACACAATTACGTGTCGCTGGTTTTTATACTGGAGCAAATATCGGCGGCCCTACATTTAGTGTAGTGTCTCAAGGTAATAGTGGCACTATGACAACGTTGTTAAATTACGTTGCTGGAGAAAATACAATAGCATTTAGTGGAACTGCTCCATCGGTCGGTGATCCATTGACAACGAACTCTGCAACATTCACTGCTACATCTGCTAGTACAACACTTACTGTTACGGTACTAACTTCTGGAAGAATTGCAGTTGGGCAACGACTTTCAGGAGGTAGTACTCCGTCGGGAACCACGATTGTAAATCAACAATTTGGTGCAACTGGTGATTTTGTAGCAGCAATAACAGCAACTGGTTCTGCCGGAACTAATACACTAAACGTATCATCATCTGCAGGTGTTGTTACAGGACAAGTAGTTTCAGGAAACGGAGCTGCTATAATAGGAATTCTTGCAGGAACCACAGTTACAAATGTTGCACCAACTGTCATTACACTCAGTCAAAATTTAACCGGTAATATTGCAACTACTGTATATTTCTATACATTCGGTGGCACTGGTGCATATACTACTAGCGTAGCAGCGAATTTATCAGTATCGACTACAATTACAGCTTCATCATTTAATGTCGGTACTCAGGTTTCGTCGGTTAGGGGTAGTGGAGGTATTGTTGTAACAGCATACGCTGCTAACAACGTAGAAATTGGTCAGACTCAATTTGATTTGATTGATGCTGCAGGAGTTCAAGTAGGTCATGTTATTAATAACGGATCGAACAGAGCTATGGAAGTTAGTTCTATTTCCGGCAACACTGTTAGCTTTTTGTCTGGTAGAACTACAAGATTAATTGGATCAAACGGAACGTATTCTAACCTTGCAACGACTTCAATTGCCGGGCCAGGTAGCGGATTCCTACCAAGATTTACCACAAACGTATCTAATCAATATCAATATATTGGCAGTCTCTTTCCGGGCGAGAATTATGCTGTTAATGATTTAATAAAAATATCTGGTGATCAGATCGGAATTTACTCAGACACTAAATTTTTAGTAAAGTTCAATATTCCAGCAGGTCGTTCATTTACAGCTGAATTCATAGATTTTATTAACTTAGCCAACGGCGATAACGTTGATCTTATTTTTGGATCTCCAATTATATCAACAAATATACAGAAATTTGGCAACGGTTCTTTATTTTTAGATAACAATCTTGCTGGTGCTACAACACAATCGCTCACCTGGGATGGTTCAAGTGTTTATAATACTACTGCTAATTTTTCTTTTGAAATACAAATATATCCAGTTGCATACAGGACCGGTTCAGGGGAAAAAACTTTTATTGTCGATCGAAGAAACGGATCAACGGATAGCGGTTGGTATATCTATATAAATGAATCGGGTAATTTAGTTTTTGGATACGGCTCTACAGATATTATCACAGGTGCAGCAGTAGTTGCCTTGAATTCATGGAGTCACGTTGCTATCAATCGTCAAAGCGGTGAATTAAAATTATGGTTGAATGGTTCACAACAAGGATCAACAGTTAATGATCTAACTAACTTTGCATTTAGTAGCCAAATTAGATTAGGTGCAGACGAAACTAATTCAAACGGTTTTAGGGGTTACATTGATGAACCAAGATTAAGGGCTGTTTCGACCTATGCGTCTTCCTTTACTCCGCCAGCGGCAACATTTGATCCTGATTCGTTTGGAGCAACGCCAGCCAACGACATTACCTTCAGGGTTTCAAATATTACTTCTGGAGGAGGTATTGCCGGTCTTAGCAATATCACTGGAACACCACCAGTACTAGGTGGCAGTTTCGCCATTGTCGGCGTATCAACTGAGATACAGACTCCTGTTGGTCAAGGCGCAACCTTTAACGTTAGTCGGTCATCTGGAAATTATACCAGTATCTCTGTTAATCAATCAGGAAGTGGATATCTAGTTAATAATCTAATACGTATTTCTGAAAGCTTGTTAGACGGCGGCGGCGATCCGGCTAGAAACTTAGTATTATCAGTAACCGGAGTAAATGCCGGAGGATCAATCACATCGGTGGCTGCTGTTTCAGGAACTGCTAGATCAGTAGGTAGTCCGATAGAATTCTTATCTACTATTGATGTCAGTGAAGCCTTGCCAACTGTTCTAAATTCTGGAACTACAATGTCTTTCAGTGCTATTGCAAAAATAGCAGTTACATTCCCGAATGCACATGGTCTAACCCCAGGCGCATCAATATCGGTTGATATAACCAGTGCAGGTGTTAATCATGGGTTATGCAGTGGACCATTCTTCGTTGAAGAAGTGCCTTCAAAAGCTGTTTTAAGATACGCTGCAAGATCATCAGGAAATATCGCAACATCTCCACCACTAACTGGTAGAGTGTTTCCAAGAACCGATGCATTCTTCTTACACAGACCATTTGACGGAGGAGTATTACTAAGCACAGGAACCCCTAGCCATGGTGCTCAGGCTGTGCGTATGAGTAAAAAGTATATTCGTTATCAGTCTGGTAAAGGTGCTATGTATACGACTGGTGCACTATTTGCTCCTAGTTATGATATTAGATCTATTACTGCTGAAAGCACTGCTGTTAATAGTTTGATCACTATTACTGTCGATGATAATGATCATGGATTGCAGATTAAATCCGACGTTAGAGTTAGTGGTGTAATTACTACCGGTTATAATGGTGATTATCAAGTAGTTGAAATCGTTGACGAGCGTGTATTTAAAGTTAGAGCAAATACACAATTGGGTAGCACTATTGCTGAAATCGGTGCACAATGTCAAATGGCACACACCGGATGGCATGGCGCTTATGTAAGGGCCGGCGCATTTGATGATCAGAACGGTATTTTCTTTGAATACAACGGTAAAGAAATGGCTGTAGTTAGAAGATCGAGTACTTTCCAATTGGCAGGAACAGTGTCAATTGCTGCAGATTCTAACTTGGTAACTGGATCAAACACTAGATTTAGAGATCAGTTACAGGAAGGCGATAGAATTATTATTAGAGGTATGACCCATTTAGTTACAGATGTTGTAAGCCAGACCCAAATGACTGTTAATCCTGACTTTAGAGGTGTTGTTAACGTTACTAACGCTAAAATCTGTTTAATTCAAGATTATAGAATTCCACAATCAGAATGGAACTTAGATAAGTGCGATGGAACAGGACCTAGTGGATACATCCTCGATGTTACTAAGATGCAGATGATCGGTTTGCAATATTCTTGGTACGGTGCTGGTTTTATTGACTGGATGTTCCGTGGACCGAACGGGGATTATGTTTTTGCACATAGATTAAAAGGTAATAACCTAAATACCGAAGCTTATATGCGCACTGGTAACTTGCCTGTTCGTTACGAAGTTATTAATGAAGGTGCAAGATCTAAATTAGCAACAGCAATGACATCTACTGATACTAGCATGGTAGTTAGAGAAGGCCAATTCTTCCCAGAATCGGGAACTGTTTATTGTGAAAATGAGTTAATTTCTTATACATCTAAGAGTGGAAATGTTCTGGGCGGACTAACAAGAGGAACTACATACGTAAACTTCTCTGCAGGAGCGCAAAGAACATTCTCTGCAGGTACAGCTACTTCACATCCTTTAAATTCTGGAGTAGTATTAATTTCAACAACTGCAAGTCCGTTGATTAGCCACTGGGGTAGTGCGTATATTATGGATGGTCGATTTGATACTGATCGTGGTTATATCTTTAACTATCAGGTTACCAACCTAGCAGTTACAAATATTAAAACTACTGCGTTTGCTATTAGACTTGCTCCTAGCGTATCCAACGCTATTACGGGAGACTTAGGAGAGCGCGAACTATTAAACAGAGCGCAATTACTCCTGAACTCGCTTGAAATTGTTGGAGGTTCTCCATCTTCGTCAGACTCCTTTATTATTGAGGGCGTGTTGAATCCATTAAACTATCCTACTAATCCAGGCGATGCTCAATGGTTTGGATTAACATCAACTGCGCAAGGAGGCCAACCGAGCTTTGCACAGGTTGTAAACGGTAACGCTATTACGTTTACAGGAGCAAACCAAGTAACTGCAACACCAACTCAGACTTGGGCAGATCAACAGGGCAGAAGAAGAACAGCAATTTTCACAAGTGCTGATGTAACTAACGTTCGTTTAGGTTTTGTTGTTACTGCTACTGTTGCCGGTATTCAAGCGGGTACTGTGGTTGAAGCTATTCAGGTTAATACACCAGGTGCCAATCAAACCACTATTACAATTTCGAAATCAGTAACTGCAACAGTAACTGGAGTTATTACATTCTCTGCACCGACATATGCACAGCCAGGAGAACAGGTTTTTGCGTTCGCAGCGCCACAAGGTGTTCGAGAAGTGTTGGACTTAAGTGAACTTAAAGAATTAACATCTACTGCGATTGGTGGAAGGGGCACTTTCCCTAATGGTCCAGACGTGTTAGCTATCAATGTTTACTCAACCGGAACTGCTGCTGTTACCGCTAACTTGATTCTACGTTGGGGAGAAGCGCAAGCTTAAGAGGACAAAGACTCTAATTGTTGTCTAAGTTCTTGTAATTTAACAGGGTCCTGTCTTTGAGAAGATAGGGCTCTTTTCATGTCTTCAAAGACAATATTTTCAATCTTGGTATCAATTTTATTAACAAGATTTTTATAATCTCTTAATAAAGATTGAGC
>JACCDW011881158.1_pt1 | contig 11799 bp, 8 predicted proteins | sample 7449781 | NCBI WGS metagenome assembly JACCDW01 (sample SAMN15323449, study PRJNA562643) | freshwater metagenome | isolation source: river surface water | place: USA:Blue River Watershed | collected 2017-08-18
GACAGCGAAACGGGCAGGGTAGGTTGTTGGTCTTGTCGCAAAGCGGCGCATGCCTTTGCATAGGTCTGTAGTTCAAGATTGTCCGGGTCGACCACCAAGGCGAATTTCAGATTCGACAAGGTGTACTCGTGAGCGCAGCAAACACGCGTGTCGCCGGGCAGTGCGGCCAAGCGATCCAGTGAGTCGAGCATTTGGGCGGCGGTGCCTTCAAACAGCCGACCGCAACCACCAGAAAACAAGGTATCTCCGCAAAAAAGAAGGGGGGCCTGTCCCGTGGGCTGCGCCCAAAAAGCAATGTGCCCCAATGTGTGACCTGGCACATCATGGACGTCAAATTGCAGGCCATGCCAGTCCAGGCGGTCTCCTTGCTGCAGGCCTTGTGACTGAACCGGCATCTTTTCCATGGCCGGACCTGCGACCTGTGCACCAGTGCGTGCAATCAACTCAGGCAGACCGCCTGTGTGGTCTGCATGGTGGTGCGTGACTAGAATCATGTCCAGCTGCAAGCCAGGATGTTGCTGCAACCAAGCCAAAACCGGTGCGCTGTCGCCGGGGTCAACCACCAGCGCGTGGTGGTCATCGTGTAACAACCAGATGTAGTTGTCGGAGAAGGCGGGCAGTGCAATGAGTTTCATGGAGAGTCAGATTATAGAAAGCCAGCATTCAGGGGGAGATTGGTTGACCGGTTTGGGGCAGCCGGTGGCCTCACGTTTGCTTTCTTGGGAGCAGCAGCAAGCCGATGCTTTGCTGGCCGATGTCTTTGGCTACCACGCGGTGCAATTGGGTTGGCCCGATTTGCAGGCTTTGCGCAGCAACCGAATGCCACACCGCTGGCTGGCGCAGGCCGAATTTGAGCGCGCGGAGTCCGCGTCGGACCTTGAACCCAACCACGCGCCCGATGTCTTTCTGGACAGTCGGGCATGGCCTTGGCCAGCAGACAGCCTCGATCTGGTGGTTTTGCCGCATGCCCTGGAGCGCTCCGCAGATCCGCACGCCTGTTTGAGAGAAGTTGAACGGGTGCTGATTCCGGAGGGGCAGGTCTTGATTACAGGGCTCAACCCTTGGAGTTGGTGGGGGTTGCGTCAATCGCGCAGCCTCAGGGAGGGGCGTTTCCAGGGCCCAATGCAACCGTCCTTGATCGCTTACCGTCGCTTACGAGATTGGTTGCGTTTGCTCGGTTTCGAGGTCCAGGTCAGCCGATTCGGAGGCTGGCCCCCCGCCTTGGGCAGCGAGCGATGGATGCAGCGGCTCGATTGGATGGATGCGGTGGGGGAGCGTTGGTGGCCTATTTTGGGCGGCGTTTACCTGCTGATGGCCACCAAAAGAGTCCCCGGTGGACGTCTGATCAACGGTCGGCGCTGGCGCACGGTACGATCGCCCGCTGCAGCAACCGTGCCCTTGGCCCGGTCAGACACATTCATTGGCCGCCAGGCGGCACCGAAAGACACTGTTGAACCACGTTGAAATCTATACCGATGGGGCTTGCAAAGGCAACCCGGGTCCCGGCGGCTGGGGCGTTCGCCTGCAATCGGGCCAGCATGTGCAAGAGCTGTTTGGCGGCGAACTGAACACCACCAACAACCGGATGGAGATGACCGCGGTCATCGAAGGGCTGGTGGCTCTCAAGCGGCCTTGTCAGGTCACGCTTTACTTGGACAGTGAATACGTTCGCAAGGGCATCACCGAGTGGATTCATGGCTGGAAAGCCCGTGGATGGCGCACGGCGGCCAAGCAACCTGTCAAAAATGCCGATTTGTGGCAAAAACTCGACGCGGTGGTGTCCACTTCGGGACACCAGATCGATTGGCGCTGGGTCAAGGGGCACAACGGCGATCCAGGCAATGAACGGGCCGATGCACTGGCCAATCAGGGCGTGGACAAAGCCTTGGGCCGAGGATGACGTCTTCTGTGGCGGGTGTTGAGCCTCAAGCATGGGACATGCTGATTGGGGCTGTGCCGACCATTCCTGCCGTTTGCCCCATTGGGTAAATCGGGGGGCGCTGTTACATTTTGGCAGTCTTGGTGAATTCAACCTAAAGAGATCTTTGAATGGCTTACAAGAAGAAATACGCTGTGATGGCGTTGGTGGGTGTTTGTGCGGCTTCCGGTGTGGCTTGGTGGCTCCAAAACAAACCCGTCTCCAATGGCGGGACAGCACCTTCGGCGGCGGCGACCGCCCCCGGTGCAGCAGCAGGGCCGGCCAAAGCGCCTGCAGTCGAAGTGGCCAAGGTCGAGACGATGCGCTTGGTGGACGAAACCCAGGCGGTAGGCAGTTTGCGATCACGCCAGGGCGTGGTCATGCGCCCCGAAGTGGGTGGCCGCGTGAAACAAATTTTCTTCAACGATGGCCAGCGTGTGCGCAAAGGCCAGGTGATGGTGCAGTTTGAAGACCAGCTGCAACAGGCCCAGTTGGCTCAGGCTAAAGCCGAGCTGTCGATCGCCGAAGCCAACCACAAGCGTAACCAAGAGCTGGTGCAGCAAAATTTCATCAGCAAGCGTTCACTGGATGAGAGTGGTGCGGCACTCGAGGTGGCGCGCGCCAAGTTGGCCTTGGCCGACGCCACCTTGCAGCGTTTGAAGGTACTGGCCCCATTCAATGGCACGGCCGGTCTGCGCCAGATCAACGTGGGTGACTACCTGAAAGATGGCGCCGACATGGTCAACATCGAAGACATGGATGCGGTCTTGGTGGACTTTCGCTTGCCCGAGCGCTTTCAGGCCAAGATTCGAGCCGGACAAACGGCGCAGTTGACAGTCGATGCTTTACCTGGGCGTCCCTTCACCGCTGTTGTGCAAGCGGTGGACCCTTTGATAGAGGCCAATGGCCGATCGGTGGGGGTGCGCGGTTGCATAGACAACCGTCAGCAGCAATTGCGCCCAGGCATGTTTGCCCGTGTGAACGCGGTATTTGGCACACGCGAAAACGCGTTGGTCATTCCCGAAGAGGCCATCATCCCTCATGGCGGTCGTACCTTTGTGGTCAAAGTGGTCGCGGGAGAAAAACCCGATACCTTGGTGTCTGAACGGGTCACGGTCAAAGTGGGCTTGCGTCAGCCAGGCAAGGTTGAAATCTTGGACGGCCTGGCCGCTGGTGACACGGTGGTCACGGCAGGTCACCAGCGCTTGCAAAAAGACGGCACCCCCGTGCGTGTGGTGGATTTGTCACAGCCAGGGGGCAATAAACCGGCAGGTGCACCAGGTCAAGCTGCAGCCCCTGCAGGCGCGGTCTCTGCCGCTGTCAGTGCGGCTTCGGCACCGAGCAGCATGGCCGCTCCAGCGGGCAAACTAGCGCCATCTGCGCCCGGTAAAAGCGTGGTTCTTTCAGGCCCCAACCCTTGCTTGAGGGGTGCAGATGCAGCTCGCTGAAGTCTCCATCCGACGGCCCGTTCTGGCCGTCGTCATGTCTTTGCTGATTTTGCTGATTGGCGCGGTGAGCTTCAAAAGCCTGTCGTTGCGCGAATATCCAAAGATCGACGAGCCGACTGTGACAGTGACCACGCGCTACGTGGGTGCTTCTGCTGAAGTGGTGGAGTCTCAAGTGACCAAGCCGCTTGAAGACTCGATTGCCGGCATTGACGCGGTGGACGTCATCACCTCCATCAGCCGCGCAGAGCAGTCGCAAATCACGGTGCGTTTCCGCCTCGAAAAAGACGCCGATACCGCAGCAGCAGAAGTGCGTGACCGCACCTCACGCGTGCGCAACCGATTGCCTCAGGCGATTGAAGAGCCCGTCATCGCCAAGGTCGAGGCCGACGCTTTTCCGGTGATCTGGTTGGCATTTTCGAGCGACACCCTGAACGCTTTGCAGATCAATGACTTGGTCAATCGGGTGGTCAAACCTCGATTGCAAACCGTGACGGGTGTGGCCGATGTGCGCATTTACGGTGAGCGCAAGTACGCCATGTTGGTCTCGCTTGACCACGCCCGCTTGTCGTCCTACAAGCTCACGCCACAAGATGTGGAAGACGCCATCCGACGCAGCAACCTGGAACTGCCCGCAGGCCGGATCGAGTCGACCAACCGTGAATTCAGCGTGTCCTCGCAAACCGATTTGACCCGCCCTGGTCAGTTTGGCGACATCGTTTTGCGCAACGTGAATGGCTATGTGGTCAAGCTGCGCGATGTGGCCCAGATCAAGGAAGACGCGGCCAACGACCGCAGTGTGGTGCGTCTGAATGGCCGGCCCGCGATTTCTGCCGGCGTCATCCGTCAGGCCACCGCCAACCCGCTGGAACTGTCCAAGGGGGTTAGAGAGATGATCCCCCGACTGAAGGCCGACTTGCCAGGTGACATGTCGATTGACGTGGCCAATGACAACTCGGTCTTCATCGACCGGTCCATCAAGAATGTGTTTCAGACCATCATCGAAGCGGTGGTCTTGGTGGCGCTGGTGATTTTTGTCTTCCTGCGCACGCTGCGCGCCTCGATCATCCCCATCCTCACCATCCCGGTCAGTCTGATTGGCGCTTTCGCCATGATGGCTTTGGCGGGTTTCACCATCAACACCTTGACCTTGCTGGCGCTGGTGTTGGCCATTGGTTTGGTGGTGGACGATGCGATTGTGGTGCTGGAAAACATCTACCGGCATATCGAAGAAGGCTTGGACCCGTTTTCAGCAGCCATCAAGGGCGTGCGCGAGATCAGCTTCGCGGTGATCGCGATGACCATGACCTTGGCGGCCGTGTTCGCACCCTTGGCCTTCACGCCGGGGCGCACGGGCAAATTGTTTGGCGAGTTCGCGTTGGCTTTGGCGGGTGCTGTGGTGGTGTCCGGTTTTGTGGCGCTGACTTTGGCACCCATGTTGAGTGCCAAATTGCTGCGGCACAATCCCAACCCCAGCTGGTTTGACCGCAGCATGGAGCGCTGGCTCACAGCGCTGTCCAACGGTTATGAACGCTTGCTGGGCCTGATCCTGACCCGCGCCCGTTGGGTGGTGGTCTTGGTGATGATCGGCTCTGGTGTGGCCATTGCGCTGGTCTATCCGAGCATGAAGCAGGAGCTGGCACCGCTCGAAGACCGAGGCACGATTTTGGCCACCGTGAACGCGCCCGATGGTTCCACACTGGAGTACACCGACCGCTATGCCCGTTCGCTCGAAAAATTCGGGCAGGCTTACCCTGAGTTCGACCGAATCTTTGCCAACATGGGCAACCCCACGGTGGGTCAGGGCTCGGTGGTTTACCGAGCCGTGGACTGGGACGAGCGCAAGCGCACCACGCTGGAAATCGCCCGTGAACTGGGTGCGAAGTTCAACAGTCTGCCGGGTGTGAACGCGTTCCCGATCACACCGCCTTCTTTGGGCCAGGGGTTCCGTGAGCGGCCTTTGAACTTCGTGATCCAGACTTCAGACAGTTACCAGAACCTGAACTTGCTGACCCGCCAGATGATGGACGAGATTGCCAAGAACCCCGGCATTTTGTCGCCCGATGTGGACTTGCGCCTGAACAAGCCTGAGCTGCGGGTCGAGGTGGACCGCGTCAAAGCGGCCGAGTTGGGAGTCAGCATCGAGGTGGTGGCCAAAACCATCGAGACCATGTTGGGTGGGCGTGTGGTGACGCGTTACAAGCGCGATGCTGAGCAATACGACGTGATCGTGCAAACCTTGCCCTCTGCGCGCAACACACCTGATGACATCGACGTCATCCAAGTGCGTGGCCGCAATGACACCATGATCCCCTTGTCGAGCTTGGTCAAAGTCCGAGAGAGTGTGTCCCCGCGCGAACTGAACCACTTTGGTCAGCGCCGCTCGGTGTCCATCACCGCCAACTTGGCCCCTGACTACTCGCTGGGTGAAGCTTTGAAGTTCATGGACGAGACCGCAGCCAAGGTGCTCAAGCCGGGCTACACCACTGAACTCAACGGCACTTCGCGCGAGTTCAAAAGTTCGCAGGGTGCTTTGGTGATCGTGTTCGTGCTGGCCTTGTTCTTCATCTTTTTGGTGTTGTCAGCCCAGTTTGAAAGCTTCATTGACCCCTTTGTGATCATGTTGTCGGTGCCCTTGTCCATGATCGGTGCGTTACTTGCGCTCAAATGGACAGGCGGTTCGCTCAACGTGTATTCGCAAATCGGCTTGATCACGCTGGTGGGGCTGATCACCAAGCACGGTATTTTGATCGTGGAGTTCACCAATCAATTGCGCGAGCAGGGCATGGCCATGCAAGAGGCATTGATCAAGGCCTCAGGCCAGCGCTTGCGTCCTATTTTGATGACCACCGGTGCCATGGTGCTCGGCGCAGTGCCTTTGGCCTTGGCCAAAGGGGCCGGTGCAGAGAGCCGCACGCAAATCGGTTGGGTCATTGTGGGCGGTATGAGCTTGGGCACTTTGCTGGCCATCTTTGTGGTGCCCACCATGTATTCGCTGCTGGCCCGCAAGGCCGTGCCGGGCCCCAACAAGGCGGTGGCGCATGACGCCCCACCTGAAGCGGCGGTGCATTGATCGCCATTCCTCTCTTCGCTGTGTGCAGCGACCGAGTCATGAAAAAAGCGGCCTCGGCCGCTTTTTTCATGGATTCTTCAGGTAGCCGTGTTCACAGGTGCCCGTCAAACATCATCACATCCACCTCGTCACCCACGGCCACGTTCCCTTGGGCGTGACCCAGCACGATCAGCCCGTTGGCTTGAACCATGGAGCTGAGTACGCCCGAGCCTTGGTTGCCGGTGATGCTGACTTGCAACTCGCCTGCCGCGTTGGTACTGACAATGCCGCGCTGGTATTCGGTGCGGCCGGGCTTCTTGCGCAGCGCCTCGGTGCTTTTGGCTTTGAGCAGGGGCAAAGCGGGCGCTTTCCAGCCCATGAGCTGCTGCAGGGCGGGGCGCACAAAGGCGGCAAAAGTCACCATGACCGCCACCGGGTTGCCGGGCAAACCAAAGAGCACAGCCGAGCGCTCGCCTTTCGTGATGCGGCCCACCGCCATCGGGCGGCCGGGGCGCATGGCAATGCGCCAAAAAGCCACATCGCCCAGCTTCTTCATCATGGCCTTGGTGTGGTCGGCCTCGCCCACGCTCACCCCGCCGCTGGTGATGATGGCGTCGGCCTGCGCAGCCGCGTCCACAAAGGCTTGCTCTAGCGCAGCAGGCTCGTCACGCACCACGCCCATGTCGATCAGCTCGCAGCCCAGCGCCTGCACCAAGCCGGCCACGGTGTAGCGGTTGCTGTCATAGACCGCGCCTTCGCGGGGCGCTTCGCCCAGACTCAGGATTTCGTCACCGGTTGAGAAATAGGCCACTTTGGGCCTGCGCCAGACCTGCACCATGGGCAAACCCAGACTGGCCAGCAAGCCACAGGCGGCGGGTGTCAGGCGCGTGCCTGCACGCAGGGCAGGTTGCCCGGCCATCAGGTCTTCGCCCAGCAGACGGCGGTTGTCGCCCGCTTGCAGCAGGCCGGGCGGGATGTGGACGGTGTTGCCGTCCCCCTTCACCAATTCTTGAGGGGCTACGGTGTCCATCCCTGTGGGCATGATGGCCCCGGTCATGATGCGCACGCTCTCGCCCGCGTTCACCGTGCCTTGCCAAGCGGCACCGGCAAACGCGGTGCCCACTACAGTCAAAGGGGTGGGGCAGTCGCTCAAAAGTTCTGCGCCGCGCAAAGCGTAGCCGTCCATGGCCGAGTTGTCGTGTGGTGGCACGCTGATGGGTGAGACCACGTCTTGCGCCAGGATGCGGCCATGGGCCTGCATCAGGGGCACGGTTTCTTGTTCGTGCACCGGTTGCACCAATTGCGCCAAGAAGTCGTTCACATGGCGGGCCGACAGGGCTTGCGGGTCGTAGCCTTGCAGGCGTTCGGCGATCTCGGTGAGTGAAAGAGTGGAAGTCTGGGCGGGAGACAAGGGCGTGGTCATGGTCTGAGCGGCCAAGGTACGGCCAAGAAATTCAGAGGGCTTCGAGTTGCTGCAGCTCGGCCAAGGTGTTGGCGTTGGCAAAGGCCTGAGGGCTGTCACCGGGCAAGTCAAAGGGCACGATAACGCAGCGGTGCTGGTCCGTCCAGGCGTCGATCTTGCGTCCACCGCTTTGCGTGAACTTGACCAGGCTTTCGAGCAGATCGGTTTTGAGCAGACAAAACACCGGCTGCGTGCGTACCGTACCGTCAGCCTCGGGGGCTGCGGCCATAGCCAAGTCGGCGTCTTGCGTGTGCATGGCTTCGTAGAGACGTTCCACCAGATCAAGCGGGAAAAGCGGCGTGTCGCAAGGCACGGTGAGCAAGAGTGGGGTTTCGCAGCGTTCCAATCCGGTCTGAAAACCCGCCAAAGGTCCTGCAAAGCCGTCGATGCTGTCGGGCCAGACCGGCACGCCCAGCGATTCGTAGGCGGCCAGATTGCGGTTGGCGTTGATCAGCACTTCTTGCAGTGGATGGCTTTGCAGCTGCAGGCGCATCAGAGTTTGCAGAGCCAAAGGCAGGCCATGGAAATTTTGCAGGCCTTTGTCGCTTCCGCCCATGCGAGAGCCACGCCCGCCTGCAAGGATGAGACCGGTGATGCCCGGTGCGTTCTGGGTATGGGGGTTCATGGCCTTCAGCCTCCGATGTAGCTCATTTCCACCCGGCGGCCGGGGCCGCTGGCGGTGTCCGGCCCGCGCAGGCTGCGCAGACGCGAGTATTGGTCCGTGCGTCCGCGCCAAATGGCGTCCACCGTAGCAGCCAGTGTGGTGTCGCTTTGGGCGGGGTCCCGCAAGAGCTGACGCAAGTCGTAGCCTTGGCTTGCAAAAAGACAGAGGTACAGGCGGCCTTCGGTGGACAAGCGGGCGCGGTTGCAGTCACCACAAAAGGCCTGCGTTACGCTGCTGATCACACCCACTTCACCCAAAGCCGAGTCGTACTCGCCTTGCGCGTTGGCATAACCCCAGCGCTCGGCGGTTTCGCCCGGAGCTGAGGGCTCGAGTTGGACCAGCGGCAGCTCGGTTTGCAGCAGGCGGATCACTTCGGCGCTGGGCAGCACCTCGTCCATGCACCAGCCATTGGTGGCGCCCACGTCCATGTATTCAATGAAGCGCAGCACAATGCCCGTGCCCCGGAAATGCCGGGCCATCGGCAAGATTTCGTGTTCGTTGGTGCCACGCTTGACCACCATGTTCACCTTGATCGGCCCCAGGCCCGCAGCGCGCGCCGCCTCGATCCCGGCCAGCACATCGGCCACCGGAAAGTCCACATCGTTCATTTGGCGAAAGATGGCGTCGTCCAACCCATCCAGGCTGACGGTGACGCGTTGCAAGCCTGCGTCTTTCAGGCTTTGGGCCTTGCGGGCCAAGAGCGAACCGTTGGTGGTCAGTGTCAAATCGAGCGGCTGACCATCGGGCGTGCGCAGTGCGGCCAGTTGCTCGATCAGGATCTCAATGTTCTTGCGCAGCAAAGGCTCACCGCCGGTCAGGCGGATTTTGCGCACACCTCGACCTACAAACACGGTGGCGATGCGCGTGATTTCCTCAAAGCTCAGTAAATGGCTGTGCGGCAGGTAAGCGTAATCCTTGTCAAAGATTTCCTTGGGCATGCAGTAGCTGCACCTGAAATTGCACCGATCGGTCACGCTGATGCGCAAATCCGTCAAAGGGCGGCGCAAGCCGTCCAAAGGCATAGCGCTCAAATCTTCGCCTGACAACAAAGTCGGCAAAGGCAAGCTGGGGTGGCGCTGGTCAACCAGCGGAATGACGCGTTCAGACATGGGGAGTGATTGTGCCCGAGCCGTCATGCCTTGCAGGCAGCATGGTCAAGCGTGAAAAGACCCAAATGCGGGCACTTCAGCCGTGCTGGATGGCCACGGTCTTGAGGGTGGTGAAGCCCAACAAGGCCTCAAAGCCCTTTTCGCGTCCGTAGCCCGAAGACTTGACGCCGCCAAAAGGCAGCTCTACGCCACCACCTGCGCCGTAGTTGTTGATGAACACCTGGCCGCTGCGCACGCGCTTGGCCATGCGGAACTGGCGGCCGCCGTCACGAGTCCAGATGCCCGCTACCAAACCGAATTCGGTGGCATTGGCCAACTCGACCGCGTGGTCTTCGTCTTTGAAGGCCATGGCCGAGAGCACCGGGCCAAAGACTTCTTCTTGCGCCAAACGGTGCATCACGGGCACGTCGCGCAGCAGGGTGGGCGCTTGGTAAAAGCCGCCAGATGGCACGCCTGCCGCAATTTGCCCTTGGGCTACGGTGGCAATGCCATCCGCCTTGGCTTGGTCCAAAAAGCCGGTGACCCGCTCCAACTGGCTGGCGCGGATCAACGGGCCCAAGTCCAGGTTCATCGCGGCAGAGCCCACTTGCAGGCGGCTGAAGGCTTCGCCCAGGCGCTTGAGCAAGGGCTCGTAAATGCCTTGCTGTATCAGTACGCGTGAGCCTGCGCTGCAGGTTTGGCCCGAGTTTTGTACGATGGCGTTGACCACCACCGGAATCGCCGCGTCCAAGTCGGCGTCATCAAAAATGATTTGCGGGCTCTTGCCGCCCAGCTCCAGTGTCACGGGGCAGTGGCGCTCGGCTGCCACTTGCTGGATGAGCGTGCCCACGCGCGGGCTGCCGGTGAAGCTGATGTGGTCAATGCCCGGGTGGCGGGCCAGCGCATCGCCCACCTCGTGGCCGTAACCGGTGACGATGTTGATGGCCCCCGGCGGAAAACCCACCTCGGCTGCCAGTTGCGCCACACGAATAAGCGATAGGCAAGCGTCTTCAGCCGGTTTGACCACGCAGGCATTGCCTGCGGCCAAAGCGCCGCCCACGCTGCGCCCAAAAATCTGCATCGGGTAGTTCAAGGAATCACATGGCCCGTCACACCATGCGGCTCGCGCCAGGTCAGCACGCTGTAGCCGTTTTGGTAAGGCAGGGTCACGCCATGCAGCTTGTCGCAGGCCCCGGCATAAAACGCAAAGTAACGGGCCAAGGCCACCGAATCGGCCGCGGCCTGTTTGGTGGGCTTGCCGCAGTCGCGCTGCTCCAGGGCGGCCAGTTCGGCTGCGTGCTCACTCACTTTTTGAGACAGCTTCATGAGCAAGCGCCCACGCTCCACAGCCGTCAGCTTGCCCCAAGGGCCGTTGAAAGCGGCACGGGCCGCTTGCACCGCGGCATCGATGTCAGCGGCTTGGCTGCGTGGGATCTGATCGAACACCTGCCCGTCAGACGGGTCAAGCACATCGATGGTTTGCCCTGCCAGGGCCGGAACGGAATGGTTGGCGATGAAGTTCAGTTGCATAGCCCAATTGTGAAGCCCCCACGGCGTTTGGAAATCACGCCAGAGACAGCACGCAAAGGGTCATGGGTGCCGAGCCGCAAGCCCTGTGAAAGTAAAATCGGGGTTAATCCCTAGGATTTTTCGTTTCTTCTTCTTAACTTTCAAAAGCAGACACCATGTCCCTGAACAAAGTCACCCCCGGCAGCAAAGTGCCCGATGCATTCAACGTCATCATCGAAATCCCGATGAACTCCGACCCTGTGAAGTACGAAGTGGACAAAGAGTCCGGCGCCTTGTTTGTGGACCGCTTCATGGGCACCGCCATGCACTACCCCACCAACTACGGCTATGTGCCCCAGACCATCGCCGGTGACGGCGACCCGGTCGACGTGTTGGTGATGACACCTTTCCCACTGCCCCCAGGCGTGGTGGTGTCGTGCCGCGCCATTGGCATCTTGCTGATGGAAGACGAAGGCGGCATGGACGGCAAAATTTTGGCTGTGCCCACCGAAAAAATTCTGCCCATTTACGCCAACATCAAGGCCCTGGCCGACGTGCATGAGCTGCAACTCAAGCAAATAGCCCACTTCTTTGAGCACTACAAAGACCTCGAAAAAGGCAAGTGGGTCAAGGTCAAGGGCTGGGAAGGCGTCGAGTCCGC
>JACCDW011239264.1_pt1 | contig 11798 bp, 12 predicted proteins | sample 7449781 | NCBI WGS metagenome assembly JACCDW01 (sample SAMN15323449, study PRJNA562643) | freshwater metagenome | isolation source: river surface water | place: USA:Blue River Watershed | collected 2017-08-18
CTCCTTCTCCTGGCTCAAAATCGCGCAAAGCGGCTAAGCTCAAACTCTCATATTGAATTGGCTGGATGGGTGGTAATTTGGTACAACTTCGCATGCCCATGATAAGCAACCCAAAAAGGATGCTGTGAAAGATCAATGTGCCAACAAATGGGGTGTACTTCTGAATCATTACTCGGACTTGGGTGTTTGCGTAGCAATAACGGGTTCACAATGCAGTACCTTCAAAGTGGAAAATAGTTCAATGGTTTCTCCGGTGGGTACATCTCTGTCCACGTTGAGAATGACCGTGCGCTTTTCTTGCGGTCTTCCAAAGAAGTAACTCTGCAATCTTTCTTTGAGTTGTTCTTTTTGAATAACTTCATTGTTCAATGAATACACCAAATCTTTGGTGATGGTCACTGTTGTGCTTCCTACTGATGGTTTCCCTGTTGTGGTTTTGGGAAGATTGACCGCCTCTCCATTCACAGCCAATGTACTAGCGATGATGAAGAAAATCAACAGCATGAAGATGATATCGGACAGTGCCGACATCGCGGGTTCTACATGAACCTTATTTTTTCTTCCAAAATCCATATTGATTAGTGGGTTGGTTCTTCAAGGATATCCAAAAACTCAATGGCGTGGGCTTCCATTTTATTTACCACTTTATTGATTCTCGAAATCATCAAGTTGTAACCAATGTGCGCAATCATAAAGACAATCAAACCCACAGCAGATGAAATCATCTTTAAATACAATCCCTCTGAAACTGTGCTGATTTGAAGGGATCCTGCTTCTGCAATGTCTTTGAAAATGGTGATTACTCCGAAGACAGTACCCAAGAATCCAAACACGGGCGCAACACCTGCGATCGTGGCCAAGACGATAACGTTCTTTTCCAATTTAGCGGTTTCCTGCTTTCCAACATTCTCGATGGCTTTCTTGATGTCATTCACAGGTTTTCCAATTCTGCTCAATCCTTTGTGGATGATGTTGCCCTCGGGTGTATCCATGTTTTTGGCCAAATCTTTGGCCATGTCAATTTTTCCGGCGTAAATGAAATCTTTGATTTTAGGAAGGAAATTGGCTTCACCTTTCAAGGCTCTTTTCGTAGCAATCCATCTGTCGATGATGATGTACACACTCAAAACGCTCATGAACAATTGTGGCACGTAAATGTACCAGCCAGTGGCCAATTGATGCAAAAGCGTTTCAGCGATTGTCGTGTTGTGTGGCGCAGTAGCATCGGGAAGATTTACTGCAGCTTGTAGAAAAATGGAAGTCAAAATCATGTTCGTTCTTTTATGCTGAACGAAGATGAGTGGTTTTTGGTATGTACTTTAAAAATATTCCAAGAGTTATTCAACGCGATTGGTTGAAACTATACATGCATGAGAACGTAGACCAATCCACCACTGAGGTATCCGATCAATGCCCATAGGCTAATTTTTTTGAGGTACCATCCAAAGTCGATTTTTTCTAGTCCCATCACGGCAACCCCTGCGGCAGAACCAATGATCAAGATGCTCCCCCCCGTTCCCGCACAATAGGCCAAGAATTCCCAGAATACACCATCTTGTACAAAGTGATTGGTCCATGCATCAGTTCCTATTTCTGTGATGGGATACATGCCAATAGAGGCGGCCACCAATGGGACATTGTCAATGATGGCACTGAGTATTCCTATTGTCAAGTTGATGGTGTAAGGATTATTCAGTTGCTCTTTAAGCCAAATGGCAGCGTTGGAAAGTAGTCCGATTTCTTGCAGAGCACCAACCGCGAGTAAGATTCCCAAAAAGAAAAGGATGGAAGGCATGTCGATTTTGCGCAAGGCATGCAATGCCGTGAATCGCGATTTCTCTTCATCCAATTTTCGCCCGTGCATGAGGTCAGTGGCCATCCACAGTACCCCAAGACTGAGCATAATGCCCATGAATGGAGGGAGATGGGTTACGTGTTTGAAAATGGGAACTGCCAACAAACCTCCTAGGCCAAGGATTAGTGCTACGTTTTGCTCTTTACGTGCGACAGGTTCACTGGTTGTGCTTGCCGATCCTTCAATATCTCCTTTGAGTTGTATGGATAAAATGGTCAGTGGAACCAACAGGCAAATCAAACTGGGAATAATTAATTGTGTTATCACGCTGCCGCTGGTAATTTGTCCACCAATCCATAGCATTGTTGTGGTGACGTCACCAATGGGCGACCAAGCTCCTCCTGCGTTGGCAGCTATGACAACAATACCTGCAAACAACCATCGGGTGGGTTGATCAGGTATGAGCTTACGCAATAGACTAATCATGACAATGGATGTTGTCAAATTATCTAAAGCCGCTGACATGAAAAAGGTGAGCAAGGAAATGATCCAAAGCAAGCGACTTTTTTTCTTGGTTGTGATTCGATCTGTAATTAATTTAAATCCGTCATGTGCATCAATGATTTCCACGATGGTCATCGCGCCCATAAGAAACAACAGGATGCCGGAGATTTCGTCAATGTGATGCGCGAGACGTTCTGAGAAGAAGTGGGTCTCTCCTACGGTTGTTATATCAGACAACCAATGGGGGAGGGGTTCAGCGTATCCTGTTACCATTAAAGCCCAGCATACTACTCCAATGAACAGCGCAGTGGCAGCTTTATCAATTCTCACGCTATGCTCTGTGGCAATGAGAATATAACCTATTAAAAAAACGGCGAGGATGATGCTTGTCATTGTTGTGGTTTTGTTGTTTTTAAAAACATGTTCACTTGTTGACGCTTTCCCATTTCCATAACTTCTACCAATTTCTGAATGGGCAAGCCTTTCTCCATTTGCAGCGATACGGCTATCGTGGAGTCTTTTTGATGCAGTAACTCTAGTTTGCGCTCGAGATCTTCTGGCGAGCAGGGCTTGTTCTCAAAGTACAATTGCTCATTGCCATCCATAGCTACCTGTACGTTCTGCTTGGCCTCTTTAGCCTTGTTTTCTTTGGATTCAGGCAATAACACCTTGAGCACATTAGGATGGGCCATTGTAGACAAAATCAAAAAGAAAAGCAAAAGGAAAAACATGATATCATTCAGGGAATGTGTACTGACCTCTGCACCATGTTTTTGGCGGCGGTTGATTTTCATGTTACAGTTGACTTTCTTTTTGCGCCAATTTCACCAACAAAGCATGCTCTTGAATGCCACGCGTGAACTTGTCTATTTTTTGCTGAAAAATATGATACGATGAGAAGGAGATGATTCCAACAACCAAACCACCTGCAGATGAAACCATTTTTTGATACAAACCTTCAGAAATGACAGCGATACTGATGTCTTGCGAAACAGAGATGTCAAAAAATATGGTTATTACCCCAATGATGGTTCCAATAAATCCCAGCAGTGGAGCAATTCCTGCAATTAGACTCAAAGAAGACAGGCCTTTTTCATAATGGGCGATTTCGATGTTGGTGGCGTCGGAAAGCAATTGATCCACTTCTTCAATACTTTGACTGCTTCCCGCATGAATGAATATTCTACCCCAAGAACCCTTTACTGTCGTACACAATTGGGATGCGCCATGGTTTTCTCCTGTGCGCAACAGCTCAATGTGCCTTCTACTTTTTTCAGCCGGAGCAATGTTCTGCTGATTGAAGTAAAGGAATCTTTCAATCATCAAATAAATGGTATACACCAGTAAGATTCCGAGTGGAATCATTACCCAGCCGCCTTTAACGATAAGTCCAAGCACATCGATGGCTGGTTTTTCAGAAACTTGTAAAATGATCATGTTGTAAAGGAAAGAAAAAAAATCAACGATCAAAGGCAATTTTAGAAACGTTTTTAACGTCCCCTTGCGCATCACCTGCAGAGATGATGTAGACCCCAGGAGCAGGTCGGTTTCCCAAATTGTCTTTTCCATCCCAGACACAACGACCACCCTCACTAGAACCGGCAAACAGGAATCTACCCGCGATGTCCGTAATTCGAACCTCACTTTGATATGCTAAACCTTGAATGGAAATGAGGCCCTCATAGTCTTTTGGAACCGGATTGGGATAAGCATAGAGCTTTTCCATTTTATTGTCAAAATTGGTCGCGTCACCAGTGTAAGCGATGAGTCCTCGGTCTGTGGCAAAGAAGATTTGACCATTGGCTTGATTGATTCCAATGTCATAAACGTTGTTGGATGGAAGGGGTGTATTGTCCTTGGTGTAATGCGCCAATTGAGTCAATCCATCAGGCCCAAATCGATATACACCGTTATTTTGAGTAGCGATCCATTTATTGTTTCCTCCATCTATTTCAATATTGTTGATGGCTTCAGTTTCCAAAAGTATTTGGACATTGCCATCTTGGGTAATGAGGATTTGTTCTGCGTCAAAATTCTCTTCGGTAAAAATGGCTTCTTGGTTGTAAAAAATAGCAACGCCTTTGATGGTGCCCAACCAAATATTCCCATTCAAATCCTCTGTAATGGAGTAGACATCTTTAGTCGGTAGTCCACCTAGTCCTTCTTTGTCAATCAGTAATTTATAATTATCATCATCCTTATTGCTTATTGTTCCATTGTAGTTGAGGGCTAAAACACCCTTGCCGCGAATTATGGCAAAGACATATCCCGCTTGCGAATGAAACACTTGTTCAATGATGTCAGACTTTGATACGGTTGAGCCAAAGCTGAAGTCAATGAATTGTTTTTCTTTGGTGTAAACAACAATGGGATTTTTGGAAAAACTATTTGCAATCCAAGCATTTCCATCGAGGTCAAATTGGACGCTTCCAACGGCAGTCCAATTGACGGCTGTATCAATAGATGATTGAAGGGGATTATTGGGTGTTGCAGAATTGAATATGTTAATTTTCCCATCTGGTTGTCTTTCTATTAAACCTTCTTCCCAGCTACCAAATAGTACCCGTTTATTGTTTGTGGGATCAACCGCAACATCTAATACATCAAAAACTCCATCGCCAAATTCGTTGGCTCCATTGCCAAAACTTTCATTGAGCCAATTGTTCTGAATATAGGCAGATTGAAAGCAGTACGTGTAGGTATTCCCCCACCATGGGAAAACATTGCCCGTGGCGAGCCAAACTTGATCATTGTAGGGGTTTACTTTGCGCATGGTGTTGGAGAAGGGACCCGTAGGGGTATGCAATCTTTCTGTTCCATCGGATGTTCTGGAGCACATTCCATAGATCTTGTTGCCAATCCATATCTTTTCATTTGCATCAATAATGACATGGTTGGGTCCTAAAAACAACCATTGGTTTTGATTGTCTTCAAAAACCAATTCACCATCTTCGTTGAAAATGAGATATCGATCGGCAAGGCACATCGTTACATGGGTATCATCACACCAAATCGATTTGGGTGGATTGGTGGTGTTGATATTACCCAAAGGTTCCCAACTATTTAAGGTTAAATCACCTTTCCACAAGGTAAAAGTATTCTGTTCTTCAATGATAAAATAAACATTAGAACCAAAGCTGGTTACACATTGAATATTCCCATTCCCGCTTGAGTAGCTCAAATCCCAATTTTGAAAATTGGCCAGGAATGGATTGTTACTGTCAATCGAGAGTATTTTTTTTGACCCAACTGCGTATCGCTTTTGATTGAACTGGAAGCTATGCAACACAGGAGCCGCAATGCCATTTTCTCCAAGTAGTGCTGTGTTTTTTATTTCATACTCTTCTAAGTTCAAAACCAGAAGTCCGATGCCTGTAGATAGGTAAGCCAGGTTGTCTTGTATATCAATGTGTTGGATTGATTTGTCTCCTATGATATTGCTCAACTTGAAGTCGGGTACATTGATGGTGCCGCTTTGCAATAGCACATCAATGTTTCCGTTTTGATAGCCCAAAACAATGGAATTGTTTTGAGGGATGTAGGCAATGGCGGTAGGTGCGACATCATTAAGTCCATTGGTTTTGCTTATTTTTTGAAAACTTTGATCTTCAGCATTGAATATAATGATACCATTTTCAGACAACCCAATCACTTCGTTGGATCGCCCGAAGGCTAGCTTTTTGATGTTGTTATAACTAAACAAATCAGTCCATAATCCAATCTGTTGCCCATGGGTATTCATCGCAACCAAACTGAGTAAAGCAAACAAAAATCTTTTCAAAACTATACGTTCAATTTTCTTAATGCGATATCAAACGCAGAAGCGGTGATATTATTTTTTGACGGGTTGATTTCATGTATTTCTTTAAGCGCGTTTCCGATGATTTGATAGGTATCTTCAAAAATGGCCTTGTCATCGATGGACGCTAAGTCACTGCTCATTAAATAGGCAAAAACCCTTGCCATACCGCAGTTAGCAATGAAATCAGGAATGATGGATACTTGTTGATCGGCCATTTGAGCAATGGGTCCAAAGAATATTTCTTGGTCTGCAAAAGGTACATTGGCACCACAAGAAATAACTTCAAGACCTGAAGATATCAATTGCTCTACTTGTTCTTTGGTTACTAATCTCGAAGCCGCACAAGGAAGAAAAACCTCTGCCCCCATGGACCATATTTTTTGGTTGATCTCATCAAAAGAAATCATTTGATCACTCACCAGTTGATTGCCTTGTCTATTCAAAAACAATTGCGTGATGGCATCAAAACTCAATCCTTGTGGATCCATGATTCCTCCATTGCGGTCAATAATTCCTACCACCTTGGCGCCACCTTGGGCGGCATAGAAGGCTGCTGCGGCCCCTACATTGCCCCAACCCTGAACGATAACACGTTTACCACTGATTGATCCACCCCAAATTTGATAATACTGTTCAACACTTTTACTTACCCCATAGCCTGTAATCATGTCTGCCACTTTGTATCCCATTTCCAAAGAAGGCGTGTATTGCACATCATTCAACACCTTAATGACCCCTCTTCGCAATTGTCCGATGCGGATGATTTTTTGTGCTTCAGTAGGATTGAAATGTCCGTTGAATACACCCTCTTGTGGATGCCAAACACCGTTTTGTTCAGTGATGGGGATGACTTCGTGAATTTCATCAACATTGAGGTCCCCACCTGTACCGTAGTATGTTTTCAATAATGGTTTAACGGCTGCATACCATCTCTCCAATACCCCCTGTTTTCTGGGATCGGCTGGATCAAAGTTGATTCCGCTTTTTGCTCCACCAATGGCAGGACCACTGACACTGAACTTGATTTCCATGGTCTTAGCCAAAGACTCCACTTCTCTTTGGTCCAATCCCTTGCGCATGCGGGTTCCTCCACCTGCAGCTCCACCGCGAAGTGAGTTGATTACCACCCAACCTTCAGCTTCGGTTTCGCCATCTTTCCAATGAAAAACAATTTCTGGTTTCTTGTTTTCATATGCTTTTAATTTTTCAATCATCATCATGGCGTAAAGATAATCGTTGAAACCGCTATATTTGAAGACGAACGATAGATTATGGACGCATTGAAAAAAAATATACCGCAACTTCTGATTGGATTGAGTGTTATCATTACCGCATACATTTTGGGGAATGCCATTCAAAACCGCAATCGCCATGAGGATGCGATAGCAGTAACAGGCAAAGCGGAGAAGACATTTACCTCCGATTTGATAGTGTGGCGGGGTCAATATTCTCGCTATGCACCAACCTTAAAGGAAGCCTACGATGCACTCAATGCGGATACCAAATTGTTGGGTGATTACCTTACTTCCAAAGGAATGAAGAAAGGAGATTTGGTTTTTTCCGCCGTTGAAATTGAAAAAGTGTATAGAACGGAAACAGATAAAGATGGAAATTCGACATCTTATTTCAATGGATACACATTATCACAAGAAGTGAAAATAGAATCCAAGGAAGTGAATAAAGTGGAGGCGCTATCACGTGAAGTGACTGAACTAATCAACAAAGGACTTGAATTGAATTCCATGCGCCCTGAGTATTATTATACGCAATTGGCAGCGCTTAAAATTGAGATGATTGCTGAAGCCACAAAGGATGCAACACTTCGTGCCCAAAAGATAGCAGAGGAATCAGGTTGTTCGTTAGGTGTTCTTAAGAATGGGGATATGGGGGTATTTCAAATCGTTGCTCCTAATTCTTCTGAAGATGAATACTCGTGGGGCGGTTCATTTAATACAAGTTCCAAGGAGAAGTCAGCCAGCATTACGATGTCATTGCGATTTAGTGTGGAGGGCTAATGTTTTGGCATGATGCACTTCGGTTTTTGCGGGCAGTCACCTTTAAGAAGTGTTGGAATGCGCTGTTGGTATATGTGGGTTTTTATTTGCGAAAACCCTGGCATCCAGGCCTCCCCATTAGTCTTAGCGTTGAACCCACCACGGCATGTAATCTTGGTTGTCCGGAATGCCCATCGGGTTTGAAAGTATTTACCCGACCCACAGGTAATATCAAGTTGGAGGAATTCAAAACTTGGGTTTCTGAGTGGAGTGAATTTGTATTTCATGTCAATTTCTATTTTCAAGGTGAACCATTTATTCACCCTCAATTGATGCAAATGGTGCAATTGGCACATCAAAAGAAAATATACACGGCCATATCCACCAATGCCCATTTTATGGGGGACAAGACGGTTGCCGATATCATTGACAGTGGGTTGGACCGCATCATCATCAGTTTAGATGGTTTTACTCAGGAGGTATATGAGCAGTATCGGGTGAATGGGAAAGTAGATGATGTAAAGAAAGCGGTAAAACGATTGGTGGATGAGAAGAGGCGAAGAGGAGTCCACCATCCGCATGTCATTGTTCAGACCATAGTCGTCAAGCCCAATGAGCATGAGGTGGAAGAGATTAAGCAATGGGCTAAGGAAGTTGGTGTGGATGAGGTCAAGTGGAAGACGGCGCAATTGTATTATCCAGCCGATAATCATCCTTTAATGCCTGAGCAAGAAAAGTTCAGGCGCTATCGAAAGAATGCTGATGGTAAATGGGAAATTAAAAGTCGATTGGATAACCATTGTTGGCGGCTGTGGTCATCTTGTGTGATCACTTGGGATGGAAAAATAGTACCATGTTGTTTTGACAAAGATGCAGCACATCCCATGGGCAGTTTGCGGGAGTATTCTTTTAGTGAAATATGGAACAATGAAAGCTACCGCCACTTTAGGGGCCAACTTTTGAAAAGCCGAAAGAGTATTGACATTTGTTCCAATTGTTCTGAAGGAACCAAGGTTTGGGTGTAGTTTTGTACCATGATCATCATTGGAAAGACCTTAGTTAGCGAAGAGATTTTTGAGGAACATTTTGTATGCGATTTGAACGCTTGCAAAGGTGCTTGTTGCGTGGAAGGCAGCAGTGGTGCACCATTGACTTTGGATGAGGTAGATGAATTGGAGAAATATTGGCCATTGGTTAAACCGTATCTTCCTGAAGAGCACACCGCAGTTGTTGAGGAGAAAGGTTTTGTTGTCGTGGATGATGATCAAGAACTAACAACTCCATTGTATGGTGAGCATGGCGCATGTGCTTTTGTATTTTATGACCAAAATGGAATCGCAAAGTGTGGCTATGAGAAGGCTTTTTTGGATGGGAAAACCAAGTGGAAAAAACCCATCAGTTGTCATCTTTATCCTATCAGAACCAATGAACTCAAAGAATATACAGGTGTCAATTTCCATCGATGGGGAATTTGTGAGCCAGCATGTGAGTGTGGTTCAAAATTGAAAGTTCCCGTATTTCGTTTTTTGAAAGAACCACTGATTAGAAGATTTGGTCAGGAATGGTTTGATGAAGCTGAGTTGGTATTCGATGCGCTTCAAAGGGAAGAGGATTAACCAGGCAGTGTTCAAACCTCGTTGTTTTTCAAGTTCCAACATTGTTTAGATTGGCGCAAATTTGTTTCCATGCGAATGCTGTGGATGATTGGGTTTTGGTTGGCAACGGGACAAGTCTTTGCCCAGTGGTCGTGCACTTCTATTCCTATCGCAAATCAAGGTCATGCCCTTTTTCTCAATAATGGTGTTCCTGCTGTTGTGACTTCATTTGTTGCCAATTCACATCAAGATACATGGAAAACAGATATTCAGTGGAAATCGATTGACTATAAAGACAACGGATTTGCGGCTGATCAAAATCTTTGGCCAGGAATTGGACCCGGATATAAATCGGATAGTTTATTGTTTTATACGCAGCTTCATTCAGAGAGCGGAAAGCAAATGAGCAAAATTTTTTGCAAGAAAAACGGTGTGCTGGAAGTTTTGATGGCGGATGTGTTGGGCAATGATGCTGAACCATTTTTTGATAGCCATGAGCAGTGGTTGTATTTTGCTTCGGATAGAGCAGGAGGGATTGGAGGTTGGGATGTATACAGGATTAAATATGTCAATGGACATTGGTCGGAAGCTCAAAATTTGGGTATGGGTATCAATACCAATGGAGATGAGCGCTACCCCATTATGAATTTGGATGGATTATGTTTCTCCTCAAAAACAGATCGCGGAGATTGGGATATATTCCTCTCACCGTCTCAAGAATCTTTTGGTGTAAGATGGCAATTAGAGGCGCCAATTAATTCTGATGCCGATGATTTTCAATGGATGATGTGGTCAGAAGAAAATGGTTGGTTGATTTCCAATCGGGAACAGGTATCCCCCAATAAGAATGCTTTGTTTGAATTGAAAAAGAGCCTGGAACAAGACTCTTTTTGTTTTGTATTTAATCAGGGTTTTAGTTGGAGAAAAAATGAGATTCATTTGGAAACTTTTAATGAACCAAGGGGCTGTGTATTACTGTCATTGGGTGTCGTAAATCAATGGCAGTTTTTGGATACTTTGAACAGACCGTTGTCTTATGAGCCATTTCGCATAGAGGACAAGCACGGAGAAACAATAGCACAGCTGATTACTGATGCTGAAGGTAGGGTTTCGTGGGAGTATTTGGGACTTCAATTGGGAGATGTGCAATGGTTAAGGGTGAATGATGAATCCGATTTATTGGCAGATAACAGTGGGTTGGTTTATTCTCCCAACTTATCAAACCGCCCCCCAACACCTACTGTTTTGTTTCAAAAAAATCAGTCAGCATTGGAGGAGGTTTACTCAAGAGAATTGATGGATTTGAGCTTGTATTTGTTGCTTCATCCAACGGAGAAGGTGAAACTGACGGGTTCATTTGATGCAGTAGGGGATTTGGCAATGAATGAAAGATTGGCTTGGGAAAGGGCATTCTCTGTTCAAAGTTTCTTGATGGCGCATGGAACTTTACTAAATCAAATTGATGTTGAGATAACCAATCCTCAGAACAGTGGGGCCAATGTTCGAGACAGAAAAGTGGAGATCGCTTTTCAATGACGCATTTGCGTTATTTTTGACTTATGAAATTAAGAGCATTGTTTCCTTCAACAGATTTGGTCTTGACACGTGGCCCACTCCAACAAGGTGGCACCAGTGTTATTGATGGAGAAGAGAAGAAAGGACCTCAACGTTGGGTCAAATTGAATGACATCATTTTTGTGGGTATGAATGATGGTCTATATCACACTCGCTACCAAGAAGATGTTTCCATTGTTCATGATGAGCGAAATAGGGTTGTAGGATATTGGAATCACTCTTCGTCTGAAGGGACTCGTCCCAATAAATCAGCTGTTATTGGTGTTGTAGCTTTGAGCTTTTTGGTTTCTTCTGCTTTGTTTTTATTGGGTGCATGGAACTTTATTTGGAAGTACGAGCCTTTTTTGGTGAAGGATGAACATGGTCAAGTTGTATCAGAACGTTGGTGGTTGACGGTGATTGTTATTTTGATTTACAGCAGTTGGGCTGTTTTTTGGACCTATGGATTTGCCTACTATGAATGGAAGCGCCAACAATTGGCTCATGTGATGTTGGACGCGGTTAAAGGATGAAATTGTAGCAGATGACAATAA
>JACCDW010634950.1_pt1 | contig 11797 bp, 9 predicted proteins | sample 7449781 | NCBI WGS metagenome assembly JACCDW01 (sample SAMN15323449, study PRJNA562643) | freshwater metagenome | isolation source: river surface water | place: USA:Blue River Watershed | collected 2017-08-18
GGCGCGCCCACCGGGATGATCATCAGCTCCTGAAGGTCCAGGCTGTTGTTGGCGTGTGCCCCGCCGTTGATCACGTTCATCATGGGGACCGGCAGCTGTACGCCCCCCATGCCGCCGAAATAGCGGTACAGCGGCAGTCCGCTTTCCTCGGCGGCGGCGCGCGCCACCGCCATCGACACCGCCAACATCGCGTTTGCACCCAAGCGGCTCTTGTTCTCGGTGCCGTCCAGGTCGATCAGTGTCTTGTCAAGGAAAGCCTGTTCCGAGGCGTCCAGGCCCAGCACCGCTTCGGACATTTCCGTGTTGATGTGCTCGACCGCCCGCAGCACGCCCTTGCCCAGGTAGCGGCCCTTGTCGCCATCGCGAAGTTCGATTGCTTCACGGCTGCCCGTGGAGGCACCCGAAGGTACCGCCGCGCGGCCCATGGTGCCGGACTCCAGCAACACGTCGCACTCCACCGTGGGGTTGCCGCGGCTGTCCAAGATCTCGCGTCCGACGATGTCGACGATGGCGCTCATATCAACTCAACTCCAGTCAAAGGATTCAGCAAGAAAAATCGTTCTCGAGCAGCGCCTGGCGCTTGACCACACGGTCGATCTCCACCAACTGCGACAGCAGCGCCCGCATGTGCTTGAGCGGCACGGCGTTGGGCCCATCGCTCAAGGCCTTGGCCGGGTTCGGGTGCGTTTCCATGAACAGGCCCGAGATGCCCACGGCCACCGCCGCGCGCGAGAGCACCGGCACGAATTCGCGCTGTCCGCCCGAGGAAGTGCCCTGGCCACCCGGAAGCTGAACACTGTGCGTGGCGTCGAACACGACCGGCGCACCCGTCTCGCGCAGAATGGCCAGCGAGCGCATGTCGCTCACGAGGTTGTTGTAGCCAAAGCTCGCGCCGCGTTCGCAGGCCAGGAAGTTGTCCTCGTCCAATCCCGCTTCGCGCGCGGCGGCTCGGGCCTTGTCGATGACGTTCTTCATGTCATGCGGCGCCAGGAACTGACCCTTCTTGATGTTCACCGGCTTGCCACACTGGGCCACCCGGCGGATGAAGTCGGTTTGCCGGCAGAGGAACGCGGGTGTCTGCAGCACGTCGACCACGGCTGCCACCTGCGCCACCTCGTCCTCGGTGTGCACATCGGTGAGGATGGGCACGCCCAACTGCCGGCGCACCTCGGCCAGGATCTCCAGGCCGCGGTCCATGCCCGGGCCACGGAAGGAGCTGCCGCTGGAGCGGTTGGCCTTGTCGTAGCTGCTCTTGAAGATGAAGGGTATGCCCAGCTCGGTCGTGATCTCCTTGAGTCGACCGGCCACCTCGAGCTGAAGTTCTTGGCTCTCGACCACGCAGGGCCCGGCAATCAGGAAGAAGGGTTGCTGCAGGCCAACCTCGAATCCACAGAGCTTCATGCCGGTGCTCCCGTCTTGGCGGCGTGAGGGGCGTTCGCAGCACTGGTGTTCTTGTTGGCCACGCCCTCAAGCTGGTGGTCCAGGGCGGCCTTCACGTAGCTGGTGAACAGCGGATGGCCGTCCCACGGGGTGCTCTTGAACTCGGGATGGAACTGCACCCCCACGTACCAGGGATGGGTGGCTTGAGGCAGCTCCACCATCTCGGTGAGCTTTTCGCGTTGCGTGATCGCCGAGATCACGAGGCCCGATTGCTGCAGCCGTTCCAGATACCGCTCGTTGGCCTCATAGCGGTGACGGTGGCGCTCCGTCACCACAGGGCCATAGATGCGGTGGGCCAGCGTGCCGGGTTTGACGTCTGAGCTTTGCGCCCCCAGGCGCATCGTCCCACCCAAGTCCGAGTTCGCGTCCCGCTTCTGGATCGTCCCATCGCGGTCTTGCCACTCGTCGATCAGGGCGATCACCGGATGCGGCGTTTGAGCGTCGAACTCGGTGCTGTTGGCGCCCTCCAGCCCCGCCATGTGCCGGGCGTATTCGATGGTAGCCACCTGCATACCCAGGCAGATGCCAAGGTAGGGGATCCGCTGTTCACGGGCGAACTGAGCGGCCAGGATCTTGCCCTCCACGCCGCGCTTGCCGAAGCCCCCGGGCACCAGCACCGCGTCGTACTTCGACAGCTGGGCCACGTTGCCAGGGGTCAGCGTTTCCGAATCCACGTACTCGATGCGCACGCGCGCCTGGTTGTGGATGCCCGCATGGCGCAAAGCCTCGTTGAGCGACTTGTAGGAATCCGACAAGTCGGTGTACTTGCCGCACATCGCGATGGTCACCTCGCGTGCGGGGTGCTCCACGGCGTGCACCAGGTCGTCCCAGCGCTTGAGGTCGGCGGGCTTGGTCAGCAGTTGCAGCTTCATGCAGATGAGCTCATCAAGCCCCTGCTCGTGCAGCATGCGCGGCACCTTGTAGATGGTGTCCACGTCCCACATGCTGATCACGCCGTGCGGCGGCACGTTGGTGAACAGCGAAATCTTTTCGCTCTCGTCATCGGGCACTTGGCGGTCGGCACGGCACAGCAGGGCGTCAGGCTGAATACCGATTTCGCGCAGCTTTTGCACCGTGTGCTGGGTGGGCTTGGTCTTGAGCTCGCCGGCCGTGGCGATCCAGGGCAGGTAGGTCAGGTGCACAAAGGCGGCGTGGGCGGGTCCAAGCTTGAGCGAGAGTTGGCGCACAGCCTCCAGGAAGGGCAGGGACTCGATGTCACCGACCGTGCCGCCGATCTCGACGATGGCCACGTCCACCGCCTCTGGCGTGCCGTAGCCGGCCCCGCGCTTGACGTATTCCTGAATTTCGTTGGTGACGTGCGGGATGACCTGAACCGTCTTGCCCAGGTAGTCGCCGCGCCGCTCTTTCTCCAGCACCGACTTGTAGATCTGACCGGTGGTGAAGTTGTTGCTCTTCTTCATCCTCGTGGTGATGAAGCGCTCATAGTGACCCAGATCGAGGTCGGTTTCGGCTCCGTCGTCGGTAACGAAGACCTCACCGTGCTGGAAGGGCGACATCGTGCCCGGATCCACATTCAGGTAAGGGTCGAGCTTGATGAGGGTCACGCGCAGGCCGCGCGATTCGAGAATGGCGGCCAAAGACGCGGAGGCGATGCCCTTGCCCAGGGAGGACACCACGCCGCCGGTCACGAAGACGAACTTGGTCATATGCAACGACCCGACCGTGACGCACCCGGGGCACAGTGCTCAGCCGGGCTCGGCGATCGGGGCCGAGGTGGAAATCAAAATTATAGGGGGCCGGCACCGGCCGTCCATCCGCGAACGCTCAGGTCGGCGCCTTGCCGCCGGCCGCGTCTTTCAGCTGGTAAAGGGCCTGCAAGGCCTCGCGTGGGCTGAGCGCATCGGGTTGCAGCTGATCGAGAAGTTGCATCACCGCCGAGGCAGTCGCATCCGGCAGCGGTTCCAGCACTGCGTCCCGCACGTCCTCTTGCGCCACGACCGCACCGTCCGCGGCCTGCGAGAACAGGTCCACCTGTGGCTGCGCGGCCGCTTCCCGTTGCTCCAGCGATTCCAGCGTGCTGCGTGCCTGGCGCACCACCGCGCCGGGCATGCCGGCCAAACGGGCCACCTGAACACCGTAGCTGCGGCTGGCCGGGCCTGGCGCAATCTCATGAAGAAACACGATGTCGTGCCCCGACTCCACCGCATTGACGTGGACATTGATGGCCTGCGCGTGCTGCTGGGGAAAGGCGGTGAGCTCGAAGTAGTGGGTGGCGAACAGTGTGAACGAGCGGTTGCGCTCGTGCAGGTGCGAGGCGATCGCGCCGGCCAGGGCCAATCCGTCGTAGGTCGACGTTCCCCGACCGATTTCGTCCATCAACACCAGGCTGTGTTCGCCCGCGCGGTTGAGGATGGCCGCAGCCTCGGTCATCTCCACCATGAAGGTGGACTGGGCATTGGCCAGGTCGTCGGCCGCACCGATCCGGGTGTGGATCGCATCGATGGGCCCGAGCCGGCAGGCTTGAGCCGGCACGAAGGAACCCATCGATGCCAGCAGCACGATCAGCGCCACCTGCCGCATGAAGGTGCTCTTTCCGCCCATGTTCGGTCCGGTGATCACGAGCATCTTGGTCCGCGCGTCCAGTCGGCAATGGTTGGCAATGAAGGCGGCCCCTCGGGTCTCCTGCAGACGGGCCTGTACCACGGGGTGGCGCCCGGCCTCGATGTCGATGCAAGGGTGGTTCACAAACTGCGGCTGAACCCACTGCAGCGCGTGGGCACGCTCTGCCAGGCAGGACAGGGCATCCAAGCGCGCCAAGGCTTGCGCCAGGCGCTGCAGGGGCGCCAGATGTCGGGCCAAGGCCTCCACCATCTGCTCGTACAGCCACTTCTCCCGCGCCAGCGAGCGCTCCTGGGCTGACAAGGCCTTGTCTTCAAACGCCTTGAGTTCCGGCGTGATGAAGCGCTCCGCGTTCTTGAGCGTCTGTCGGCGCTGGTAGTCGGCTGGCACACGGTCCAGTCCGCTGCTGGTGACCTCGATGTAGAAGCCGTGCACCTTGTTGAACTGCACGCGCAGGTTGCCGATGCCCGTGCGCGAGCGCTCGCGGGTTTCCAGGTCCAGAAGGAAGGCATCGCAGTTCTGTGAAATCGCGCGCAGCTCATCCAGATCGGCATCGATGCCGGCTGCGATCACGCCACCGTCACGTACCAGGGCGGCCGGCTCTGCCGCCAAGGCCGTCAGCGCGTCGATCAGCTCGGCATCCGGTTCCAGCTCCTTGCCACTTTGCGCCAGCAGTGGGGACTCAGCGCCGCAGTGGGCGAGGGCGCCGCGGATCGCTGGCAGTGCCGCCAGGGTTTCGCGCAGGCCAGCCAGTTCGCGTGGGCGCACCTGTCGCAGCGCAATGCGTGCGGTGATGCGTTCCACATCGCTCACGCTGCGCAGGGCCTGGCGCAGTGGCTCGAAGCCAGCAGCACCGTTGAGCCCCAGCAGGGCGCCGACGGCCCTGTGGCGCTCAAGGGCCTGCGAGCGGTCTCGCCGCGGGTGCGTCAACCATTGGCGCAGCGCGCGGCTGCCCATGCCGGTGCGGCAGGTGTCCAGCAGGGACAGCAGGGTGGGGCTGTCCTCGCCGCGCAGCGTGCGCGTGAGTTCGAGGTTGCGCAGGGTGCTGGGCGGCAGTTCGATCAGGTCCTGCGTCCCCGGCACTTCCAGGCCCTGGATATGAGACAGCAGTTGGCTCTGGGTGTGTTGGGCGTAGGCCAGCAGCGCAGCCGCAGCCGCGTGTGCGGCGCCCAGTTGCTGGGCGCCAAAGGCCTCCAGGCTTCGCACCTTGAGCTGTTCGCAAAGCTTGCGCAGGCCCAGTCCGGGGTCAAACTGCCACGCCGGTCGGTGGGTGATCACCGCGTGACCACGTGCGGTGGCGGCCCACGCCGCCGCGAAGGTCGATTCGCCCCGGCGGTGCTCATCCGCGGCGGGCGTGAGCAACTCGGCCGGCTCCAGCCGCGCCAGCCATCCCGCCAAGTCACCGCTGCCACACTCGCTCAGGCCCAGTCGGCCGCTGGCCATGCCCAACCAGGCCAGGCCCCATCGAAGCCTTTCACCTGCGGCCAGGCCGCGGGGTGCCGCAGGGTCCTGCATGGCCACCACGGCGACCAGCAGGCTCTCGCTGCGGTCGGCCAGCAATTCGCTGTCGGTCACCGTGCCGGGAGTGACGACCCGAACCACCTTGCGCTCCACCGGCCCCTTGGCCGTGGCCACATCGCCGACCTGTTCGGCCACCGCCACCGCCTCGCCCAACTTGATCAGGCGGGCCAGGTAGCCCTCCACGGAATGCACCGGCACGCCAGCCATCACCACCGGCTCGCCGGCGCTTTGGCCACGCGTGGTGATCGTGATGTCCAACAGGCGGTGCGCCTTGCGCGCGTCCTCGTAGAACAGCTCGTAGAAGTCCCCCATGCGGTAGAACACCAGCGTGTCGGGGAAGTCCGCCTTGATGCGCAGGTACTGCGCCATCATGGGCGTGTGATGGGAGTAGTCCGCGTCGCGCGCGGGCAAGGTGCCGTGCATACGGCGATTGTCGGGCCTGTCCGGCCCAATAGCCCAACGGCCTAACGATCAGGCGCCGATCAGTCGCCGATCAGGTGTCCTGTCTGCGAATGCGGATGGGGGCTCGCTTGGGCTTGGGTGCATCCGCGGCGGCCGCATCCCCCGTGGCGCCCGCGGTCATCGGGCGACTTGCGGCCTGGCCTTCAACCGAGAGGGTGCGCGCCAAGGCCGCCTCCGGTTGGTCGGCCGGTGCCTCCTGCGGCTGGGCTGCCTCGTCCTGGCCGATCACACGCGAATAGGGAGCCAGGATCTTGACCAGAGCGCCGTAAACCTTGGGCGTGCCTGCGACGATTTCCCGCTGATACAGATAGTCCGCTTCACCGGTGAAGTTGCCCACCAGGCCGCCGGCCTCGGTGATCATCAGCGCGCCCGCGGCGGCATCCCACGGGTTCAGGCCCATTTCGAAGAAACCGTCGTAGTGGCCGGCGGCCACATAGCACAGGTCCAAGGCCGCTGCACCTGGCCGGCGCACACCGGCGCAGGACTGCATGACCTCTTCGAACATCTTCACGTAGCGCTTGAAGTTGTCACCCTTGCGAAAGGGAAAGCCCGTGCCCACGAGGGATTCGGACAGTCGGGTTCGCTTGCTCACGCGCAGGCGGCGGTCGTTGAGGTAGGCGCCGCGGCCCTTGGAGGCGTGGAAGAGGTCGTTGCGCGTGGGGTCATAGACGACGGCTTGTTGCAGCACCCCCCGGTGCGTCAACGCAATGCTCACCGCGTAGAACGGAAAGCCGTGAATGAAGTTGGTGGTGCCGTCCAGCGGGTCGATGATCCAGGTGTACTCGCTGTCCTGCGCACCATGCTCGCGACCGCTTTCCTCGGCCAGGATGCCGTGGTCTGGGTAGGCCTGCAACAGGGTTTCGATGATCGCGCGCTCAGCCGCCTGGTCAACCTCGGTCACGAAGTCGTTGGCCCCCTTGCTGCCCACCTTGAGCACTTCCACGTCCAGCGCGGCCCGGTTGATGATCGAACCCGCTGCGCGAGCCGCCTTGACGGCGATGTTGAGCATGGGGTGCAGGGTTTGCTGCGACATGGCAAAGGTGTCCTCGGGCGCGCGTGGCGGTTGGGGCAGGGGGCTGGCGGGGAAAAGAGCGGGGTAGCTGCGCCGCCCGCAGGCGACAATGCAGCCAACCCGCCATTGTAGGGCGGCATCGGTAACGGGAGGTGCCTGTCCGGTGCCAGGCCCGCGGGAACTGCCATGTCCCCTCTGGATCCCCAACCCCGGTTCATCCTCGTCGACACCAGCCATCCCGGCAATGTCGGTGCGGCCGCCCGTGCCATCAAGGTCATGGGGTTCGGTGATCTGGTGCTCGTGCGCCCCCGATTCGCCGACGTGTTGTCGCGGGAGGAAACCGTGGCCATGGCCAGTGGAGCGGCCGACGTGCTGGTCCGCGCCCGCGTCGTGGTCCGTCTGGAGGATGCGCTGGAAGGCGTTCACCGGGTGTGCGCCACCGCCATGACACCCCGCGACTTCGGCCCGCCCGCGATGTCGCCCAGGGCCCATTTCGAGTCGCTGCGCGCTGACCCGCCAGGATCAGCCTCTAGCGTCCCCGCGCCGCCGGATGGACACGGCGCACCGCGACTGGCTTTCGTGTTCGGTGGCGAACGCTACGGACTGTCCAACGAGGATGTGTACCGCGCGCACGTGTGCCTGAGCATCCCCACGCAAGCCGGATACGGATCTCTGAACCTCGCACAGGCTGTGCAGTTGATCGCCTACGAGTACCGGCAGGCGCTGGGCGGCTTCGAGGTACAGCCCCGCACCGCCGCCGACCGCTGGGCCGACGCCGCTGCAGTGGCCGGTGTGCTCCAGCATTGGCAGGCGGTACTGCAGGGCATCGGTTTTCTGGATCCCCAGGCGCCCAAGAAGCTGATGCCGCGCCTGCAGCAACTGCTCAACCGGTCGAACCTGACCCCGGAGGAGGTGCATATCCTGCGCGGCATCGCGCGGGCCGTGGAGCGCGCTGCCGATCTGGCGTCGACCCCAGATCCGCAGGATTGCCCACCCCGCACTACACTCGACTGATGTTTGCTCGCCTGCGTGAAGACATCGCCTGCATCCGCGAACGCGACCCGGCCGCGCGTTCGTCCTGGGAGGTGCTGACCTGCTACCCGGGCCTTCATGCTCTGGTCATGCACCGCTGGGCCCACGCTTGCTGGGGTGCGGGCTTCAAATGGCTGGGTCGCTTCATCTCGCACCTGGCCCGCATGCTCACGGGCATCGAAATTCACCCGGGAGCCGTCATCGGGCGCCGCGTATTCATCGACCATGGCATGGGGGTGGTGGTCGGCGAGACGGCCGAAATCGGTGACGATTGCACCATCTACCAGGGCGTCACCCTGGGCGGCACCTCGCTCAGCCGAGGCGCCAAGCGCCACCCCACGCTGGGCGCAGGCGTGATTGTCGGGGCCAACTCCCAGGTGCTGGGCGGCTTCACCGTGGGCGATGGGGCCCGTATCGGCAGCAGTGCCGTGGTCGTCAAGCCGGTGCCCCCTGGCGCCACGGCAGTGGGCAACCCGGCGCGCATCATCCAGGCCGAGGCTGACACAGCTCGCGAAGAAGCCGCTGCGCGAATGGGCTTTTCCGCCTACGGTGTCACGCAGGGTGACGATCCGGTGTCGCAGGCCATGCGCAGCCTCATCGACAACGCCGCAGGCCACGAGCATCAGATCGCCCTGCTGTGGGCCGCCATCGAAAAGCTTGCCGCCCAGAACCGGCAGTTGCCGCTCGAGCCTTGTGTGCCGCAAGACGCCGCCAAGCAAGAGAACTTCGACGCCGAGGGACTGCGCCGCAAGGTGAATTGATCGCGGCCAGGCTTTCTTGCCGCTTTCCGCGGCGGCGTGGTCAGCGGGTGCGAATGGCCGACTTCGGCCGAAAGGCCTTGCACACCTGCTCGTCGGTGTCGATGTAGGGCCCGCCGATCAGGTCCACGCAATAGGGCACGGCCGCGAAGATGCCGTGTACCGGTGGCTGCGCCTGCGGCAGCCCTTCCAGGGTCTCGGCGATCGACTTGGGCTGGCCCGGCAGGTTGATGATCAAGGCCTGGGCGCGAATCACCGCCACCTGGCGCGACAGAATCGCCGTGGGCACGAAGCGCAGGCTGATCTGCCGCATCTGCTCACCAAAGCCTGGCATTTCCTTGTCGGCCACGTCCAGCGTCGCCTCAGGTGTCACGTCTCGCCGTGCGGGGCCTGTGCCGCCGGTGGTCAGCACCAGATCGCACCTGAGCTCATCGACCAGCATGCGCAGCGTGGCCGCGATCACCTCACGTTCGTCGGGAATCAGCCGCGGCTCCCAGGCAATCGGGTTGCGCACCGCGCGCGACAGCCAATCCTGCAGCGCCGGCAGGCCCTTGTCTTCATAGACGCCACTGGAGGCGCGGTCGCTGATCGAAACGATGCCGATGCGCACCGGCTCCAAACGAATCTGCTCACCCATGGGTCAAACCACCATGAAAGGCTTGATGAACTGAAACAGGTCGCGCCATGCGCGGCCGTGCCGCTGCTCGGGGGGCAAGGCGGCCTCCTTGCGGGCTGCGCGGATCAGGCTTCGCAGCTGTTGGGCATCGGCGCCGGGGTGATCGGCCATGAAGCGCGTCAGGGCGCCATCATCACCCACCAGTTGCAGGCGCAGGGCCTCAGCCTGGTGCAGCGCCAGCGTCTGCCGTGCCGAGCCCAGCTGCGCCTCAGCCACCGCCTGGGCCAGCGGCTCGATGTCGGCCTGTCGCATGAGCTTGCCCACATACTGGCGCTGCCGGCGCAAGCCCTCATGGCTGCGCGTGCGGCGCAGTTCGGCTATGGCGTCTCGCAGGCTCTCGTCCATGGGCAGCGCGGCCAACCGCTCTGGGGACATGGCTGCCAGCGCATCGCCCAGCGTCTGCATGTCGTGCGCGGCCTTCTTCAGCGCCGTTTTGCTCTGGCGCCCATCATCGTCCGCGCCATCATCGGCGGGCCGGGCGCCATCCATGTCGTGACCCTGATCGTGCACATCGAAGTGCACCCGCCCAGGCGCGGCCATGGCCTGTCGGGGTTGACGGCGCTCAGGCTTGGCCTGTCCGCGCCCGAGGGCGGTCAGGGCAGCGGCGGCATCCAGGGCTTTTGATCGGCGGGCACACATAAGGGGTCGCTATGATAGTCCGATGCCTTCCACACACGATTCCACCGCCCCCGCGGATTTCAGCTTCACTTCGGCACAGTTTGAGCAGCTGGTCGATGACACCTTGGCTATCGCTCGCAAGCGCGGTGCAAGCGACGCGGCCGTGGCGGTCAGCGAAGGCATCGGTCTGTCGGTGTCGGTGCGCAAGGGCGATGTGGAAAACGTCGAGCGCAACCGTGACAAGTCCATCGGGGTCACCGTCTTCCTTGGGCAGCGACGCGGCAACGCCAGCACGTCGGATTTTTCCCTGAAGTCACTTCAACAAACGGTTCAGGCGGCCTACGACATTGCCCGCTACACCGCCGAGGACCCTGCAGCCGGTTTGCCTGACCCGAAGGATCTGGTGAGCCCCCGCCAGGCCCGGCGCGAATTGGATCTGCACCACCCTTGGCGCATCGACGCCGCCGCCGCCGCGGAAATCGCCCGACAGGCCGAAGAGGCCGCGCTACAGACCGACCGCCGAATCACCAACAGCGAAGGGGCAGGGGTAAGCGCCCAGCAGGGCCATTTCTTTGCCGGCAACAGCCGGGGCTTCCGGGGGGGGTATGCCAGTTCCCGCCACTCGCTGTCGGTGGCGCCCATCGCGGGCAAGGGAAACGACATGCAGCGCGACTACTGGTACACCTCCGAGCGCGACCCTGCCGATCTGGCCCCGCCTGCGGCCGTCGGCCGCTATGCCGCCGAGCGCTCTCTGGCCCGCCTGAAGAGCCGCAAGATTGCCACCTGCGAAGTACCGGTCCTCTTCGAGTCGCCCTTGGCCGCTGGACTGCTGGGCGCCTACGTTCAAGCCACCAGCGGCGGCGCGCTGTACCGCAAGGCCAGTTTCCTTCTCGACAGCTTGGGCCAGCAGGTCACGGCTGCCCACCTCAGCATCGAGGAAGACCCCTTTGTCCGCAAGGGAAAGGGCAGTGCACCCTTCGACGATGAGGGCGTGCGCACGCAGGCCCGCACCGTGCTGAAGGACGGCGTGGTGCAGACCTATTTCCTGTCCAGCTACTCGGCGCGCAAACTGGGGCTGCGCACCACCGGGCACGCCGGCGGTTCGCACAACCTGCGCCTGAGCAGCTCGCTCACCCAGCCGGCAGACGACCTGCCGGCCATGCTGCGCAAGCTCCACCGTGGCTTGTTCGTGGTGGAGCTCATCGGTCAAGGGGTGAACTACGTCACCGGCGACTATTCCCGGGGCGCCGCGGGGTTTTGGGTGGAAAACGGCGAGATCGCCTACCCGGTGCACGAGATCACGATCGCGGGCCAACTGCAGCAGATGCTCAAAGGCATCGTGGCCGTAGGGGCAGACGAGTACACCACGGGCAGCAAGACGGTCGGCTCCATCCTCATTGACCGCATGAAGGTGGCCGGCGCCTGAGGCACACCTGCGTCGCTTCCCCGGACAGGGCCCCTATGCGGGGGGAAGCCCGCGATCGCGCGGCACCGCGATCCTGCGGCCCGCGGGGAGTTCCCTCGGGGAATCCCCTGCGCGTGCCCGATAGCGGGGACCCTAAACTGCGCGGTGCAGTTTTTTCATTTCCCTCACCCAAGGAGAAGACCTCATGGAACGTCGTTCCTTTGTGCAAGGTGCTGGCATCGCCGGCATCCTGGCTGCCGGTGCCGCCCCGGCCATCACGCACGCGCAGCAGA
>JACCDW011903950.1_pt1 | contig 11795 bp, 11 predicted proteins | sample 7449781 | NCBI WGS metagenome assembly JACCDW01 (sample SAMN15323449, study PRJNA562643) | freshwater metagenome | isolation source: river surface water | place: USA:Blue River Watershed | collected 2017-08-18
ATGGTGGTTGCAGGTGGCGGTGGCGGTGGTGGTGGTGCATGGGGTGGTGGTGGCGGAGCCGGCGGTGTCGTAACGTCTACAAGCTATCCGCTTACACCAGGTGCAACAATGAATATTTCAGTGGGTGCAGGCGGTGCAGGAGGAGCAGCAACTTTGGATCCCGCACTCAACCGTGGTGCTAACGGGACAAATTCTTGGATCAATACATCTTCTTCATTTGTCGCAATAGGCGGTGGTGCCGGTGCGGGATACGCGTATGGGACCAATACTGCCAACATTGCAGATGGAACTGCCGGTGGTAGCGGCGGCGGTGGAACCGAACATGGAAGTGGCGGTCTCGGTGGCGCGTCAACACAAACATTGCCCGCAAACGCATCTGCAAAGTATGGGAATGCCGGTGGTGCCTCTGCTGCGGGTAGTGGCAAGGTTGCTGGTGCTGGCGGCGGTGGCGCGGGAAGCGTTGGAGGCGCGATGACCACCAGCGGCGTTGGTGGGACTGGTGGTGCTGGAACAAATGCATTTTCATCGTGGTTTACAGCCATAGGTCAATTTGGCGTCAATGGATTCATCGCCGGCGGTGGTGGCGGTGGGTCATCTACTACTGCAGGTGGAGGCGGTAGCGGAGGTGGTGGTGCTGGCGGTGGATCTACAGCCCGCGCAGGAAGTAATGCAACTGCCAATTCTGGTGGTGGCGGTGGTGGTGCTTCTTACTCCGGCGGTGCATATGTAGGTGGTGCCGGAGGAAGTGGATTAATTATTTTCAAATTCGCATCCGATGGTCCGGCAACGATTCTCACTGCTTCATCTATTTCGGTTTATGAAACAACTACCGCAATTGCAACCTTATCGGCCAATGAAACCGTTACTTGGGCGATTGTAGGCGGAGCTGATTCACTCACGGTTTCACTCACAGGAGCCTTACTTTCCTTTATCTCGCTAAGAGATTTCGAAGCCCCATCCGATTCTGGATCCAATAATGTGTACTCCTTCACGATTCGCGCAACCGACTCAGCTAACAACACGACCGACCTCGCAATGGCCATCACTATTCTTGATGCATCTGAGTCCACGAATATTTCGATAAATGCGTTTTCTGGAAACTTGTATAAGGGCGTGAGTGCTGCATTTACAGTAACAGTGAGCGCTCCAGGCAAAGTGCGATTCTTTTTCGACAATAAACGAATCGGAAACTGCCTTGCTATTCCAACCTCAGGTGATTATCCAAATTACAACGCAACGTGTGCCTGGAAGCCCTCGAGCGTTAACCGTCACATTATCTCCGCTACCTTCACGCCATCAGGTAGCACATCTTCAAGTGCAAGTACCCCGCCTAAGGAAGTATTCATTCTGAAGCGAACAACTACTCGTTAGCTAATTTCGTGAGCGCTTCTTCACTGACTCGATAGACAGTCCAGCTATCCATCGCTTTTGCACCTAGAGATTTATAGAACTCAATTGCCGGAGTATTCCAATCAAGTACCCACCATTGGAAGCGACCGTAGCCGCATTCCTCGCAGATTGCAGCGAGATGCTTTAAGAGCGCCTTGCCATAACCTTTGCCTCGATACTGAGGGCGGATAAAAAGATCTTCGAGATAAATGCCGTGCTTGCCTTGCCAGGTTGAATAGTTAAGGAACCAGATCGCAAGACCTGCAATTGCTCCATCGACTTCAACGATTTCGCAAAATACTTTTGGGCTCTCGCCAAAGAATCCCTCAATAATCTGCTCCCGAGTTGCCTTCGCTTCATCAGGAGCTTTCTCGTAAACTGCGAGTTCGTAGATTAGCGCGAGGATTTCTTCGGTATCGGCAACAGTTGCTGGTCGAATTTGCATAGCCACACAGTACTTCGTTGGACTGCACATTTCTGCAAAATAGTTGCAATCGGATTACAAAACCCTGTTTTGGCCCTCTCCCCCTTCTCTCCCTTGTGGGCTCTGACTACCCTCACTCTCTGTGAGCACACGTGAAAAAGGGATTGAGGCGGCACGTAAACGCCTCTCCCAGGCGCTGAAAAATGAAGCTGAATCAGCAGCGCTTCTCTCACGTTTTGACCGTTGGGTAGGCGATCTTTATGACGGGATAGCTGCCGTTTATGCCGTAGACGAGACTCTGCCAAAAGTTATCGATGTCATCGCCGATATCTATAAGTCTCGCTCGGCAGAACTTCGAGCACGTGACAGCGCTCGGATTCTCAACCCTGATTGGTTCCAGAGAGAAGATGCCATCGGATATGTCGCCTATACAGATTTATTTGCCGGTGACCTTAATGGGGTTCGTAAGAAAATTGATTATCTCAAGGATTTAGGTATCTCATATCTGCACTTAATGCCGCTCTTAACTCCTCGTCCATCTCCAAATGATGGCGGATATGCAGTGATGGATTATCGAACAATTCGCAAAGATCTGGGAACAATAAAAGACTTGGCGCGGCTCACCAGCGAGCTTCATGAATCAGGAATCTCTCTTACTTTAGATTTAGTACTCAACCACGTCGCGAAAGAGCATGAATGGGCGCTCAAGGCAAAGGCGGGCGAAAAGAAGTATCGCGACTACTTCTATGCCTACCCAGATCGCACTATCCCTGATCAGTACGAGAAGACGCTACCGGAAGTTTTTCCAACTTTTGCACCAGGAAACTTCACCTTTGATGAAGAGATGAAGGCGTGGGTGTGGACCACATTTAATGATTACCAATGGGATGTGAATTGGTCCAACCCTGATGTCTTCCTTGAATACGTCGACATTATTGGATATCTCGCCAATCAAGGAACTGATTGTGTGCGGCTAGATGCGATTGCCTTTATTTGGAAACGCCTTGGAACTGACAGTCAGAATCAACCTGAAGTTCATGCCATCACTCAGGCTCTCCGCGCTGCGGCACACATATCAACACCAGCTCTCATCTTTAAAGCAGAGGCGATTGTTGGACCAAAGGATGTTGTGCATTACCTTGGTCAAGGAGAACATGCTGGAAAGGTCTCCGACCTCGCTTATCACAACTCATTAATGGTGCAGATTTGGTCGGCTCTTGCATCACGTGACGGCCGTTTAATGGCACATGCGCTCTCTAAGTTCGCTCCCGTTCCTACTACCTCTGGTTGGGCAACCTACCTTCGCTGCCACGACGATATTGGTTGGGCCATTGATGATGCTGATGCAGGAGAGCTCGGAATCAATCCACATGCGCATCGCGCCTTTTTAGCTGAGTTCTATGCCAATGAGTTTGAGGGCTCGTTTGCGCGCGGTATTCATTTCCAATCAAATCCTGAGACCGGCGATCGCAGAACCTCGGGAAGCGCTGCAAGTCTGACTGGTATAGAGGCCGCGTTAGAGAAGAAGGATTCAGCATTTCTAGCCACAGCGATTGATCGCTTCAAGTGCGCCTATGCAATGGTCTTTGGGTTCGGTGGATTGCCACTTCTCTATATGGGAGACGAGCTCGGCATGCTCAACGATAAGAGCTACCTGAAAGATTCTGCCAAGGCGGAAGATAATCGCTGGATTCATCGGCCAGAGATGGATTGGTCACTTGTTAAGAGCGCCGAAAAAGGACGTGGCGTTGAAGGCGAAATTAACAAAGCTATTCGCTCTTTAATTCGTGCTCGAAAATCGTTGCCATCACTTCATGCAGCGACACCAACAGATGTTTTTACGACAAATAATCCGGCAGTGGTTATCTTCCGTCGCAAACACGCTGCCGGTAACTTGATTCAAATTTATAACCTCTCAGAACAAGCTCAGAAAGTCAGTATGCACATGATTGCATCGGGCAATTTACTTGAGGTTATTTCAGGTGAGCGCCTTCACATTTATGAAGAAATGACAGTACCTGCCTATGCAGCTTGGTGGTTGCAGCAATAAGCTGCAGTAAGATTCTCGCCATGTCATTGAGTAAAGATAAAAATTGGTGGCGCCAAGCTGCTATCTATCAAATCTATCCGCGTAGCTTTGCCGATACCGATGGAAACGGAATTGGAGATCTCAAAGGCGTCACCTCTCGCGTTGATTATTTAAAGTCTCTGAGCATAGATGCGGTCTGGCTCTCTCCTTTCTATCCATCTGCGCTTGCAGATGGTGGATATGACGTCGATGACTATCGCAATGTCGATCCAAAGCTCGGCACATTGGAAGATTTCGATGAGATGCTCACTGCGCTTCATAACGAAGGGATTAGAGTCTTTGTAGATATCGTTCCCAACCACTCATCTAATCTTCATCAATGGTTTAAAGATGCAATTGCGGCAGAGCCAGGCTCGCCAGAGCGTAATCGCTATATTTTCCGTGACGGTCGCGGCGCAGAAGGTGAACTTCCTCCGACCGATTGGCCATCGCACTTTGCGCCATCTGCATGGACTCACGAATCCGTCTGGGGCGGCAAGCACAACCAGTGGTACATGCACTGGTTTGCGCCAGAGCAACCAGACTGGAACTGGGACAACCCTGAAGTTGAAGAGGACTTCCTGCACACCCTTAAGTTCTGGGCTGACCGCGGGGTAGATGGATTCCGCATCGATGTTGCGCACGCTCTCAAAAAGGATCTCTCCGAGCCGCTTCGCATGCGCGACACCATGGAGTATGAAGCACCTCGAAATGTCGAAGGCACTGGAATCTTATGTGACCGTAATGAAGTCTTTGATGTCTATCGCTCATGGCGCAAACTCTTCAATTCTTATGATCCTCCTCGAGTTGCAGTTGCCGAAGCGAACGTCCATCCAAGTCGCATGCCGTTATATGCCAGTGAAGAGACTCTCGGACAGGCATTTGATTTCCGTTTTATTGATGCAGCTTTCGATGCATCAGTCTTCAAGCACTGTGTCACTGATAGCCTCGAACTAGCCAAGAAGAACAAATCTTCCAGCACGTGGACTCTCGGCAATCATGACCAGATGAGATACGCGACAAAACTTGGCCTTCACCCTGTTGTAGATCGCATTCAATGGTTGCTCTCTAATGGCACCTCCAACCCAGTTGATTTCCAGGTGGGAACGCAGTGCTCTGTGGCAGCCAATGTATTTATCTTGGCTCTTCCTGGTTGTACTTATATTTATCAGGGCGATGAGCTCGGACTCCACGAAGTTGCAGATATCCCGGAAGATCAGATCCAAGACCCGCAATTCCTTCGAAATCATAAGAAGGAGAAGGGTCGTGATGGTGCACGTGTTCCGCTGCCCTGGAAGCGCGATGCAAAGAACTTTGGCTTTGGTGACGGTACACCGCATCTCCCCCAGCCAGAATGGTTCGGTAGTTACTCAGTAGAAGCAGAAGATGGCAATCCAGAGTCACCGCTTGAAATTTTCCGGAAAGCGCTCAAGCTACGTCGCGAATTACAATCAGATGAGACGATCACCTGGCATGACACAACTCGTGAAGATGTGTTGCACTTTAGCCGTGCCAATGGCTGGAATTGCATCACCAATTTCAAGGGCGGAAATTATCCAATGCCAGCAGGTGTGGTCGACAAGGGCCAAGTGCTCTTAAGCACTCAGCCCCTTGTCGATGGAAAGATTCCGGCGGGAAGCACGGTCTGGTTCAAAGCGTAAGCTTCTGAACCGTTAAGACTGGTTCAAAGCGTAAGCTTAGGAAACGCCCAAGATATCTACGACGAAGATCAAAGTTTCGTTGGGGCCAATCGGGCCAGAACCCGTAGCTCCATAACCCATCTCGGGTGGCAATACTAAGAGGCGACGTCCGCCCACCTTTGCACCAGGTAAACCTTTCTGCCATCCCTCGACAACTTGTGCCAATGGGAATGTTGCAGGCTGACCAATCCAGGAAGATTCAACAACTTTTCCAGTAGACCAAGCCATCAAGTAGTAATGCACCGTCAAAGTTGATGTAGGAAGAACTTCTGCACCTGTTCCCACAATGATGTCTTGCGTTGTGAGTTCAGCTGGCGGTGTACCTGTTGGTGCGCCTACCTGTGGAGCTTCACCAGCATTTGCTGTGACAGTTGGTAGCGATCCGGCTGCTGATGATGCGCCGGCTGTCGTTGATGAGTTGTCTGGTGAGTTCATTTGGAGTGCTCCTATCGCCGCAAGGGCAACGAGTGATAGCGCCAAGATTGCGGCGACGATTGTGCGGGGATTCTTCATGGGCTGTACCTTATCTTTTACCTTTGCCACACCTGTAATAGACTCGCGGGATAGCCTGGGGTTACCCTCCGAGGCGATAGGACCTTCAGGAGGATGTACTTATGGCGCCACGGAAGCCACGTAAGCCGCAAGCAATTGATCAATTAGCCGGCAGACTCTCAGAGTGGATTGTGCGCCATAATCTTCAGAGCGACCCTTACCTCAATGGCCTTGTTGCCGCGATTGAGAGTAAGAAGGATCTCCATATCTGGGCAGAGCTCGACCCCACAGAGTATTTGCCCCATCCCGAGGCAAAGAACGCCGGTCCCACAGAGCGCTTGGTCCGAATCCTTACCGTGATCCGAAATGTCCTCGTCTTCGCACCAGTTGCGCTGACCTGGGCTGCCGTAGGCGAAGCCACCACAGGGTTCTCAGAGTACATCGAGCAAAATGGCGCCGATGTCGTTAACTTCCTTGATTTCTGGCAGAACGGTTATGACATTCTCGCAGCAGAGTGGCGTATCGGTAACGTCGCCCGTCTCGACTTTATTATCGTGCTCATTGTTATTGCGCTGACTCTCTATGTCTCTCGCGGCAACTATAAGGCTGACTCTATCCGCGAAGCGGAAGAAGCTCTCTACGACCGTGAACGCCTCGCGCTCGCTATCGAGATTCATGCTGCGCTCCACGATAAGCGAAAGATCACGACTGTGACTATGAACGCCAGCCTCGCCGGCTCAATTTCTCGCCTTGTAACAGCAAGTAATAACTTGGAAGATGCCGCAAAGTTCATTGAGAAGGCATCACGTAAACTTCCCAAGCAAGCTTCAGAAGGCTCCTTCTTAAGTTCACTCTCTTTTGATAATGAACTCGATGCGCCAACACGAAAGTCACGACGTGCGTAAGACCCGACGTCATCGCGAAGAGGAAGATGCCACCCACCAAGGTGGTTGGCTCTTTGCCGACTCCTTCCTCGCTTTGATGGTGATCTTCCTCGCGACCATCTCATTTGTGCCATCGCTCGGTGGAGGACTCACCGGCACCGGAAACATTGGAAATATTGCAGGCGGAAATTACGTTAAAGGCCTCAATATCGCCTACGAGAAATTTGATGCCGCCCAAATCCAGAGAGATATCGATGGTTTTATCGCCGCCGAGAAACTCCCCCGCAGCTCCAAGGTGCTCTTTGCCAAAATTGTTGGTGGCTTTAATCCAACAACCGAGAGCGAAGAAGATGCCAAGTTCCGCGCTCTGATCTTTAGCGCCGAGATTTCAAAAGCTCAACTAGAGTATTTTCAAAATGCAAAGATAGATTTGGGATCCAGTAAATTGTTAAAGCCCAATCAGATTGTCTTGCGCCTTACTCTTGCACCTAATTAAATTTTAGGCTTAGTAAGGTCTAGAGGCCGATAATTCCGAAGAGGGATCCGAAGAACGGAACCACGAGATAGAGCTTTCCAAGAACATCTTCCTGCTTTACACGGACAAACGCTGCACGTGTATCAACATCGACTGCCTCTGGGGTTGCAGATTTTACGATGCCAGATTGCTTACCTTGGCCAGAAACCTCAACTACAACTTTTTCGCCGACTTCGTACGTTCCACCGCTCTTGTAAATCACAATGCTTGACTTGGCAGAACCCATGGCGCTAGTTAACCCATCGGCGGGATGTACAGCGCGGAAACCGAGAGCGAAGAGCACAACCGCAATTGCAGCAAGAGCAATGAGTTTGATCTTCATTGTAAAAGTCTAACCTACTACTTCCGCTTGGCCGTTGACTTGGCTGCAGCCTTTTTAGTTACTGCTGCCTTTTTAGCAGGAGCTTTCTTGACAGCCGGCTTATTTGAGCCCGAAGTTGAGCGAGATGCCTTCTCGGTGATTTTGTTGAGCCACTCTTCAATATCTGCATCTTCAGATGCCGGCGCAACCGTGATCGCAGGACGTATCTCGGATTCAGCTGCTGGTCGGACAGCTGCACCTCCTACAGGTCGTGGAGCCTTTGGCGCTTTTGCTTTCTTTGATGTCAATGAAGCAAGGAGCGCTTTAAAAGTTGCAGACCAATTAATTTTGCTGAAGTTCTTAATGAAATGTTGAACCGAGAAAATTACTCCTGCAAAACCCTCTGGTTTACGTGGAGCTGCAGCTCGCTGCTGTGCGCTCTGTTGTGCAGCATCCTGATCTGAATCTTCATTAACATTGCCAGTTCCCATACCGAGCATCAAACGGCTAGTGCGGCTATCGGGACGGCCTACACCACGCCAAGTAGCTACTTCAATAACGCTGCCCTGGGTCATCTTTCCGACCACAATCTTCTGCCCATCCGGCAAATCGATTACCAGAGGTGAATCCGAAATTGGGAGGGGAAGCTTTGAAACCTTAGGTGCAGATTGCTGACCCTCGGAATTAGCCAATTTGGAAACCAATCTTGTCGGTGTAATCCGCAGTATTTAAGTAGACCAGCGCAAAGGTAGCGTTAGGTGCAGAATCTGCGACACATTCGAAGTCGCCTGAACCCAAACCTTGCGGTCCGTTACGCAATGAATCTGATGGGACTCGGTATGTTCCACCATTAAATTTGATTGCACGTTGTCCGCTGGTGACAGCGCCATAGTTTCCGGCAGTCTGCTTTGAAGTGCAGACGATGTGATCGTTAGCAGTGTACGGAGCATCTGCATAAGCTGAATCAGTAAAGAATTCAATCTTAACCAAGTTGGTATCGCAGGTTGTGCTGATTCCACCGTTAAGAACTGTGCCAGAATCATTGACAACAGTTGAAGTATCGCCGATTACGAAGCCAGCGAATCCAAAGCCCATACGGGTAAAGCTGCGGATTGGCTTGATCGCTACAAAGCTATCGCATGTTCCGACCAGCACTGCTCCTTGTGCATATGTGTAACCTGAAACTGGACCTGTCACAACTTGGGTAATCGTGGTTGTTGTACCACCACCACCTTGGCCATCTGTTCCATTAATACCATTACATGCAAAAGTAACCTTGCCGGCGCCATCGGTGAACTTGACTCCACCTGCGACGCAGCCACCTTGAACACCGGTAAAGGCAACAGCGAGAACGCTCGCACCTCCGGCACCGGTCTGTCCGACTGCGCCCGGCGCACCATCAAGTCCGTTCAAACCATCCTTACCATCTTTACCGTCTTTTCCATCCTTACCGTCCATACCGATAAGGCCATCCTTACCTGCAACACCGGCAGGTCCTGGATCTCCCTTAGGTCCGACGAGAAGAGCGAGAACCTGGTTGAGGTTGGCTGCGGCGCTCTTTGTTCCGAAGAAATAGTTCTGAGAATCAGCACCGTTGGTGGTGTCCGCGTAGGCGACACCGATGCGGGTCAGCGAGAGGATTACCAAGATGACGGCGAACTTCTTCATGACTCTATTATCTCCGTATTCTCGTCAAAAGAAAACTTATCCTCGTTGGAGGAGTAAATGGCGCTATAAATCGCATGAATAACCGGTGCAATACCCGCCAGGAGGAGCAGGAGGTTGGCTCGCTGGTCGATCAGGAGCGGCTGCATCGAGATCTGGCGGAAGGCGACCAAAGTCACCGCCGCAATGACCGCTGACTCGAGCAGAATATTGCGCGGCAGGCGTTCGGTCTTGATGAACGAAATTTTATTGAAGCGGATAAAGATAAAGAAGTAAGGAAGCGCAAAGAGAACTGAGACAAAGAAAGCATTCGATGCTGACTCGGTCCAGATATAGACAAATGCGAAGGTAATTGCAATAACCAGAAAAGCGGTCAAAGGCGAGCTGACACGAGCGACAAAGAAGGATTCATCACGAGTTTCGACTGGACGCTTTGATTCGAGCACAAATCCATCAGCAAATCCGCGAACTGCAAGCAAGCCAGCAATAATCAATACATGAGTCCATGTAATAGCGCGTACTTGGAATTCGACATAGAGAACGCTATTGACTAGAGCGTGGCCAAGATAGAAGACCGCTGCTCCCACGATGCTTGCGCCAATCACACCAACAAACTTAATCGGATCTTCACCACGAACTGTTTGCGCCTTGAAATCACGGTTGATGGTTTCGCGAAGAAGTGCCGCAAAGAGTGATGGGCCTACCCATGCGATTCCGATGGCAAGTGCAATCAGGACATCGCGGAAACTTGAGATATTTCCGGTAGCAAGTTGGACAGCCCAGAAACCTAGAGTGGCAGCGACGCCGGCGAAAGCATCGAAGATTCCGATGGCTGCAACGATGATGAAAATAGTCATCGGTGTTGCTGCAAGATTGGTATTTCGAGATACCTCAACTGAAGCAACTGCACCTGCGGCAAGACCAATAAATGGGCTTAAGCCATAGAAAGCCTTAGAGAGGCGATGCACTAATTCTCCCTCGCGAATCAGTAAGAAGCGAATTAACGATGGGCGCAGTGAGATAAGCGATTGAACACGAACTCGGTAAGGTGCAGATTCAAGGCGATCCCAGAAGTTCTCCTCTTCATCTTCAAAGATTGGATCGGTCAGACGTGGCAGTACCTGTGCGCTCTTAAATGGGATGTATTGATATTTGCGGGCGCGAATCGTTGAGACGATTCCGGTCAGGAAGACAAAGATGGCAAGGATTAGCGTAAGGTCAAAGAGTTTGGATGCCACAGTAGTTGTCTGTGCCTCAACGAGGTTGATACCTGCGACCACGGTACGCGGGGAGCCCTCGCCAATAGTTACCACTGAATAAGGTCCAAGAGGGTAATCCGCAGGAATATTGAGCGAGTAGACGACATAGCCTGCTTCATTCTTCTCGCTGGAAGAGAACTTCAAAGTCTCCGCGCCATTGCCTTCAAGCGTTACCGTCCACGATTGTGTATATGCGCCACCACCGAGAACAACTTGCTGCTCACGGCCGCGTTCCCACGTCAAGAGCGGAATATCAAATGCTTGCGCTGCAGTCGGAGTAAAGAAAATAGCTATCAAAGCAAGGGCGATTAAATTAAGTCTTTTCATCGTCAATCCCCCTTCAAGGTATCAATAATAAGCCAGATGCCCACAACGACGGGGATGAGAATCATTAACATCTTTGGCGACATTAATTTTCCGATCCAAGGAATGACAAAGAAGACCACACCATTCATATCGGCAGCTTTTGGTTTCTGGATATCAGGCGATGGGTTTGCATCACCCTTCATCACCCAGCCATTGACTGGGTCGCCACCGATAATGCGGTGGGTGAAGATGCCCACTGATTCACCGCTAAAGCGACGAGCCGTATATGCAGCAATGTCACCGAGCTTCGGCTGAGTGCGTGGCGCAGGTGCGAGTAGAACAATGTCACCCGCACTGATAACTGGCTCCATCGAACCGGTAAGAACGATACGAGCTTTCATGAATCCGGAAGCTGAAAGAACAGAGAACGAAATCAACACTGCGCTGAGGGCATAACCGAGATATTTCATCGCATTATTGATCCGGTTGTTGCGCGCTTGTGATGGCGTTGCAATGCGCTCTGGCGGAGCCTGAACAAAGAGTTTAGATTTTGTGGGCGCGATATCAGTAGGTGTAATTAAAACTGTACGTTCGCCATTGGCATTAGAAATGGTGACTAGGACTTTAGAATCGGCAAATTGTGATTTTCCTTCAACCCACATCTCTTCCGTTGAAGTAGCCTCAAAGAGTGGGCGACGCGCTGCCTCTTGGCTCATTGTTAGCGCTTGGCGGTCTGAATCGTAATTCTGCGGACTGCGTTAGCGTCGGCGAA
>JACCDW010389184.1_pt1 | contig 11794 bp, 17 predicted proteins | sample 7449781 | NCBI WGS metagenome assembly JACCDW01 (sample SAMN15323449, study PRJNA562643) | freshwater metagenome | isolation source: river surface water | place: USA:Blue River Watershed | collected 2017-08-18
AATGATGGGAAATTATTATTAATAGACTCGAATATTTTGAATTTTTTTATTATCATAATTGAATATTATATTCTGACTTATCAGGTCTAACATAAACAATTTTAGAAATGTTCTTTATTTGATATTTGTAATTAGGATCAACATATTTTTGACCCAATCCTTTTTTAACATAAGCAATTGTAATATGTGGCTTATATTCTGGAAATTGATTAGAATTTGGTAGTTCAGATAATCTCTTATTAACCTCCTCTAATTTTGAGTTTTTAACTACTTCAAGTTTAACAACATCAAATTCTGGATTTTCAAAAAGTGTGACTCCACTAATTTCAACTTTAAAATCATCTTCACTTGTTCCTTTAAAACATTCTTGAACCTCTTCATCTGTAACAGCATCATGTATGCCATATAATAATGTTAGGTGTGGTCTTGGTTGGAGACCATAATTTTTACCCTCTACTTTATAGATATCTTCTTGATGTATTGAATCTAATAAGTCAGACCAATTTTCAAAATTGTAATCTACCATAACACAACCATATTCATATCGAGATTGTGATTCTTTTAAAAACTGTTTGTATTTTCTAATCATATTAAGTTATATATTTCAAATATTTTTTTTATTGAATCATCAAAGACTGTATATTGGTTATCATTATAAGGAATACCGCCATTAAACATATGTGATCTAAAGTGATGAATTTTATATTTATCATTCCAGTCTTGTGTTATATAATGACGAGGCGTATTAACAGGACCATGTGAAGAAACCTGAATATGACTGTCCAAAAATGATTTGCCTCTTAGTATAGATTTTCCTGTGCGATAATTTAAAGTTTTTGATTTCTCATCATCGGACCATCTCCTAAAAATCTGTTCTGTTATGGATTTTTTAATATCATATGGTGGTTTAAAATCATAAGATTGTATATACAGCGATGATGATATGGCATCACTTAAATCATCTTTAAAATTGAAATTATTAATATCATTTGGAACAATCCACTCATCAACATCAAAAACTACAATCCAATCAAAATTTAATTTTAAAAAGTTATAACCATCGGTAAATGATCTTTCTTGTCTTTTTATTGCATCATCATTGCATAAATTATCCGATGTATATTCACCTGATTCATCAGTTTTTTTTATTTCAATAGAAAATTCTGACTGTAGTGATCTCAAAACTTCCTCCGAATCATCTTGTGACTTATCTAAGTAGAATAAAAAGTGATCAAAATTGTGAACCTTGGAGTGAAAAAGAATCCATTCTCTTAACCTATTTGATTCATTTTTTATTTGTGTAATTGCTGCTAATTTCATGAGATATGTTATTTAAAACTATTTATTAAATTTTTGATACAAAGACTGTGAATTGGTATAAAATATTTTTATGTATTAGTGTTTTGTTTTTTGCACAGATAGTTACCTGGTTTCAGATGTTTGGTCAATTTAAGTGGGATTTTTTCAAAAACAATTTATTTTTAGTTTGTCTAACAGGTATTCCCATAACCTTAATGTATTATTACTCTACTAAATTTGGAGTAGAGGGATTTGGAAATAGCTGGTCTCTCAGAATATTACAATTTGTAATGGGTATCGCTATATTCACACTATTTAATTATTTCTTATTAGGTGAAGGTATAGATAAAAAAAACACAATCTGTTTGGGATTGTGTTTTTTAATTGTTTTAATACAAGCTTTTTGGAAATAATTATTTAATATCTTTTTTAAAAGGACTTTTTAAATGTTTTAGGTTCCAACCAGGAATAAATGATTTATTCTTTTTCTGAAAATCCTCGTATGACTCAATTCCAGAATCCACAAAATTCTTTTCATATCCTAAATTAGCACCTTTAAGTTTTGGAACTCTATCATCAATTGTTGTTGATTTAGTTGCCTTTCTAATCTTTTCTAACTGTTTCACAGTAGATTCTCTTGGTAGAGCACCTTCATTACTTGGTATTTCCTCAGCTGGGACAACATCTATTGTACCATCTTCGTTAAATTTTAAACCGAAAGATACAACTCTTCTGTTACCAACAACTGGTAAAATTTGACCTTTTAGAATTTCAAAATCACTCTGACCTTCAAAATCAGGTCCAAATGATTTAATAGCAGATGTTACTCTACCACCAATTGGTAATTCAATTTTAAAGTCAAAACTTTGACCAGAATTACTTGTTATCATTCTTTCGATAGATCTTGGTAGAAGTTCAAAAAGTTCTTTTTTTGCACTTGGTCCGTAATTTACTCTACATCCTGTTATTTTCATAATTAATTAATTTTAATTTATAGTTTATATATTAAAATCCATTTTTTATTTTAAACATTGAATCATTAGTTATTCTTCTACCTAATAGGTCATAATAATAGATGTCAATACTTGAATTTTTAGTATTTACAGGTATTACATCAAAATAGTAAGAAGTACCATCATAATCAATTTCAACTAGTCTAAAATAAGTAACATTACTTTTTGGCTCAAAAATAAGCTTTCTATCATAATATCTCTCAAATGATGAGTATCCAGCCGCGTCAAAGAAACTTAGATTTTCAAATTTGTTTAAATCGGTAGAGGATTGTAAAATAAAAACATCTGTATTAGTTTCTGATGCTGTTATAAAATTAACCATTAAGTTATTCTTTTCATACTTGACACCAAAATAGGATAGAACTATTGGTAGTGGACCACTATCAAATATCTCGATACCATCAACATCATAACCATCCGAAACAAATGAGAAGTTTGAGAATGTTGAAATGTCACTGACATCAACTATCTTAACATATAAGATACTATCCAGTCCTGTACTATACACATCTAATGATGTGTTGCTGTTAAGACAAGTCTCACCAAGGAAAAAATAGTTTAGGTTATCTTTTGATATGTAGACCTCAGCTCTCTCATCATAAATATTGCAGTTATTATAATTCCAAGTGGTTTCAAAAATATTTAAAACAGTTGTTGGATTAACTGGATATTTATTTTGAAGCTTTAAGGTTATGTCACCACCGAATCCTAATGAAACAAAATTAACTGTACCATTTTCAATATCAACATTTTGTGGCTTACCAAGTGCTTTAGATGAGTCAGATCTTTGAGCAATTACGGAAGTTCCATTGTTATTAAGGCCTTGATTAAAATCACACACTTCATAGCCATATGAACCTTGAGCAGAAGAAAACAAACTAAACAAAGATAGAATTAGTATTAGTAAATTTTTCATAAGATTGATTTTTTTTAAAACCTTATAGAATCTAAGGTTTAGAGATATTGTATATATTTATATGAATAAATGATATTTGGTGGTATGTTAAAAATTTACTAAATTTGCACTTATGATAAAGCGCCACCGAAATACTAATCACTTAAATTCATTGATATTAGGATCTATTGAGTCCAATAGAGTCGATGAGTTAAAACATTATATTTCTGTTTACCCAAAAGACTTACTTCAAAAACATAAAAATAATCACTCTGATTTTTTAGAAAGTGCTTTAGTGAAGGCAAGAAATGAATGTGCCAAATTTTTAATTGAATCTGAGTTTATTGTTAGAAATCCCGAATTTATCATTTTAGATACTAAGATTGAGAACCTACCTTTTGCGATGAAGAATATGGAATCATTAGGATTTCATTTTAGAGATGAATTTAAAAGTGCATTAGTTCGAAGAATATTAGAGCCATATAAAGTATTAGATAATCCCAGAAGGGTTAATATCGCTTTAGAATACTTACAAAATGGATTTTTCACAGAAAGTCAATTTGAAGAGGGCCTCGATAAAATAGAAAAGTCTAACAAAGGAAAAAGATTCGAGAATATCGTAAAATCTTTTATACGTGAATATAAACTTAACAAAATTCTATGAACTGGTTACAAATTGATGAATTCAAATTTGAGGTAATTGAAGACGGTTTTAAATATAGTGGACCACTAAAATCACATCAAAGAAAAGATATGTGGTCCAACTTTTCATATCATACCATTAAAATAAAGTGTCCTGGTGACATACATTTAATAGGATTACGCGATAAGATCTTTTCTGATATGAAATATAAAAAAGATGGTCAATATTATAGTTGTACTTTTAAACTAAAATCAACAAGAGTTTTATCTGATTGTAGAGATTTTAAAATTATTAAAGTTGAAGTTGAGGATATAAATATTGATGAAGTATCAAAGGATGTAGAAAGAGATTTAAAACTTTCTGACTTATTTGAATTATAAGATGTTGTCTATAATCTAATAATAATATATGAAAAGCGAAATCAAAATTGAATTTTCAAACAAGAAAGAACTAAAGAAAGTTATTGAAAAGGCTTACTTTGAAGAAGGATACTTAGGTAAACTTTTAACTAAAAATAATTTCGTAGAAGTAACACCAGAAGTAGATGATATTCTTTATACCGTTGTAAAAGGTTTAAATAATGCAACTATTAAAATTACTAACAATGATTTAATTGATGGATCTTGTAGATTTATAGTAGACGATACTGGGGAGAATCCAAAGTTATTCCCAATTTCTATGTATTGTATCGTTGACGACAATAAAAAATACATTTTTTACTAAAATGAATAAATTTGATTTTGAACAAGTTAATCTTGTTCCACGCAAGTGTGTCGTTGACTCACGTAGCGAATGTGATACTTCTGTAAAATTCGGAAACTTCACATTTAAAATGCCTATTGTTCCTGCAAACATGGAATGTGTCATTGATGAAAATGTTGCTATAAAGTTAGCAAAGGCGGGTTATTTTTATATAATTCACCGATTTAATGTTAATCCAATTTTATTTATTCTACAAATGAAAAATCTTGGGTTAGTTTCATCTATATCACTTGGTGTCAATGAAGACTCTTATAAGATTGTTGATGAAATGAAATCTACTGGTATGTCACCAGACTTTATCACAATTGATATTGCTCACGGTCATTCAATTAAAATGGAAAGAATGATCAAATACATCAAGGAAAATTTACCTACTGTTTTTGTAATCGCTGGTAATATTTCAACATCTGATGCAGTTAGAGATTTAGAAGAATGGGGAGCTGATGCTACAAAAGTTGGAATTGGACCTGGAATGGCTTGCACAACTTGGCCAACAACTGGGTTTGGATCGAGAAATTGTCAAGCTGCTACAATATACAACTGTTCTCTTGTTGCTACTAAACCAATTGTTGCTGATGGTGGTATTCGTGTACCAGGTGACATCGCTAAAAGTTTAGTTCTTGGTGCCACTATGATAATGGTTGGTGGGATGTTATCTGGATTTAAAGACTCTCCAGGTCACTTAGTTAGTATTGATGGTAAATACAAAAAAGAATTTTGGGGATCGGCTTCACAATTTCAATCGGGTAAATCAAATCGTATTGAAGGTACTAAGATTTTAGTAGATTATAAAGATCGTTCTATTTTAGAAGAAATGAAATATTTAGAAGAATGTCTTCAAAGTTCAATTTCATATGGTGGTGGAAGTGATCTTAGTTGTTTTTCTAAAGTGAAATGGATTTAAACTTCAAAAGTTACTCTATAATCACCATAACTATAATTATAACTACTAAATCCAAATCTATTACAAGCTAGTTCGAAAAGCTCTTCAACTTTATCAGTAATTTTACCATCATAACTTGTAGAGTCAAACTCTACTGTTACCTCAGTTGCTCCTTTTTCATATTGAGGTCTATAATAGTCAAATGTTAGATTAACCAATCCATATTTACTAAATAATTCTTCAACATCTTCTTCATCTGGCCATTTAAATTCCTCATCTAATTTCTCTTCTGGTTTAGAAAAATAGTATGATAAAAGTGTATATTTAACTTCTCCGTTATAAAGAGGTGGTGGACTAGTGCCTATTTTCATATCAAACATAGTCCAGTCTTCATCTTTTAATCGTCCAATTGCAGTCTGCATTTGATTTACGATATAAACAAAATCTGTATAATCCTTAACATCGTGGAATACAATAACGAAATATCCCCTAATTGAATTTCCACTCTTTATAATTGGTTTAAAGTTTTTATAACGAGAACTTTTATCAATATAGTCTTGATAATTCATATCATCAATAGGTGACTTAAACAATATTTTTCTATCATCATCTAAAAAATCTCGCATAGCATCAATAATTATATCCACTTCATTTTCATGAGTGTGACTTTCATTTACCTTATTGAAATATTTTAAATGTTTCATCTTAATCTTTTTTATCCTCCTCTATTGATGTGTAATAAAAATCACATTTTAAATCTAAGAAATTTATAACATCATCAAATTTCATACGTTTATCAAAAACTTCTTTTTTTATGTATTTATATAAATTATCTAAAGATTTTTGATAGTATTCATTACCTATAGCCATTTTTGACCAATCGAATGTTGTTGCCTTTTTACTGTAGATAGAAAATCCAATTTTAATAATACCAAAATTTTCAGTTTTAATACTCAACACAACAACTGGTTTCCATGCTCGCTTAGCTGAATTGAGTATAACTTCATTGTTGAGTGGTTTTGGTAAAAGAGAGTCACTAAATTCTTTATGATATTTTTCTATCCATTCTGAATTACAAGGACCTCCTCCCCACTCATCATTTCTTATATACATCTCCTTATAATCTTCAATCATCTTTGGAATTAGATCTTGATCTTTACATTCGTATTTAGTACCAATTGAAATAGATACATCACATTCAGAACCATAGATATCTATAAGTCCTAAATCATCTTCTTCAAATTCTTCAAATATTTTTATATATCTCATACTTCTAAAACAAATTGACCTCTATAAGCTTTAAAGTCTTCTTTCTTCATTACTGTGATAACAGTTAAAGTGAACTCATTATCACCTGCCTCTAACTGACAAACAATATTTAAATTAGATTTTTTATTCTTTATCACGAACCTATTTGGTTCCCCAGCTCTAACACCACGAGTCGGATAATCATCTTCATCTTGATAAATATCAAATCTATCTTGCATTAATGCAATTGTTAATTCTTCAACTCCTGCCTCAATTGTGTCTAATATTTCATCTTTAGATATACCAGCTTCAATTTTACCACCGGTATCACTAACACCGTGTCTATATTGTCTTGAAAGTGCATGTCCAATTGCTTCAACATCAATTCTAATTTCAACTGGTTGTTTGATGTCTCCTAAAAATTCAGGACCTTTTCTATCCATTAATTTTGGACTGATATATCCAGGTCTGATTGCTTCTGCAATTTGAATAAATGACTTTAAGTGTTTCATAAATTATATATTATTTAATCAAAATAAAAATTAATGCCAAGAACTTTAGTATCTAAATCCCACTCATTTATATTAAATGATACTTTAACACTTCTTGATAGGTCGAAAGCTCCGATATCTTGAATATCATGTTCATTAGATTTCATATATTCTATTACTCTCACAACATACTCTTTTATTTCAGATAATTTAAATTCCTCAGCTAATCCACCGGTTGTATCCTTTAGAAATCCAACCATAATACAATAATTGTTCTTTCTACTTCTTGGTAAAACCGAAATGTCAAAATAATTGTCCTTTAAATCCTGTAGAATTTCTTCTAAGTTGTATAGTACTTCAGAGTCATCATCAATAGACTCGTTAACATCCTCTAAATCTCTAAAAGTTAAATCTAAATAAATAACATGTCTTATTTTAACAAGTGGTGATTCCTCAATATATCTTCTCATTCTTGAAATACTATTGAACCAAACACCATCAAATGTTCTTAAATAAATACTTGATAACTCTATATTAAATTGACTCTCTACGTGTTTTATAGATGATTCGATTTCTTCAAAAATGTCATTGTCAATAGCAAAAACTCCTCTTTCAATTGGTTTTAATCTAATTGAAAAACTTTTAAAACTACCAGTTTCTATTTGTGAAAATTCATTATGATCGGTAATTATTTCTTTATCACCCATTGATAAAGCATGTCCAGTATAAACATCTGAAACTTCCAGTCCACAATCTTTCACGTCAATAAAAATATCTGAAATCTCTTGAACAGTTTCTTCACTCTCTTTATTGGACTCAAATAGTTTATATGACTTTAAATACCTCATAGACTATATATAAAAATCTAAAGTAATCCTAAAACAACTAGGCCAATTTCCATCCATTTTAAGTCCGGATGTTCTTAATCCTCTATCATCTAAATAGATATGGAATTTTTGAGGAAGGCTATGATATGTCTTGAAAAAAGATTCATACTTATATCCTAAATCATTCATAAAAGAGACTGATGTTTTTAAGGCATTAGACAGTGTACTATCAAATAGTATGTTTTTAAGACTTAAATCCACTCTATAGCTATCTCTTCCATTATCATCTTTAGACTTATAAAATTTAACATCATATCCATCATCTATTAAGTCTGTAAATATATCTTTAAGATGTTCTTGAATATCATCGTATGACTCGTTAAAATGCTTAAGATACTTCATTATCTTTTAACCATATAGAAGAAGCTCGAATTTGATTGACCTTTGATTTCTTCTTCGGCCTCTTTGATTTCTTCTTTTCCTTGTGCGGAAATATCAGCAGCATTTATTTTAACACCACCTGGTAAGCTGAAGTCATATCTTCCAGTTAAATTACCATATTGTACCTTAGCCCAACCAGTTACCCATTTTACAAATAAGTCATCTTTAAAGAGATATTCTGGTGGTATGTTAGCATAACCCTCGATAACTACATCATATTTAACAGCTGTTAATATTTGAAGTCTGTGATGTAATTGATTAAAATGATATTTAAGTGTATATTTATTTAATTGATTCAACATATCAGACATCGAATCAAGTATTGTCTTATATACACCTAATTCTCCAATTGTTGTAACATATGAAGATAGATATGGCTGATTGGTAACACCTAAGTTAACAGATAAGTTTGGAGTATTTATACCTAATTGTAATAGACTACTTCCTCTAACTTCGTATAAATATGAAACAGATTGTATTTCACAAGGAACTGTTACATATCTATATTTTGTAAATTCTTCAGTTTGAAAAGCTTCCTGACGTATTAAAAAATACATTTTCTGTACAGCATATTGATAATTACGGTAAAAATATGGTAAAGCTCTTGTTTCTATAATTCTTCGAATTTCAGAATCTGGTAGAACTTTAGGAAGTGCACAACCGACTGTTATTTCATTTTGAACAAAGTCAATTAACTCTTCACAAGTTAATCCATTATTATATGGTACATAATCAGACATAATCTTTTAATTGATTTTATTTATATATTAAATCAACAAACCAACTTAGATTGCCGATCTATAAATAATAAAATATAATTTTATTAATGAAGACAATTGGACTCTGCATGATAGTTAAAAATGAGGCACACGTTATAGAAAGATGTCTCGAATCAGTTAAAAGACTTTTGGATTATGTCTTAATTGTTGATACTGGGTCAGATGATGGTACTCCACAAGTAATATACAATTGGTTAAATTCTAATAATATTAAAGGTGAAGTTGTTATAGAACCTTGGAAAAACTTTGCATACAATAGAACATTCGCTTTGAAAAAATTGAGAGAAAAAGATTGGATTGATTATGCTCTAATGATTGATGCTGACGAGATACTAGTATTTGATGATAATTTTAATACTGAGGACTTTAAATTGAATCTTTGGGCAGAAATATATGATATTGTCACAAATATGGGTGGATTTATCTATAATAGACCTACACTCACCTCAAATAGAAGAAACTCAAGATATGAAGGTGTTGTTCACGAGTTTTTATCTTTCGAAGATGGTGCTGGATCAAGAGATACAGCAAAAGGATTTTATAATTATCCGATACAAGATTCTGCGAGAAATAGAAGTTCTAATAAGTTTTTAAAAGATGCTGAATTATTGGAAGAAGCTCTTAAAGATGATATTAGTGATTGGTTTAGATCCAGATATACATTTTACTTAGCACAGTGTTATAGAGATGGTGGTAAATCTGAACTTGCTTTAGAAAACTATTTAATAAGGGCGGAACAGGGATTTTGGAACGAAGAAGTTTATATGAGTCTTTACTCTGCTGCTGGTCTAATGAAAAGTTTAAACTACTCAAAAGAACAAATACTACAAACATATATGAAGGCATATGAGGCTTGTCCACATAGAGCCGAGGCTTTACACGGTGCTATAAATTTTTGTAGACTAAATGGTATGAATCAACAAGGATATATTATAGGAAAACATGCGTTAAACATTAAATTACCAGAAGGTTCACTTTTTGTTGAAAAATGGGTATATGACTATGCAATACTTGATGAATTTTCAATAGTTTCATTTTGGGCAGGTCATTTTGAAGATTCTAAAATGGCATGTGAAAAACTACTTTCAGAAGGAAAGATGCCTGAACATTATATTGAAAGAGTTAAATCTAACCTACAATTTGCATTAGATAGATTGTCCTAAGAAAAATTAGGACAATCTTTTAATGACTCAAGTAATTCTTTTTCTTGTGTATTTATACTTTGTGGAATTTTAATATTCATTTTTATAAATAAATCTCCAACTTGACTATTATAATTTAAATCGGGTACTCCCTTACCTTTAATTCTCAAAACACTACCATGTGATGTTCCAGGTTGAATTGAAAATTTTAACTCACCATTAGGTGTTTTAATTTGTACCTCTTTACCAAGAATAGCATCAATAACACTAATATGTTGTTCATAAACTAAATTGTTATTTTCTCTTTTGAATTCAGCATCTGGTATTTCTTCTATATAAATTTGTAAGTTACCTGGTTGTCCATTTTTAGTCCAATTTCCTTGGCCTTGCATATTAAAGTTGACACCATTTACAGCACCTTTTGGTATTTTAATATCTATATTTTCCTCATTAGGAACTGTACCTTGTCCTCTACAATTATTACAATTTGTTCTAGTAATCTGACCATTTCCATTACAAGCGTTACAGGTAACTACTTGTTGTATTTGACCAAATGGTGTATTTTGAACAACTCTTCTTTGACCCGTACCTTGACACATTCCACAATTTGTTAAATCTTTACCACCATGACCATCACAGGTATTACACTTAACTTGTCGAATGTATTTTATTTTTTTATCAACACCATTAATAATATCATTTAGTGATAATGATATCTTCATTCTGAGATCTGAACCTCTACGAACTTGTTGTCTAGATCCTCCAAAGTTAAAAAAGTCACCAAATCTTGAGAAGATATCATCCATTCCAAATCCACCAAATGGATTTCCTTGGTTACCACCTACTGATCCATAAGTATCATACTCTTGCTTTTTTTGAGGGTCTGAAAGAACGTCAAATGCCTCAGCACATTCTTTAAACTTTTCTTCAGCAGCAGAATCACCTGGATTTTTATCTGGGTGATATTTCATTGCCATTTTTCTATATGACTTTTTTATTTCATCTGCTGATGAATTTCGATCAACTTCTAGTATTTGATAATAATCTTTACTCATATTTAAAATCGTCTTTTATTTTTAATTAAACAAAAACCATACCATTTAAATACTTAAATGTCTGGATAATTTTATATCTCTTATTTCTTTTTGTATCTCATCAACAGGAACAGATGCAACATAGCTAACTTTAGATCCAATATAATCTTCAACTATCAATGTTAAAATTTCAGAATTAGTATCAAGATTTTCAAAATCATTTAGTTTATCATAATTTTTTAAAAATTTATTTGATAGAAATTCTAAAAATTCTCTTAAATTAAATTGTAATTGATATAACTCTAATCTATTTTGATGAATACTCGTTGAGAAAATA
>JACCDW010482512.1_pt1 | contig 11794 bp, 9 predicted proteins | sample 7449781 | NCBI WGS metagenome assembly JACCDW01 (sample SAMN15323449, study PRJNA562643) | freshwater metagenome | isolation source: river surface water | place: USA:Blue River Watershed | collected 2017-08-18
GTATACGAGTGAACCGTTTCGATATGACCACGGATCACACCTAACTTCGATTCAATAACAGACAATACAGGAACGATGGCATTCGTTGTACAAGACGCCGCAGAGAAGATATTTTCATTCGGATCAAACTGCTCATGATTTACACCATGAACGATGTTTGGAATATCACCCTTCGCAGGAGCTGTCAACAACACCTTCGTAACACCTTTCGATTTCAAATGCTTTCCTAAAGCCTCACGATCACGGAATACACCGGTATTATCAATCACCATCGCGTCTTCGATACCATATTGTGTATAGTCGATACTATCCGGACTTGTAGCATTAATCATGTGAATCACATGACCGTTTACAATCAAGCAACGCTTTTCTTTATCTGCGATAACAGTTCCAGGGAATGGTCCGTGTACAGAGTCAGAACGCAATAAGTCAGCGCGTTTGAAGATATCGTCATCATTTTTATCACGCGTAACGATTGCACGAAGACGTAATTGTTCGCCTTTACCTGCTTGCGTTATTAATTCACGCGCAGCGATACGACCGATACGGCCAAAGCCATATAGGATAACGTCTTTCGGCTTTAATGCGATCTTATCTTCGCCTACGAAAGTTTTCATCTTATCAGCGATGAAAGCCGTAACGTCGGCGTAGTTTGCTTTTTCAGCCAACCACTCACTGCCTAAACGACCGATGTCGATACGTGACGGAGCGAGGTTCAACGCAAACAAAGCGCGCGTAATCGCTAATGTGTCTTGAATCGTTAAGTTTTGCTTTACCACTGTGCGTGCATAGTGATGCAAATTCAATACTTCGCTATTGCTACGATCAATCAATTGATTACGATATAAAATCAATTCAACTGACTTGTCGAACCATAATTGTCCGACCATACTAATCAACTCAATCGCCGCTTTTTCGTCTGTAATCCAACCGTGTAGGTTGTTTTCGTACGTGTTATTCATTTGTAGGAATATATAGGGGTTAGGATTTAAAGTTCTTCCACATCATGCTTTCTACCGGACGAGAATGTTGTCCAGAGTATTTTGCATTTTGCTTTTGATTGTATTTCACTTCGATTTCACCTAGAATAGGGAAATAGATTAATTGTCCGATTGGCATACCTGCATAGACGCGAACGGGTTGTTTCACTGAAATTTCTAAGGTCCAGTAACCGCAAAATCCAACATCGCCCTTACCTGCCGTAGCGTGGATATCAATCCCTAAGCGACCGGTAGAAGATTTACCTTCTAAAAATGGCACATGTGCGTGTGTCTCGGTATATTCTAAGGTAACGCCTAAATAAAATTTGCTAGGCTCCAAAACGATTCCTTCTTCTGGAATCTCAAAATGTTCGATGGTATTGTGCTGCTTAGCGTCCAAAACCTCGTTGGTATAGGTAGCTAGGTATTTACCCAAATGCACGTCGTAGCTATTGCTTCCTAGTGCGTTTCGGTCGTAAGGCTCAACTTTAATAGTGCCTTTAGCCATTTCATCCAAAATGGCTTTGTCGGTCAGGATCATTACCGGTAGATTTAGGATGACAAAAATACAAAAATTAAGGGCATTCAAGTCCCCTCCGTACGCATTGTGGGAAAGCTGTGGAAAATCAATACAAATCCGCATCTTTGCGACATGTGGATTCTGCGAGAAATCTTGGAAAAGGATTGTCTATTAGGCATTTGGAAGATAGAAGAAGAGGAAAACTTCTTTATCGGCTCCTTTCCGATCGACGAAGAACGGCTAGCTAAGATTAGCAATCCTGCAAAGCGACTTGAATTTTTAGCCTCGCGCTATGTCGCTGCGCAGCTGAGCGAAGTCCCTCACGAAGCACTCGTTTTGAACAAAGAAAATCGTGCCCCCTATTTTGCACACCTCGAATATAGCCTCTCTATCAGTCATTGTAAAGGCTATGTCGCCGCCCTCCTCCATAAAAAAGGAAAGGCAGTCGGACTAGACATCGAAATGGGTAGCGAAAAAATCGCACGTGTGGCCGAACGCTTTATCGAAGAGAAAGAGCTGCCACCACACCACCAACAAGACACGCTCCTCGCGCAAACGCTTTGCTGGAGCATTAAAGAAGCCGTCTTCAAGTGTTTTGATATTCCTGGTATCACCTTTAAAAGTGAACTTAGGATTCAGTCGTGGCAGGAAAAAACCGCCAGCATAGCGATTCAACACAGTCGGCTGCAGCAAACAGCCACTGTCCACTACCGTGTCGTTGCCGACACACTTGGATTGGTATTGGCGTATACTGTCCAATAAAACCAATCCCCGCGCGCGACGCGTTGAAATAATAGCCCACAGCGTCTCTGCAAGTCCGAAAGCTATATTGTATTTTTAAATAGTGAAGCGTCTCGCCCTATATCTGTCTCTTTTGCTCTGTTGTTGCTCGATGGCTTCGGCACAGCAACAGCCGTTGCGCATCCTTTTTTTAATCGATGCCTCTGGGTCGATGAATCAAAAAATGGGAACAGATACCCGTTGGAAGCTCGCGTCTAGTCTGCTATACCAAATAGCTGATTCTTTAGAAAAGCAAAAGGCAGACATACAAATTGCAGTGCGGGTATTCGGACATCAATCGCCGAATAGCGCGAAGAACTGTAAAGACTCCAAACTAGAGATCCCTTTTAGCAACTCCTCTGCCAGCTTGATTCAACAGAAGCTTAACAAGATAAAACCGAAAGGGTATACGCCAATCGCTTATTCGATAGAGCAAGCCGCTATCAATGATTTTCCTGCCGACAAACGAAATGTACTCAATGCGATCGTTCTGATTACTGATGGTATCGAAACTTGCGGAGGCGACCCCTGCGCCGCAACACAAGCTTTGGAGGCCAAACATATTTCGCTAAAGCCGTTCATCATTGGCTTAGGTATCGAAGATTCGCTGATTAAGAAATTCAATTGCGTAGGCACTTATTATGATGTGCGGAATGCGGCAGGCTTTAAAAACGCCTTACAATCGATTGTTGGACAGATCAGTCAAAAGACGAGTCTTCAAATTAATCTCTTGGATCAAAAAGGCTGGGCAAGTGAAACGAATCAAGAGATTACCTTGGCCGACTCTTATAGCGGCGCCTTGCGTTACGCATTCATCCATGCGACAAACGAAGCGGGCATCAGTGATACAGTGAAAGTAGATCCGGTAGGACTTTATGATATCACCGTTCATACGTATCCGCCAATTACAAAGAAAAAAATTAGTATCGTGCCTGGCCGACATAATACCTTGGCCTTCGATGTCCCTCAAGGAAATCTGCAACTACAAATTAGTGGCGCAAACGTCAATACGAACCGGAGTTCGGATGTGCAAGCGGTGATACATCCAGCAGGTAGCGATGAGATTGTTTACGTACAAGATTTGAATAGCAGCATACGATACCTGGCAGGAGAATACGATATTGAAATTCTCAGCACGCCTCGTATCAATCTGCGCGGTATACTCGTTATTCCGAACGAAACAAAAACGCTGAACATCCCTGCAGCAGGGACACTCACGCTGAGCTTATTAAGCGGTGGCTGGTGTAGTATCTATACTACGAACAGTCTTGCGCGCTGGGAGAAAATCTATGATGCAGGAAATGCAAAGCCGGGTACTTATACTATAAATCTTCAACCTGGCGAATACGATATCGTTTATAAATCAAACAACAGAATAGGTAGTGAACAAACGCTTACCAAACATATTGTGGTGGAAAGCAGCAAGACAATTATGGTTCGTTTGTAACCTGATTTTTCTGCTACTCGGCACCGCTTCGGCACAACAAAATCTCCGACTACATTTCGTCAACCCCGAATGTACTACGAGGATTTTATTTGTAGTGGACGGCTCTTTGAGTATGGAAAATACGTGGGGCAAGACCACGAAGTGGAATGCAGCACGCACTTTGCTGTATAATATTGCGGATAGCTTGGCAGAACTGCCGAATGTGCAAATGGGACTTCGTTTATATGGACATCAGTTTAGCGAAGTGTTTAGCAACTGCAAAGACACCAAGCTGGAAGTACCTTTCGGCGTGGATAATCGCAAGCTACTACACAAGAAGCTTGGTGCAATAACTCCGCAAGGCATTACGCCCTTGGCTTTAAGTATTGAGAAGGGGGCCAACGATTTTCCGAAAACACCTGGCAGAAACATAATGATTGTAATTACGGATGGCTTAGAATCCTGCGGAGGCGACCCCTGTGCGACGGCTGCTATTCTGCAAAAGAATCATGTGATCTTAAAGCCCTTTATTGTAGGGATGGGGATACCGGTGGAACTAGTCAATGACAATCTGGATTGCATTGGTATCTATCGCGACGCCGCAACACCAGAGGTTTTTGAGCAAACGCTTTCACAGCTATTAAGCACTTTGCTTTCTGGAACTACGGCAGAAGTGGATTTGCTAGATGAAGAAGGACGTGCGACCGAAACGAATGTGAACATGAGCTTCTACGAACAAGAACATAATCAAGCGAAATACGACTTCTACCATCAGATGAATCTCCGTGGTGTTCCTGACACTCTATCTATCGATCCGGTCGATCAGTACCTCATAGATATTCATACGATTCCGTCTTTAAGTATTGGACCCGTAAGCTTAAAAAACAATACCCATAATATCTTCCCCGTAAAGGCGCCGCAAGGGACTTTGCGAGTGGATTGTGCGACGAAGAGTAGTATCCCGATATTAGTGCGTCAGGCGAAAACGAAGAACACGCTTTTTGTACAGGCAACGAATAGCGCCCTCCGTTATTTATGCGGCAATTATCAAGCAACGGTTTTGACCCTTCCAAGAATAAGTTTGAATGATATTCAGTTGAAGGAAACGCAGACAAAAACCTATACGATCCCTACTGCAGGCACTTTGGAGATGACGCATATTGGCGAGATTTATGGCGGTGTTTTCTATTTGCAGAATGGAAGCTGGGTGAAGCTGTATGAGATAAAACAAAAGAGCACTTCCGATGTGCTTGAGTTACAGCCAGGAAATTACAAGGTTATTTATCGTCATAAGGAGCAGAAGAAAATGAAACAAACGCAGGTGAAGGACTTTAGCATTACTAGCGGACAGATAACACGTATCAGCATTTAATATGGAAAATCACGCATATATAGTAAACATCGAATGGACGGGGCAGAGAGGCGTCGGAACAACAGGTTATGATGCGTATGATCGTAGCTTTAATCTGCAGGCAGGCGAGAAGCCAGTGCTTGAATGCTCCTCCGACACGATATTCCGTGGCGACAAGTTGAAATACAATCCAGAAGATATGTTGGTGGCATCCCTTGCCTCTTGCCACATGCTTTGGTATCTACATTTCTGCGCCGATAATCATATCACCGTGCTTGAATATAGCGATGCGGCAGAAGGGGTATTGTCGCTTGAAAGAGGTAAGCCTAGCAAGTTTACAAGCATCACCTTAAAGCCTACGGTGCGCATCAAAGAAGCGGACAAAGTTGAGTTAGCAGCGCAATTACACCACAAAGCACATGAATTTTGCTTCATCGCCAACTCCGTGAATTTTCCAGTGAAGGTGGAGGGGGATGTTATTTTCTAAACCTCATTAAAAAACAAAAGCCCTTCTAACAATGCTAGAAGGGCTTTTTTATAAGATCTAATAATTACTTGCCTGCTAATGCTGCAGCCATTGTTTTACCAATATCCGCTGGAGAATCAACAACGTGGATACCGCATTCGCGCATGATTTGCATCTTCGCTGCAGCTGTATCTTCGCTACCGCCGATGATCGCACCAGCATGACCCATACGACGACCTGGAGGGGCTGTCTGGCCAGCGATGAAACCAACAACAGGCTTCGTACCATTTTCTTTAATCCAACGAGCTGCTTCAGCTTCCATACCACCACCGATTTCACCAATCATAACGATACCTTTTGTTTCAGGATCGTTCATCAATAATTCAACCGCTTCACGTGTAGTCGTACCGATGATAGGATCGCCTCCGATACCAATCGCAGTCGTAACACCTAAACCAGCCTTCGCTACTTGATCCGCAGCTTCGTATGTTAACGTACCACTCTTAGAAACGATTCCTACAGAACCTTTCTTGAAGATGAAACCAGGCATGATACCTACTTTCGCTTCTTCAGCAGTGATAACACCCGGACAGTTTGGTCCGATCAAACGTGTATTTTTTCCTACTAAGTAGTTTTTAGCTTTAACCATGTCTTGTACTGGAATTCCTTCCGTGATACAAACCACTAATTCGATACCCGCATCCGCTGCTTCCATGATACCATCTGCAGCAAATAATGGTGGAACGAAAATCAAAGACACGTTAGCACCCGTTGCTTTAACGGCGTCAGCTACGGTATTGAATACCGGACGGTCTAAATGCATCGTACCTCCTTTACCAGGCGTAACACCACCTACTAAGTTGGTACCATATGCAATACATTGTTCTGCGTGGAAGGTACCTTCTTTTCCGGTAAAACCTTGCACGATTAATTTCGTGTTCTTGTTAACTAAAACTGACATAGACGTGCGCTTTAAATTTAGCAGGGCAAATTAACGAAAAAAAGATGGCTTTTTTCGAAATTTCTCGGCTTAGAATTGAACTTGGAAACAAGCCTTCACTCCCAAAGGAGCCGCGTATGGATATAACTGCTTATCTAAGTAATTCAGACGCCATACAAAGTCGATACGGAACACCTTGAAAATGTTCTCTATTCCCGTCCCAACCTCCATATATGGCACTTTGCTCGGTATCTCGAATGGATTCGTTTTTCCGGCAGCTAGACGATCGCTATAGCCATTATAAATTTTATTCTTCTCACTCATCTCGCCCCAAACAGATTTAAACTCCGCAAAGGTACGCCAGTGTAGCTTTTTCATAGCAGGGACAAAATCAAAAGGGAAACCACCAAACTGCTCACGCGCCTTCACCATCACAAATTTATCCGCGATAAACTCATAACGATTCATATTATTGAAAGCATAAGGATCGCAATAGTAAGTATCATTCCCCGGCAAAACACCTAACAACATAACAGGTAAGGCATCTCTATTCAAAATCTGTTGCGCAATGACAGTATAGCTAAAGGTCCCTAAGAAACCTGTTCGGAAATTATCATCCACCCGCAAGCGTAATTTTTGATAGCTGAAATCACTGCCCAATACCCCTTTCACGCTTTGGTGCCATTCGAAAGAAAGAATAGGATAATCAGAGCCTACGCTCGTACGTAAAAACTGACCGCTCAAAAACTTCTCTTGATAGGCCACACGAGTATAGTACGCAAACTCGCTCGTATTATAGGTAGGGTAATTCAAGCCACCCACTTCTGCCATCGCACGCTCGTTGAAATAGGGATGTATAATATTGTTGCTGAACTCAATTTTATTGCTCCAGCCGAAAGGCATCTCTAAATAAATACTTCCTTGTAATAATTGTTGGTTCGTCAGTTTGGCTGGATAATCCACACGACGCATAAAGGCTCCGAAAATACTATTGTCGCCATACTGCTCCGGTAAGATATTGTACGTTACAACATCCTTCATATAACGCGAGCGAATCTCGACGCGTGGCTTACGAATCGGAATATACAGCGCTTTGAAATCGTACTTGAAGGCTTTGTCTTGTGTGCCATACGCACCATAACCCGTCAACATCACCTTTTTAGAGAAAGAATTCGGCGTCTGTAAGCCCAATCCAAAACGATAACCCTCGACAATATTATTCGACCATAAATTATACCACGGTCCGATTTCAATATGTGGCGTAGGGAAGAATCCAGAACCGAGAGTGGTGACGATATTGGAATAGAATTTATAAGCCGGCAAGGTCTGAATGGTATCAATCATCTTATAAATCTGCAATTCATTCTTGCTCAATTTTTCTGGACGGAGATTATTCCAAGAAGAGTCGGCTATTAGGTAGGCATTGTCGGCCACTACGATATCCAACTGATCTTTGAATACGGTGTCGATGCGCGCATTATTAGGAAGAATATTTTGATAGGTCGTTGTTTTACGTGCTATCAAGCCTGGGCGCTGTCCTTTTTTCGGAGAGATGAAGTCGACGATTATTTTATCCTTCGAACACATCCACACCGAATCGGTGACAGGGATATAGTCTTGGTAGATACTCATGCGCGTAACGAAGTTGATATTCGCCCCTTCCGTCATCGTCATGCTAATACGTTTGATAGCCCACGTCGTATCGTTCACCCAAAAGTCGCCCATGAAGGTGTTTAAGCCACTACGTTTGGGTTGGAAGCTAATTTGATAGCATACATGTCCATCGAAAAGCATGGTATCTTCGATATGATATTTATAGTAGAACAAGCCACCACTCGCTATCGGAGAGATGAAGTCGACCCCCAAAACATTCATTCTATTTTCGTAGATATTGATGTCTTGATACATGGTTCCCAAAAACTGACTGATACTTTCGTCTCCGCCACCAGCCATTCGTGAGGCAAGGATTACTTCTTTTTTAGCGGGCGGAAATTTGCGAGAATAGTATTTGCTCTTCGTCTCTGTCAGGTACATCGGCAAGTAAGGCTTCTCTTCCGAAGTAGAATCGATAAAATTATAAACGAAGGAAAAAGGCTTCACAAGGGCATTTGAACGAATGCCGGATTCTAAGTGATTGATATCAACTTCCAACTTATTATACACATCGTATTGATACGACCTCAATTTCTCTTTGTTGTTGCCCCGCTTATGCTCTTGGATTTTTTTAAACACAACGATTGCGGGATCTTCGCCTGCTACAATAACGGCCATCTTCAACATCACGTTCGAACGATCTAAGGTGACGTTAATCGTTTGTTTCAATTCCTTTCCAATAGGGCGTTTGACAGAAGTATAGCCTACCGTAGAGAACAAAATACTGTCCGCTGGTTTATCAATCACCAAAATATAGGCGCCCTTCTCATCCGTCGAAGTACCCATCTCCGTTCCCGGAACATAAACACTGATATAGGGTAGAAGTTCCTCCGTATGCGCGTCTTTCACCACGCCACTAATCACTCGCTTTTGAGCAAAAGAGCTTAAGGCACAAAAAAGGCAAATCGTAAAAACAAATAGACTCCTCACTGTTTTTATTTTGGTCGACGAAGATACCAAATTTTAAAAAAATAAATCTAGGAGAAGAAGATGTTATACAACAGCAATAAATTCAGACTGATGATTATTGTTGCAACAATCCAGGAGATAATTTGCCAGAACCTAGAAATAGCAAAGACGCCCATTCGCTTTTTACTACTGACGAAGAGGATTAGCGGGACGATGGCAAAGCCTAATTGCATACTTAATACCACCTGACTGCCTATCAGAAGTTCGTTGATAGCGCTTTCGCCAAACCATAGCAGCACTATTATCGCAGGCAGGATAGCGACGCTTCTTGTCAGCAAGCGACGAATCCACGGCTTCATTTTTAAATTCAAATAACCTTCCATCACTATCTGTCCGGCCAAGGTTCCTGTAACGGTACTACTCTGTCCGGCCGCGATTAGAGCAACAGCGAATAGGATGGGTGCTAAGCTGCTACCTAAGAGGCGGTTGAGTAAGGAGTGCGCCTGCTCAATACTCGCGATATTCGACAAACCATTTTGATGGAAAGTAGAGGCCGCTAAAATCAATATCGCCGCGTTCACTAAAAACGCAAGGTTTAAGGCAATAACGGAGTCGATGAAATTAAAGCGTAGCGCTCTTTTAATGCCCGCTTCATCTTTATCAAATTTTCGCGTTTGCACGAGCGCGGTATGTAAGTATAAATTGTGCGGCATGACAGTTGCTCCCAAAATACCTATCGCGATAAAGAGGGCAGAACCATTTAAAGAGCTAGGTACTAGGCCTGCTGCTACGGCATGTAAGTCTGGCTTCGCTAGCATCAGTTCCACTAAAAACGAAAAGCCAATAATGGCAACGAGTGTTATGATGAAAGCCTCCAAACGTCGTACGCCAAAGCGCTGCAAGGCTAATATCAAAAAGGTGTCTAATAGACTTATCAGAACGCCTATTAGCAAATTAAAGCCAAATAAAAGTTTGAGTCCGATTGCAAAACCGAGTACTTCTGCGAGATCACAGGCGATGATTGCTATCTGTGCTAAAACATATAGTACCATATTAAGCGCCGCAGGAAAACTTTGACGAGAAGCTTTTGCCAAGTCGACGCCCGTTACAATTCCTAATCGTGCAGCGAGGGACTGTAATAGAATCGCCATCAAATTACTCATCAACAAAACCCACAAAAGCTTATAACCAAAGGCACTGCCACCCGCGATATCCGTCGCCCAGTTTCCCGGATCCATATACCCGACACTCACCAAATAAGCAGGACCACTGAAGGCAAGCAATCGCCTCCAGGAGCTACTTTTGTTTTCGGTAGCAACGCTTTGATGTATTTCGGAAAGAGAGTTAGAATGCATGATTTTTATTTATTAACTCTATTCATAATATCTTTCATCATATCAATTTGCACGCGCTGAATTTCTAAAAGCTCTTGTTGTTGATGCATCATCAGATGATCAATCTTTTCATGCAAGATACGAATCTCCAATTCCGACTTCAAATTAATCATATAATCCTTGCGGGAGCGCTCTCTGTCTTTCTCTTCCTGACGATTCTGACTCATCATAATAACAGGCGCCTGCAAAGCTGCAATACAGGAAAGTATTAAATTCAGTAGAATAAACGGATATGGATCCCAGCCTTTATTGGCTAACAAAATAACGTTCGCGCAGATCCATAAAAACAAAAAGACCCCAAACGAAATGATAAAGGTCCAGCTACCACCAAATGTTGCCACGCGATCAGCGATACGCTGACCAAACGTAAGGGGCGCTTCATTTTCCTCTACCTTATCTGTTAAGGTATCACGATCGTAAACGGAGCGCAACACTGTTTGCTCCATCTCGCCCATGGTTCCGATATCTTCCGCAATCATGGAGGCGATATACTTCTCGCGATAGTAATTCAATTCCGAAATGGAAAGGAAAGATTCTTCATTGAAATTCGGCGCATCTTGCTGAATAAGTGATACAAGGGGCTGTCTTAAGCCTCTTGCAGAAAACTTTTCTTGTAAAGGAAATTCTTTACCAGAGATAGAACTAATAAAGCTGTCCATAGCCGAAATTTATAAGGCTAAGGTACGAAGCGGAAGGCATTAATCCACACCATATTCTATATGCACGGTAATACTCGCTGTTTTGTAGCGGTCGGTTGTATTAAATGCGCCTGAATAACTGTATCCTTCGTTAGAGGAGCTTCCTGTTATTTGAAAAACGCCCATGGTACAGCGTTTGATAGCACCTAGACTCCCGCCTCCGTTACTAGCAATCGTCTTGGCACGATTCCGCGCATCCTTAGCCGCCTCCGCTAAAAGATCCACCTTCAATTCACTCAAGCCATTATAGTAGTAAGAGGGTGATTCAGAATAAATGTCGATATCCTCTTGAATCAACTCCGTTATGGAACGCGATATACCCGCCACTAAATCCAAACGACTCGAATTAACGGTTACCGATTGTGAAAGGCTATAGCCTGTGAATTTGGTGCCGATTTTCTCGCCGTCTTTATTCAAAATATCCGCCTCATTTTTCGTCGTACTCACCGAAGAAAACTCTATTTCGCTCTCCTTCAATCCCGCCTTCAACAAATACTGCTTCACACGATCCGCATCCATTTTTAAAGCCGTATAAGCTTCCGACATATTATCTCCTTCCTCTGAAAAGGTAGCTCGCCAAACGATTTGATCGCTTTCGAAATCTTTACTCGCCAAACCAGTCACAGTGATGTTTTCGTAGCTTTTGTATTTGTACTTGATACTGTTCGCTAAGATAA
>JACCDW010202335.1_pt1 | contig 11792 bp, 19 predicted proteins | sample 7449781 | NCBI WGS metagenome assembly JACCDW01 (sample SAMN15323449, study PRJNA562643) | freshwater metagenome | isolation source: river surface water | place: USA:Blue River Watershed | collected 2017-08-18
CCCGGACGAGACAGTACAAACTACAGCCTGGACCGGAGATGTTGGCGATGACATAACAGTTGGCAGTATTAGGATCAATACCAACGTAATTCAAACTGTGGACAGTAATGCAGATTTAGAATTACGTACATCAGGCACGGGATCAATAAGACTAAACACTAATAATGTGACCGTAGGTTCTGATGCCGGTGCAACCAATCAGGGTTCTTTTGCTGTAGCTGCGGGCCGACAAGCTGGCGGAAACACACAAGGTGGCTATGCTGTAGCAGTAGGCTATCAAGCAGGATATATATCTCAAGGATCTAATGCAGTTGCTATCGGTAGACAGGCCGGATATCTTGGAGGTCAAGGTGCAAGTGCAGTAGCAGTAGGATATGCCGCAGCCTTCACTAATCAAGGTGACAAAGCAGTTGCTATAGGATTTGGTGCTGGAGGTACTGATCAAGGTTTATCTGCGGTATCTATCGGTGACCTAGCCGGCAACCTTACACAGGGCAATTATGCTATTGCTATTGGATATGGTGCAGGAAATACAAATCAACCAGCAAACAGTATTGTTATTAATGCCAGCGGATCAACTTTAGATGCCGGAGCGTCCGGATTGTATATCAGTCCTATAAGAAATATAAATAGTGGCACATTTTTAACCTATGATACTATCAATAAAGAGATAGGGTATACTACAAATCTAGATGACATAACTGTAGGCAGTATTAGGATCAATACTAATGTTGTCCAAACTATAGACAGTAATGCTGACTTAGATTTACGTGCTAGTGGTACGGGTGCAGTCCAAATGCGTAGTAATCTAAAACTTGTTGATGGCACTAGTCCAGACGGTGAATGGACCAGTTTTACTCCGACATGGACAGGATCAACTACTAATCCTGCAATCGGTGACGGACTGATCGAAGGTCGTTACAAGTTAGTAGGCAAAACAGTCCATGTATGGATGATGATGACCGCAGGATCTACTACTACTTTTGGCAGTGGCGAATACAAAATTAGTTTACCGGTTACAGCTAGAGCAATAGCTCATGTAGTTTTAAATCTAGTTATGAATGATGAAGGAACTAGATTATATAATTCTTTAGCACACAACGGGGATACAACAAGTTTGTCCTTAGATAGCGACAACGTTACTTTATTCTGGGACACTGGAGTCGTTACAAATACCTCACCATTTACATGGGCGTCCGGAGACTGGTTTATAGTCTCCGGAACCTACGAAGCCAGTTAAGCTACTTTTAGAAGAACGGTTTCTTCGTTGATACGACCGTTCATCCTAGTGTCAGTGGCATTGATTTCTTCCAAGAACTTACGCAGTTGAACTTTGCCAGCAGCCTTAAACTCTTTGAGTTTTTCTTCTGGCTTGCGCACAGTCTTGCAAATACTCAATGCTTCGCTGAAGCCAGTTAGACTAGTACCTTTGACGCCAAGTTCCATGTATTCGTTGGCCACATACTTGCCCAGTTTACGAGTCTTAGTATTGTAGACCCAAAGTTCTTTTGCACCCAAAATATCTGTGGGATTAATGCTAACAAGTTTCAATGGTTCGAAGGTCTTCATGTACTTCATCTTGGCCACTACCTTCTCAGCAGGCACAGCCTTTTTAGCACGTGGCGCACGATTGACTTTGGCTTCTTGCATCAGCATAGTACAGGCTTCGTTGACTTCACGAAGGAAATCAATAAAGGTTCGAATCTGTTTTTTGCTACGATGACTGTAACCTTCTTTGAGCTGTTCGTCAGCACTGCCACTGGCCAGTTCTTCAAGTTCAGCAAGGTCACGAGCATAGAAGTCTCGAATGATACGAGCATGAGCTGCCTTGGCTTGTTTGCCTTTGAGCAAGTTCAGTACTTTAAATTCTTTAGGATTAAAATTATCTGGATCAGTTTGCCAACGCTGAATAGCATCTTCGATTTCTTCCGTCATAGGCAATGTGGCTTCACGCACACGTTCTTGAATACTGACTTGAGGTACTAGACTCTTGGCTTCTTTTTCTTCTACTTCTTCGATATCCATTTTGCTGTTTTCAACTACATCAGCAATCTGATCACCCAACCAAACTGTGGTGCTACGACCATTGTTGAAGTCTGCACGGACCGCAGGCATGCCACGAAGTAAGCAACTGGCGATAGCACCCATAGTGCCGTTACAGCGCCAATCTTTGCTTTTCTTAAAAGCCTCGATGACATTCTTTGGATAATCATTTGAAGTCATCCATTTAATCACTGCTGGTTTCAGATCACTGGATTTGAACTCAGTTCTGTAATAACTCATAGCAGTATGAAAGTGTCTTTGGAAACGCTCGGTGTCCCAAGTTTCACAACCTTCCCAACTAGGGCTATGATCTTTATTGGCCTTAGAACGATGTTCAGCCACATGTTTACGGGTTACACGAGTTTTCTTTGCACTAGCTCTTGCCAATTTAGTTCTCCTGTCAGTGTTTAACTATGTTTATAATTATATGTTCAGTCCAAAAGTTTGTCAACCAGCCAAAAAGAAACCCCTCAATTTGCACTGGTTATACCAAAGTGTGAGGGGTGTGTTGTTACTTTTTAGCAGCCTTTTCTGCTTCACGTTCTTCTTTGGTTTTTGGTTTACGAATTACGTTTTGGCATTTTGGATCCTTTTTAACATCGCAATGGACCTTTTCTGCTGGTTTTGGTGGAGGTGCTTTTGGGTCACCTTTCTTCGCTGGTGCTGGTTTTTTGTTAGCGTCCTTTTCAGCCTGTTTGGCTTTTTCTGCATCTGGACGTTCAATTTTTACCTTTTTGGTATCCACTGCTACTGGTGGATTCTTTTCAGCTGGTTTCTTTTCTTGAGCTTGTGCTGGGTATGATAGTGCCACAGCCAAACCTGCTACGAAAATGATATGTTTCATAGGTTACTCCTAATAGTCAAGTATTTAACTCCAACGTAAAAGAAACCAATCTAAGTGCTGTTTTTTCTTTAATTCAAATATGTGATAGGCTGTACGTGCATGATAGCCAAAATTCTGTTTGCACCAATCGTTAATAGAAACATAAGTTTCTTCGTCGTAGGTAACATCTTCATCGACTTGACTGGGATAGGAAGGTTCTTGCCAAACCTCCACTATCCATTTTTTATTGTCTCGTCGATATTTTATGTCCAAAGTGATTCACGAATCTTGATAAGGCGTATCATCATAGCCTCATCTTCTTTTTCATAAGCCGCTTCAATTTTACGAAGTAGCTTGTGAGCTTTGTCGCTGGCTTTACGATCTTCTGGATCTTTGCTGTTTAGACTAGCCATAAAGCTGCCAGGATACTTATCACGCATAGCATCGCAGTACGCACTCCAGCCACTGGCATCCATAGGTTCTGGACGCTTTGGATAGACTTCTTTCCACCAAGTGTACAGCTCTAGGATTTCCTTTGCGGCTTTGGCTTGATATGTAGGTTCTTCTTTTTCACCTTCTTCAATAAAATCTTTATTGGTCAGTGTCATTGCCCACTTTAAATAATCAACGCCTGCTTCTGGACAGCGCCAAGTTCTCCAACGTAGCCAACCACTGCGCCACCAAGGTGTGCGATATTTTTTACGAGCCGCTTCGTCCCACATTACATGATGCCATGCCTGTTCTACTTCAACGAAATCCACCAGCTCGTTAAACAAGCATGGTAAGAACCTGTTGCCCACGTCCCTCCACTGGCCGCGGGGGATATCTCTAGGGTGAGCGGTAAGAGCATGAGTGCGAGTAACCCAACGGTTATTAATATAGTAGCGAACATCGTTTAGTCTCTCCGGTATCCAACACCATACGTCTTGAACCTTGTCCAAACCTTCTTCTGCAATCCACCAACGAATGGGATATGCTTTTTTAGCACGGGTTTCCCATTCGTGCCATTCTTCGCTGGTACCATATTTTAATTTTGTAGTACCGCGAATCCAGTCGGCAAATTTTGAACAAGTCCAATAATTACGCATTTTTAATCCTTACGACCACCAAACAGTTGAAGAAGACTTAGGAAGATGTTGATAAAGTCTAAGTAAAGACTTAGAGCACCTGCAACTTCTGCCTTGCCGTCATTATCATAACTGACCATCTCACGAATCTTTTGTGTGTCATAGGCAGTTAGGCCCAAGAACACAATCACAGCAATAGCACTGATTACCATTTGCATCACAGTACTACCAATAAAGATATTAACAATGCTGGCAATAATAATAGCAATCAAGCCGATGAACAAGAATTGTCCGATGCTATCAAGATTCTTTTTGGTGAAATAACCATAACCGCTCATAACACCAAATAAAATAGCTGCCGACATAAATGCTGATACAATACTGCCCATGTTGTAAATTACAAAAATAGTGGCAAAACTTAGTCCCATCAGCGCCGCAAATCCATGTAGGAAAATCTGTAGTCCAGATTTGCTCATTTTTTCCATGGCAAAACTAACACCGAGAATGGCCACTAGTGGTGCAAAAATTACAACCCACTTCATAGCACCAGTAAAAAAGAATTGCATTAGTGAAGCATTACTGCCCACTAAAAAACTTACGATCATTGATGTAATCACAGCCAAGCCCATATGACCATAAACACGAGCCATGGCACTATTGATTTCACCAGCTGAGCGATAAACACCAGTTGTTGCGTACATAGTTACTCCTTAGTAATAAACGGTTTTAGATTGGGTGGCGTCCAACCTACAGGTTTTAAAACTTTGCCATCTTCACGCTTACGAACTTTGCCCGTGTCTTTATCGATCTTGGCAAAATTAGTATTCATGACTTCCTTCCATCCTCCTTCACCATCAGCACCCATACTGTGTATAGCACCAATAGTTACTACGATAATGTCTAGAAGAGCATCCAACGTCTCCACTGGATCGTTATTACTTATCGCGGTTTTTAACTCATCATTAAATTCCTCGTCGATAAGTTTAACATACAATTTAAACTGTTCTTGATTAAAGCCTTCGACGGTTTGGTCACAGGCTCGCATAAATTTTTCTTGATCACGAAACGGATTAGTCATTATTTTTCCTTATAGTTTTTCGCCTACTTCAAATCCTCTGAACCTCAAAAAGCGTGGAAATCTAAGTGAGTATGAACCATCTTGGTTCTGTGTAATAGCATCAGCACGTACCTCCGCTACCATACCAATACAATCACGCTTGACCTGCCAAAAGCCGTCACGCTGTTCATCTGTAAGTCCACTGCCTACATTGACTCGAATGGCCTTGCCATCGTCAACGCCTTCACATACCAGCGCACCTAGTTTGCCCACGTTCTTGCCAGTACCTTCTTCAGTATCGACTACAGTAAGACTGACTTCAATAAATGGTTTTAGTTTGAGCCAGCTTGTGCTACGTTTGCATTCATAAGGGGCATTTGGATCCTTGATCATAATGCCTTCATAACCACCGTCGATGGCACGTTGGTTAATTTGCTTAAATGTTTTACGTCCCTCATCAGTATCTAGATCAACTTCTTCGTGATCCAAAATTTGTATGTTAGAAGTTTCTTCATCCCACAGATCTTTCCATGCCTTGAGCTTGTTCATGCGATCGATTTGTTTGACAGTGTATTTTCCTTTTTCAAAAGCACTCAACGGCACAAAGTCGAACAAATGTAACACAGCATCATCGGCCTTGACGTTGCTCTTACGATGTACTTGTTTCATCAAATCTTGAAAACTACTGCTCATTACTTCACCGTCAAAGACCACAGGTTCAGTAATGCCAGTCACAGTTTTAGCAAACTGCTCTTTGATCAATTCAAAGTTTACTAATTCTTTACCATTACGACTATATTGATCGACACGACCATTAGGATAAACCACAGTAAGCACACGCACACCGTCTAGCTTAACTTCCACAAGACGCTTACCGCTGGCTTTCTTTTCATTATCCTCAAAGCCATGTGCTAGTTGGCAAGTAAACAACGGTACTTCAAATTCTTTACGCTTCTGTTTTTTTGCTACATTGTTGATAGTCTTTTCACTGACACCACATTTCAAATCCTTGATAAGGATGCGACGGTACCAAAAATTCCATTCATCTTGTTTAGCAGTTTTAAGACAGAGTTCGATAGCGTCACGTGCATCATGACCAGTGAGTTCACGTTTGGCCAATTGGTCAGCCAATTTCGCAAATACTTGCCAAGGCAAACCTTGTCCATCTGGGCCACCGTGAGTGGGAACTTTCTTAACACCAAAAGTTACAAAGGGACTTAGACACAGTTTAATGCCTTCAAAAAATTCTGTATTGTTTTTGGTCATCTCATCAGCAATGACCGATTCTTTGAAAAGTCGGCTGTTATCGCTCTCCAACTTAGCAATAATTTGATGCATGTCAGCTCCAGAAGTTATTTACGATACTAGTATTGTACGATAACTTCTGAATTTTGTCAATCTTCTTCTTGGTCTAATATGTAGTCTGCTACACCAAAGTCCAGCACTTCTTGGGAATTTAAGTATACATCTGATGCTGGTAGTAGCTTACTTTTGATTTTGGATGGGGCTAAGCCTGTGGCTAATCTCAAAATGTCTACCATTTTTTGATTACATAGATCATTTTCTTTCATTGTGGCCTTGAGATCATGATATTTGTCACTCATGCTTTCGCTGAATTGATGACACATGAAACTGGTATTTCGTGCCGCATATCTTTGACCTTTTGTGCCGCTGGCAAATATCAAAAAGGCTGCACTCATTACAGCACCTATACCAATAACTCTGATAGGATGTTCGCTGCTCTGCATTACATCTATTAATGCAAATGCTTCATACAAATCCCCGCCAGTGCTGTTGATATAAAGTGTTAGGACCTTTTCAGTTTTTTGATCCAAATTCTCATAAGTTATCCAACGGATGCATTCATATATACTATCAGTGTCAATCTCACCTACTAAGAAATGCACATGCTGATCCAGCAATGCAATTTCCATACGCTCCTGGGCGTTGAATTCTTCTAGTTTTCTCACGACGGACCTTTTAAAATTAACTGCGTATTTATCGGTTCGTTACAATCTCATCGATTAATCCGTATTCTAGTGCTTCTTGTGCGCTCATAAATTTATCACGTTCCATGTCTGCGCTAAGTTGTTCAAAAGTTTTGCCTTTGCTATTATGTTTAACATAGATCTCAGTTAAAGATTTTTTCATTTTCAAAATTTCTTCAACTTGAATCTGCATGTCTGTGGCCTGACCACGAGCACCGCCGCTGGGCTGATGTATCATATGACGTGCATTGGGCAACATCTTACGTTTACCGGGAGTACCAGCAGTGGCCAGCAGACTGCCCATACTACAGGCTTGGCCCATTACCACAGTCTGCACATCTGGGCGTATAAATTGCATAGTGTCATAGATAGCCATTCCAGCAGTAACTATACCACCAGGACTGTTGATAAAGAAAGTAATATCTTCTTTACCCTGACTTTCTAAAAACAATAGTTGAGCAACAATCAGACTGGCACTGTGTTCATTAACATCAGTATCTAAAATGACAATTCGATCTTTGAGCAAGCGACTATAAATGTCATAACTACGTTCGCCTCTGCTTTCCTGTTCAACTACGATCGGTACTAGATGTGGCATATTTGTCCTTTAAAAATTATCGTTAACTTCAGTAGTTGCAGGACTTACAAGACCTGCAATCAATTTAAATTTTTCAAAAGCCTTTTTGGCAGCTGGATTTTTATCCAATTCGTCATCAGGCAAAAATGTTTCTAGCCAATAATATGGCATGCGTCGCGGGTGAGCTCCAAATTTACGTGGCTCATGGAATTTGCCGCCTTCCCAGAGTTCGATGCTGACCTGACGGAATTTTCCTTTGTCCTCTTCAGGGTAAGTAATCCATTCAGGATTGCTCATGCCCATTCTTGTGCGATAGCCATGCCAGATATTTTCCCACTGATCATCGTCTCTTGGGTCAAAGTCTGTGCGGCTAACAATAACTAAAACGTCGTCTATGTCTACTTTGCCGTCGACAATATCACGGATACAACGACTATAACTAAGACCAATTTTCATTATCTGCTACTTTCTTTAGTTTCAGTAATTTTAGGACCTTTGCTGACAAAAGTCAAACAAGACATCCTAGCTTCATATACTTTTCCATTCCAATGCATGACTAACTTTAAACTTTTATTAAGACTCACGCTTAATGTTTTGCCTTCTTGAAAATTTAAAATATCTGCACGAACTGTTTTATTATTATCCTCGCACAGAACTTCGCAATAATCATCGACGTATCTAGTCATTTTATTTTCCGAAATTAAATTTTACACTTTTGACGCTGTCCCAACGAAAACTTCTCCAGCCTTTGGCATTTACGTCATAGACTGCACAGACTTCGTCGCTGATTTTACGTTCTGGTTTATCTTCAGTAACTGCAACAAACGGTACAATGTCGGGGTTGGTGGTACAGAGCATCTCACGCTCTGTACCGTCTTTTTTGATAAAGACTACAGTAGTAGGACCAAACGCTATATGACCTTTGAGCCATTTTTTAAAGCGTCTAAAATCCCTATCACTCATCACGTTTTTGAAGCTGTTGTTTAAGTTCTGCATTTTCTTTCTCCAAAGCTTCAACTCTACTGGCTAACATACTGAAAAGATCAGTGATATTTTTTGCTGTAGTTCTTAGCATTTCTGCGATATCTGGTTCCATTTAAATCTCCAAAATAATGTTAGGGTTCCATCCTGTATCTTCACTGTAACCACCATTATGGTAGCCTCTGGGATTACAGACAATCCTACAGTTACCAATTTGATAATCAAAGCAATGATGCGTATGACCATGTGTCCATAAAACAACCTGTGGGTTATCAAAAATAAACTCACTGAGATCGCTGTGATAAGCACCGTTCATCAAATGATCGTTAGCATACATAGGATGCATACTTTGATAGCTGGGACTATGATGACCCACTATCACGCATCTACGTTCCTTATTTTCATCTAATACACTTTGAAAATACTTCAGTGTTTCTTTGTGACGTATTGCAACATCAGCAGGCTTTAAATTAGTATAGCCTTTTTGATCATTTTTAATGATACGGAAGTCGTTCATCATATCACGAATGGCATGAAGCGTGATAGGATCACCTTTGTTCATGTCAGTCCATAATGTGGCACCCACAAACATAACATCATCTATGAGCTTGCAGTCATTTTCCATGAAATACACATTTGGGTACTGACTACACTCATCTCGTAGATATTGCAGGCCTTTGTAGAACTTGCCGTTGTAAAACTCGTGATTACCTGCTACATAGATAACATGTGGAAACAGGTTGCTCATACGCTTTAAAAAATCACGGAATATTTGTACCCGCTTTTGCTTACGGCCTAGATCAGCAAACGCACCATGTTCGTAAATACTAGGCACATAAGGATGGTCGTGCAGATCTTCAGCGATCATAATATCACCGCTGAGTATTAATACGTCGGCATTATCTGCATTTTTTATATCAAAGCAATCGCTGAATTCTAAATGTAGATCTGACACTACTGTAATTTTCATAATTCTAATCCGTTATCTTTTGCAAAACGCTGGTGCAATCTTTCCTGTCTTTCTTCTTCATGCTTGTCGCACAAGGTTTTAATCCAACCACCACTACGTGTTTTTCCAATATTACCACATTCCTCACAGGTATGATATGCCCACGATTCAGCCATACGCACCATGCCATAAATTTGTTCGTCACCGCCTTCATAGTAGAATCTAAGTCCGCCAAATTTTTCTTTAACTTGCACAGCCACTACCTGTGGAACAGGTTTGTAATCTTTATAGCCTGCTTCAGCACTGCGATTTTTCCAATCAATATAGTTTTGTATATTAGAGCATAGGCTATCCACAATTTGATACCAGCCGTCGCCAATTTCAAAACCCCAGCACATGGCAGTCTCAGTCATGGGTGCATGACGATCCTTAAAAATTTTAGGATATTTTTTGCATAGCTCTTCGTCTAGTTCTTGTCTCATTGAAACGCCTTTACATAATTAAGTCTAGTCACTTTGTTTTGATGTTTCCAGTGACGACTGTGTTCTTTGATCTTGCCCTTCTGTACAACGCAACCTCCTAAATTGAGATCTGTTTTGCTCATCCAACTCACCATCTTGTTATCAATTATAGCAAGAATATTAAAAGCTTCATAGTGTTTTGAGCGAATTGACTCTAGTATCTCACAATCCTTATCTGCTATAATTTCTCCGGGCATACCCAAATATTCATCTTCGATATTTTTAAGACGACGATCAACTTCCTTTTTACTGATCTCTCGTTTGTACACACTGGGTAAACAGGCAATAAATCCAAATTTGTTTATTGGCACTTGTCCGTTTTCTAAAAGAGCATTTACTTCAGTATAAAAATCATTGTCGCCTTTGACTGCGGCAAACATTAGTTTTCTATAATATTTTTTGATCTCTTCTGCCAGCTCGTGATCTTCTTTGTTCACTTTGAGTAAAGGAGGAGGTGCATCATTTTCGTTAACTTTCCTATAATTTTCTGGATATAGTGTAGTCAACATCAACATCTTGTTGGCCCATTTATAGCTCATTATTTTCATATCTTCGCTATAGATAGGTGTAGTTTCTTTGAGGTACTCTTGATTAAGTCGCTGTGCGGCGCAGGCCAACTCCAGAATAGGAATCACAGGGTGTAGATCGCTCATGATTGCTCCGTAGTTTTACAATGCTGTTATTTTACATGAAAACGTGGTCTGTGTCAATCTTTTTCAATCTGATGTAAATTTTTTTGGAAAGTTCTTTGACTATAGGATCTTCTGAATTGGGAAATTCTCCCCTATACATAGCCAAACAAGGACTTACAAAATTGTTATTAATTTTGAATCTACTCAATTTATCTACATTGTGCAAGTATCTAAGGGCTCTAGTTTTGCCCAAAGTCCTACATAACTCTATGGCTATGTTTATACTATAAGCATCAATCTCTTCAGGATCGGCTAGATAATCTTTGTATCCAGTACCTCTATCTTTGCCCATTTTAAAATGGCGTTTGCGGTACTGTCTTTGGTGCCTAAGTTCGTGCACCACAGTATCGAACACTTGTATCAGCAGTTGTTTGATTTGGTCAGGGTACCAAACTTGGTCTTTGCAGAAATTGTGTGTGATGATTAATTCTATACAGCACTCGCCTTCTTCATCATCAGTGGGATCGTAATAACCGTTGGCAAAGAATATTTCCTCGTCCAAACTTTTATCTCTTATTGTAGTTACTTTGATTTCTATGTAACTGTGTTTGAACTCTCGGCGTATCTTGTTTAACAGTTTTCGGAAACTTATTCCTGATCTCGTGCTACCCAATATCAAATTACAGATAGCATGGATAGTTTCCATTATGCTGTTCATCAGTTACATCCTATAAATGATCCTGCCTTTGGTAAGATCATAAGCACTGGTTTCAATTTTGACACTGTCGCCTAGAATGATCTTAATTTTGTGCTGTTTTAGTCTGCCACCTAAATAACAGAGCATAATATGTTCCATGTTATCTACTTTTACTCTGTAAGTATTATTTGGGCATACTTCAGAAACTACACCGGTTAATTCTAAAAGCTCACCTTTGCTCATACTTTTTTGACCACGATACTGCCATCCTCAATAGTAATATCCAAAGTATCACCTTCTTTCCACCCAGTAGCTTCTAGAACCTCAGGCGGAAATTTCATAATGACATTATCGGGATCACCCTCAATGTCTTCAAAAATATCTTCTGCATTAAAGATTAAAGTATTCATAATGTATTTACTTTATTAATTTTTGTCGTCGTAAGGAATAGGAGTCC
>JACCDW010233688.1_pt1 | contig 11792 bp, 9 predicted proteins | sample 7449781 | NCBI WGS metagenome assembly JACCDW01 (sample SAMN15323449, study PRJNA562643) | freshwater metagenome | isolation source: river surface water | place: USA:Blue River Watershed | collected 2017-08-18
CTGTGTTTCCAAGCAGATCTCCAAAAACTGGTGATATTGGTTTGTATTTTTCTGGTATTGTTCCACCACCAGCGTCGTTCACTGCCTTATCAAGCGCCGCTTGATCGGCTTTGAGGTTCGCGTCTGTCGCACCGCATCTTTGTATAGCTTCTTCAATTTTTCGGTTACTCTCAATTCTTTTTACCTTTAGATCGTTGATCTCGCTTTTAAGCTTTTCAATTTTTATCTTTTCTGGACCTACTTTTTGAGCGTCTAGATTTTTTATGGTCGCCTCAATTTGCTCTACCTCGAGAGTTTTTTTATTAATATTGTTTATTATTGTGCTTTGCTCATTATACAAAGAGTCAATAAACTGTCGCTCTGCTTTGAGTTGCTCAGCACTCAGCTGATTATTTGGATTATTTTTACCACCAAAACACTCGTTTACGCTTCCAATTGCAAACACACTCTCAAGTGGTGTAGCGAGGATTGTGATAAAAAGAATATAAGAGAGAAAATGTTTCATTGTGATTGTGTTTGAATACCACGAAAGAAGACTGGAATCGAAGTGCTATCTTCTTGGAGATCGTAGGGAGTATTTCGTGCGGATGCGCTGATTGTGCCAATGACGCGCGATCCGTCTTGTTCTACGCGCAAATCCCATGGACCGCTTGATTCGGCGCGCTCGGTATTGATTGTCCATACGGTCTCTACCCGTGCGTCACCGGTGCGAAATACACTTGCAAAAAACGGCATAACAAAAAAATGGGTTTCAACATCCGAGGTGAGAATTCCTCGGTTTCCTGCAAAGGAAAGATCAAGTCCTTTCAACGGATCGTCGCGATAAATAATGGTTTCTATGGTTGTTGGCTCGACATAGGTGCCAGTGATTGCGAGTGCTTCGCCAGTACGTGATGAAACGACGAGCTCTATATCAAATTCACGACCAATAATATCTCCCTTCAAAACAAGAATATTTTTTCCAAGTCCTGAAAGCGAGCCGAGCACCGTACCATTTCTTTTCCACTTATAGACGAGATTTTCTGGAGGGATTGTGACCCCACGTGCATCACGAATTGTCCCGATTGGTGTAAAAGTGACCTTTCCCTCGTATGGGAGTTTGCGTTTACCTTTATAAAACAGAGGTACAAAACTATCTGCTTGCCAGAGTAATGTGAGTGATTGTGGTTGGATCAGTCGCTCGGTTTCGATGCGTGCTCCATCACCGGTTTCTACCGATACAGAAATGGTTGTTTGGGTTTTTTGTGGAACAGTAAAAGAAAAACGTTCCTTCCCTCCGAGTTTTTTTTGTTGCACCCCATCAATAAACCAAGTGACTCGAGCTCGATCCATGTCGATTGTGTTGCTCTCAACGAATGCAAAAATCGTGTCCCCTTTTTCAGGAATTTCTTTTGAAAAACTGATTGTTGCGGTGTTGGTGAGAAACGGCGCTCCGATCTGTGCAGATACGTGAGACACAGAGAAAACACTAAAAAAGAGAATGGAAAAAATACCAAAACGATACATAGAGATATTCTACCATGAAGTTATAAAGATGAATGGATTCAGTGGATTACTTTATTTTGGTGTTTTTACGAGAAAGATTTTACGCCCCACTGTATTATTTTGAAACAGCTGTTTTTGCTACTGTAGTAGCAACTTCTTTTGCTCCAGGAATCTGTGATATGATTTTTGCAACTCTACCACCTTTTGCGATTATTTTTTCGAGATCAAACACAACAGGGGCTATTAAAATCACATACTGTACTGTCCATCCAGGAGTAAAACCGTTTAATATTGGAATCATTTCAATAATTGGTGCAATAAGAATTTTTGCAATTGATTTTGCTGAAGGTTTTACTCCAAAAAAACGGATACCGAGAAGCAGAGTACGCACAAAAACAGTCGCCAATGCACAGCTTGCAATCATCCATTTCAACCCTTCAATGATCGGTATTGTGATTCCACCCAAATCAATAAAAGTTAGTAAAAATGGACACAGATCAAAAAATAAAAAAACAATCGACGTTTCTATAACAAAGCGAATCTTTCCCATTTTCGGGACAAATACGGGTTTTTGTTCCGTGTTTTGATTTCGCACTGTTTGATTTTCTTGATTTCGTGCTGGAATAAGAGACTCACTCCCTATTTCGTTTGAGTTTTGATCTTTTTCTGAGCGAGGAGGAATAATGTTCCCTTCGGTTGGGTTTGGATTACTGCGCGCAGGGATAATGTTGTCTTCCATGGGGAAATTGTAGCATGAAGTATGGAACATATAATATAGAACAAAAAAGTCCCGAAGGGACTTTTTGCAGACTTATTGATTACAATCATATACCCTGCTGTGCCTGACTTCGTGCAAAATCATCCTTTGCTTTTTTGATTGCGAGGATTTGGGATGGATTTGAGGTGATGATTTGATCCTCGGTATATGACGCAATAATTTTGATCGCGACGTGTTTTGATCCTGCAAAGAAAATTCCCTCTCCAAGACCTGATTCAAGGAGAAGATACTTCTCTTCGTCTGTGAGTGAAAATGTGCGCTGAAGAATATCCATTGATGATGGTGACTGTTTGAGGAGGATTTGGATTGAAGAGTTGGTAATAATCGGCAAACCGTATGGGGATTTCAAGAAATCGTCCACATCCTGGGTGATGGTTGCGAGTCCAAGGTAATATTTTCGGCAGCGTTTTGCGAGTCCATAGAGGAATGAAGCCGTATCTTCGGATTTCATCATCCACCATGCCTCGTCGATCACAAGGAGACGCTTTTTAAGCTCTTTGCGGACCGCATTCCAGATATAGTGCGTAATAATGTACATCGCGACGGGTTTCAGCTCGTCTTCCATATCGCGAATCGAGAACACAATAAATTTATTGTTAATATCGATGTTTGTTGGGCGGTTTACAAAGCCTGCCCAAGTCCCCTTTGTGTATTTTTGAAGGCGTTGCGCAAGTGACTCCCCTCCCTCGAGGCCAGCAAGCACGAGCTCGAAATCAGAAAGGAGCGGTGGTGTTGCTTGGGTAAAATCAGAATCCGGAGTGATGTCTTTAAGTGCGTATGTTTCGGTAATTGCTCGATCGATCACCGCGTCTTCCTCGGGAGTGAGACCTCCGAGCATAATTCGAAATAATCCGACAAGAGTAATGATATTTGAACGAAGTACATCTGCCTTGGACTCGTCTTCGCGTGGGGTCGGGAGATCAAATGGATTGATGTGGTGATCAGAGTTGAGCGAAATATTAAAATATCTGCCACCAGTTGCTTCAGCCATGTATTCGTATTCGCGCTCTGGGTCGATCACGAGTACGTCTGCATCAAACATGAGTGTTCGGAGAATTTCGAGTTTGGTTGCGTATGATTTTCCAGAGCCGGCCTTTGCAAACGTTACCGAGTTGTAGTTTTCAAGTGAAAATCGATCAAAAAGCACAAGGGATGCGTTGTGGCGATTGATTCCGTAGAGAATTCCTCGGTCAGAAGTGAGGTCAAAGGAAACAAATGGGAAAATACTCGAAAGTGGTGCGGAATTCAGTTTTGAATTGACTGCAAGAGTGTCGTTTCCAAGCGGAATAACAGTGCGAAAACCTGACTCTTGTTGAAACAGTGCTGGTTTTACATAAATAAGTTTTGATTCGAGGATTGATTTTACTTCAGACTCGATCTTGTCTATTTCCTCTGTAGTGGAGCCATAAATAGTAAAATAGAGCCCAACATCGAAAAGCTTCTCCTCTGCTTGTTGGAGTTGGTCACGGAGCTCCTCGAGGTTTTGATATGCGCTGTCGAGCTTGGGATCACGCACGAGCCCTTTATCTTCTCGGATGGAAATTTGACTCTGTACCTCGGCAACTTTTCTTTCAAATTTTTTCAAAATCTGTGCGGTGTCGATTGGGTGCACAAAAATAGAGATATCAAACACCTTATCGAGGTTGATGATTGGTGCAAACCAGCTGTCAGATAGATAGCGTGGGTATGAGATAACAAAGAAGGTGCGTGCGATTTTATCCCCAAGGTTTAATTCTCTCGGGGTGATTTTGAGCGCTGATGGCGCGATAATGTCCTGGAGCTCGAGCACTCCTTCTTTGTAAATATCCTGTGGTAAAATCGGCAACACTTCTGTGCTCTCCTTTTTTTTGCCAAACATGTTTCCTAAAAGTGCCATATTTATTTGTTATGATTTTACACCTTGATTGCTTTTTCAGTATCTCCAGGATTAAATAATTTATAGAACAATTCTATCACCTCTTCGGTATTAAGGAGTGCAGTCTTTACTCCACAACGTGCAAGTCCTTGTTCAACAATAGAGACGCGTTGCTCGAGCTGTACGCGGTTTTCTTCGAATGCGGCCTCGTCTGTCATCTCGTCACCACTTTTATTTCTTCGTAAGAAACTTAATACCCCACCAGATTTTTGTTGCGAGATAATGCTTGGACTATATGGCACCACAACAAAGAAACTTTTTGTCATAATTGCCGTGTTGTCGGTAAAATTTTTAATAAACTGAATATATTCGCGCGTCTGAATTTTTAAGAGCTCGTTTTCCTGTGCTTGAAATCGATTCTCGAGGAGTGCGGTGTATGGTCGAATATCGAGACGTCGCGATTCGACAAAAATTTGTACTGAAAAATCGATGGTGTTTAAAAAAGATTGAAATTGAAGAATGATTCCCTGCTGTTCGTCTGCTGACTTTAAAGCAAAGTTGATCGAAGTTGCCAGAAGAACCGCACGCATCCCGCCGTCCTTCAGGGTGACGATCCCGTTTTTAACGTCTTTGATTGGAACAAATTGTTGGGTTGCGTTTGTCATGAAAATATTCACTCTGTAGTATGAAAGAGAATTCTATTATACATGGTTTTTGAAAAACCGTTTATCGGTTATTCCCACGCTTAATATCCAAACTCCATGCAAGGTCTTTGAGTTTGCTTTCTGAAAGGGTTGGGGTTTGTGATACCTGATTGATGTGCGTCTGCAGGGGTTTTTCTTGCGGTGGCGTTTGTTTTGGTTGTGTTTTTTTCCAAATATAGAGTTTGTTTCCTGTGTAAAACTTGACTGCGGATTCGAGGGTGTAAATAAATGGGCGCTCGTTTATTTTGTAAAATGCAAGCAGGAGTGCCCCAACAACAATAATGGGAATAAGAATAAGTGCAAATAAAAATGGAATAAATGCATAGATGAGGTATGTGAGCCCTCCCCCACCCGCGAGATAGATAAACTGTTTGACAGTGAGTGGTCCAAATACTTTGTCCTCGACCTCAATAAATTGTGGGACTTGAAAACGCATAGGATCATTCTACCTCTTTTATGAAGAAACAAAAAATGTTTGGTGTTTATAACAACCGTTTTTATTCCGGCAGTTCACGATAGGGGTCAGTAGCGTAGTTTTTTTGTGGAATAGGGTTTTTTGGTGCGCTGGTGCTTGTTGGTTTTTCAAGGATTGTTTTTGGCTGTATGTTTGAAACTACTCCGAGGGGGTTTTCTGTTTTTTTCACCGATTCTGAAGTGTTTGATGTTGTTTTTCCTCCTGGAAACATCCAGTTTGTTGGATACGAAACCTCTTTTTTAGGAAGTATATCTGGCCGGATTTCAACATTTTCGTTTTTGTGGATTTTGGGAGCAATTGGTGTTGGATTTTCGATTTCATCCAAAATGGAGTCTTTGTGGGACTCGTCGACTTCCTCGGGTGTTTCTAAGGTTGATGCTGTAGAAGTATCTTCTTCTCCATTATCCTCTTTGGTACCACTCTCTCTCATTAATTCTCGAAACCTCGAAAACACAGAATCATTGAGCATGTCTGCAACTTCCACGGCACTATAATAATCAATACCAAGCTCGCTCCGCATTGTTCCAATAAAATTTGAGCGTTTTAATTCCCCGTGAAGGATTTTTTCGGCCAGCACTCGAATATTTTCGATCTGGTCAATGTGTAAGTTTTGACTTTTTCCAATAAACAAAACCGCATTCAAAAACTCTTTTGAGGATAGGTAGTGTTCAAGAAGTACTGGTTGGTTGTTTGTATTCATGTAATGAATCTTTTATGAAGCAGTACTAAAAGGTGCCGCCCCGCCAGGACTGGTTTTTTTCTTCGTGTCTTCATCGTAAGATGTTGCCAGGTTGCTTCCCTCCCACTCATTTGCCTTGTTCGCAACATCTTTGTTGAAGTTACCACCCTTATCCAATCCTTTGAAAAAGTTTTTAACAGCAGGATCACCCTTTTTAGTATCATTCTTAAAATACGCAACAACGGTCTGTTGGTCGTTTGCATCCAAGACATCTTTCATTGCTCGAACCTGCTCAAGGTTAAGATGTTTCAGTACTTCATCTTTAATAAGTTGTTCTGGGTCAATCTTCTGAATCTCCTCCTTTTTCAATGCAGGTTTCTTTTTTATTACTTTTCCGTCTGGACCTGTTTTTGCGGGAGCACCAAGAATGATCTCTCTTAACGCAGTCTCGTTTTTGAGAGCATTTTTAATTCTAATATTAAGAATAGCTATCTTTTCTTTGTCTTTATCGTCCCCATCACGGAAATGTTTTAGAAGCGCACCGCCCTCCTCTGGGTCGGTTTCGTTTTGTTGGATTGCAATCATTCTTTGCTTATCTTTTGCTTTCTTGATCGCCTGAGCTTTTTCGTCGTATGCATAACGCGCAGCGTCGAGCTCTTGCTCTTTTTCTGTAACAACTTCGGCCGATGCTTTTTCTGCAATCGCTTTATTATAAGCGTCCTGAGCATCTTGGAGTTTTCCTTTTAATCCACCAGTTTTTATATTACCATCTGCATCTGTATATTTATCTGTCTCGAGTTCTGCCTTTAGTTTCGGATCGTCTTTAAACTCCATATTTTTATAATAATTTTTCTTGTTTTCAAGTCGCTCTTTCTTTTTCTCCTCCTCTGTTTTTGCTTTAAAACCAAAGGCTTCACCTGGTTTTCCAAAATTGACTCCTGCACCTACAGTTCCAAAAACACTTGCGTCGGTTGGGGCAAGTGGAATATTGCGAACATCCCAGGAAGCATTTTTTTGAAAATCAGCAAACCGAGAGAGTGTGTTAGATAGATTTGGGGTATATTTTGTGTCGAGTAATCGGCTCGCTCCGCGGAGTGTTCCTTCGACTGTTTTTCCAAGACCGTATCCTTTTATATCTTTATTGTAAAAATATTTTGTGGCTTTTGCTCCTCCAGTTAGTGCTGTACCAGCCGCACCTTTTACAAGCCAACTTCCAAATTTTTGTCCCGAGTCGAGTCCGCGTGGTCCATATGTTTTTGCAACCATGAGCGCACCGTTTAGGATTACAAGCACAACAACAAAGTTGAAGATCGCAGCAATTGCTTTTTCGTCACCAGTGAGAATGCCAACAAAGCTGAGGTCGTTTGCACCTCCTCCGGTATTGGTAAATGTTTTAAATTGAGGACTTTGGATGATTTGGAGACCGACATAGAGCGCAATAAAGTAAAGTGGTGGCCACATGCATTCTTTTCTTAAGGTACCCCACCACTCATCCTGATTTTTTTTGAATTCGGGCATGATGTATCCCGCAAAAGCAAACGGTGCAGTGATGAGGAGAATAACAAATGCAATTGCTCGATATATAAACATGACACATGCCACAGCAAAGGTGAATGCCACCATGAGCACCATGATTGAGGCAAAGAGAAAATATGCAAACCCTTTTCCAGTAAATAGTGAGCCGAGGGGTGATGCACTAACCAGAGCATCAGCGGCATCACCAACCCCTTTTCCACCAAGATTAAACAGTGTTGTTACTCCGAGTGAATCCATGACTTTTGCGGTCACTCCCCCACTCAAGGTAACAGTCGATGTTGTGTCCCCGATAATGTATCGATAGTAGTGGAGCGCAAATGCATTTGAAACATCAATACAGGTTGTTGCAATCAAAATACTGAAATTGATTCCGATTGCTGCAATAACGAGGTTTTTGATTATTTTTACAACCGAGCCGTCGTCGCCGAGGATTTTATCAAACCCTGCCTTAAGGAGTGCGATTACAAAAAAAATATTGAGTACATCTCGGATCGCAAGCCACGCTGCTTCTATCACGTCGACTCTTTCTATAAACCCTTTGAAATTAACGACAGAAATGCCAATTGCAAAATTGAGGAGGACACCGGTGAGCCACAATACAAAAGATGATACTTGAAGGAGGAGGTAGCCAGTTGGACCGAGGACAGCGTTGACCACCCCCTCTGCTATCCCTGTAATAAAACCTTCTTGACCAACAGCGTGCTGCCATGGAAAAAATACCACACACATCAAACAGAGAATAAAAGCGATCTTTCGCGTCATAGTACTAGTATACACCTCTCTGTTCGAGATGAGTTGTGTATAAAGTTATTACGGCAACGCCTAACAGGACTCGAGATCTGCTTTTGCTTGGAGCACCACGTCCTCTTTTGCATCCTCGAGGTTGTTTTTCTGACCTTCTGCGTCTGATACACTTTCGCTAATATCCTGTACTTCATTTTGGATACGTTCGAGCTCCTCGGGTGTTTCTGCGGTGGAGAGGTCGGTCTCAAGCTCACGAAGGAGGTTTGAACGGTCTTCTGCTTCGAGGATATCTTTTTCTATACTCATTCGAAGTGGAACAATATCGCTTGCAAGAGTCGAGGACGCCTCTTCAAATCGGGCAAGGATGAGTGAATCGACGTCTTGACCAGTGATTTTTGGAGCATAACATGCAACCACTTTTGTTTGTGCCTCCTCCATTTCCTTTATATAACCCAAAGAAAGGCGTTTCATGCGCACATATCGGGTATTTCCAAGCTGGTTGTATGCACGTTTGATTTGTTTTTCGATTTGGCGGCGGAGGTTTGCGATGGTTCGTGGGTTGCTCTCGTCAGCATAGTTGTCGATAAATGAGCGCGAGCCACCTTTTGGTGCGGTGGTACCAGCAAGTCCTTGGAAGCCAGTCACTGCTTGGGTCAAGAGCTGACTTGCGAGTGCAGAGACGATTTCGTTGATTTCGTCTGCAGTAACAATCCCCTCGAGCTCTTTTGGAAGAACTTGGTTTAACTGGCTCTCAATCACACTTCCAGGGGTTTTGGTGGATTTTTTAGCGCATTGATTGAGATCCCCAGCATTTCCGCCATCCTGGGTTGGACCTTGCACTACTGATGCGTTTGCCTCACGTCTTTTTGCTTCCTCGATAATATCACTTTGCGCAATATCTTGTCTTGTTGCCTCTGTTTGTTTATTAAAGTCGGCTTGTGCTCTGCTTAGTTGACTTCGTAAAGCAAGATATTCGCGGTTTGCTTGAGAATACCCACCTGGATTTTTCACGGCATCAATACTGTTTTGTTTTTTTTCTGCCGCAGCTACTTTTGCTTCAAGCTCTTGGACTTTATTGTACAGTGAAGCATCTGATTGTGTGCTGATAGGGTTTGTTTTTGATTGATCAAGCGCTTCTTTGTATGTCTGGTCACATGTCTCCCATGAGAGAAAGCCTTTCCCCCAATCAAGTTTTTTGGTTTCAACAAGTTTTTTGTCACCGATTTTTGCTTCCATTGCCCCTTTAACACCAATATATGCACCGATTGGGTTGTTCGAGTTGTTTTGGGTGATTTGGAACCAACTTTTCCACCCACCGTTTTGACTAAATTGTCCTTTCATAAAACCATCAAAACTCTCGACATTTTTTATAACACCAGACAGGGTACATTTATATTGATTTTTGTAGCCGTTTTTACCAGTATTTACCCCAACCACAAGCGAAAGACGGAGGTTGAAACGAAATGGTTCACATAAAAAATCAAGACCGGTTTTTGAGAGAAATTCACCGGTGACCTGGTCGCCAACATTTTGGAAAAATCCTTGTGGATCGGTGACAAATGATGGATTTCCATCAAAACCACTATTGATCCATGTCACGATACTTTTTGTAATTTGTTTTACAAATTGTTGTGCAATCATTTTTGCAACACCATCGAGCCCCATTTCTTTGATGACACTTTGTACATTGTTTACTGCGCTGATTGTGTTTTGGACAACGTTTAATTTATCAAAAACCGGAAGGTCGCCTGTCGCCCGTACTCTATCTACAGAAAAAGTAAACGTACCACAAAAAATCGCGAGTATGCAAAAAAAGCGAGGTACGAAAGACCGATAATTCATTCCTCTATTCTACCCCACTATCAAATGTAGAGCCAAACTCACTTCTGTTGAAAACTATATTATTATTTTCAAAATAGTAGGAAAGTTCATTTAATACGTCAGCGATACGTGTCACCCCGTCTTGCCAATTTTTGAGTGCTTGTAAAGATTGGAGCGGATCACGAAATACTTCAGAGAGACCAGTAATGGTTGTAATAAAGGAATCGAGGCTATTCACCAGCTCGGTGTGAGTAATCAAGGCATTTTCAGGAACAGATATTTTTTTTAAGCCGGCGGAAATGGTTTGATAGGCTTTTATGTTTTGAGTGAGACTTGCAAGTCGCCCCTCGTTTTGTTCACGGAGTGCGCGTTCGACAACAATCCCCTCCTGACCAAAATCTTTTGGGAAATAAGCAACAAAAAGCTCGCCAACTGCATTTCCGTAGGTGCGCATGCTCGCTGGAGTCGATGGATGATATACAAAATCAGATGGTACTGATGTGTGCGTGCGCGGTGTTTCCTCTATAGCACCGACGAGTCCGTCCGCAATTTCGGTAACATCCTCGACAGTGAGACTTCTCCCTTCTTTTTTGGCGGTGAGGTATTTTTGAAGGAGATCACGAGAAAGTAGGTCGATTTTCTGTGCTTCTTCTTTTGGGGTATTCACTGGCTCTTTTTTTTCAAGTGTTTCCGCGAGGCTGTCTTTTGGTCCTTTTACGAGTGGATTTCTCCCGATTTTCACCTCTTCGCCGTCTTTTGTTCCGTCTCCATCTGTATCGGGGTTATTTGCGTCTGTATTCCAAAGGGTTTCTTCCCAATCTGCAAGGTTATCGTTGTCCGAGTCAACAATTTGATTGTCGGCAAGCACCGCTTTGAGTTTTGGTGTGTCGGTAACTGCGGTATTTTTTGGTGAAGTACTAAAATTACTCGCCACTGCAACCCCAACGAGTCCAAGTGAAATCACGACAGCAACAATAACCGGTGCGCTCAAAAATCGTTTCATGAAGACTATTGTATCACCTCGACAAATCTTTCCAAACTGAAAGTGGGATTTCTTCGGGGCGAGCTTTTGGTGAGAGATTATTTTTTTCGAGAATTTCTATGACTTGATTTTCATCCTTCCCTTTTTTCTTCAAACTCCCCTTCACTTGTTTTCTCTTTCCAGAAAAACAATCGTGGAGTGTTTGAAAAAAAACATCTTCTTTTAGATCAGAGAAAAAATCTTTTGAAATGTTTCTGATTGCAATGATCGCTGAATCAATTTTTGGTGCGGGACGAAATGCTCCGGCTGGGACGGTCGCAATATATTGTGGAGTGCCGTACGCTTTTACCGAAAGTGAAAGTAAACTTTCTTTTCCATCGCGTGAGACGATGCGCTCGGCGACTTCTTTTTGAACGAGGAGCACCATGTCGGTCGGATACGAATCATGTTCCAAAAAATGTCTGATAAAAAGTCCGGTGATGTAGTACGGAATGTTTGCAATAATTTTATAATTCCCTTTTCCGAGCGCGTGCTCGCTCGGGATAAATTCCAAAATGTCTCCCTCAATCAATTTTAATTTTCCTGCGCGAATTTCATTTTCAAATTGAATCGAGAGAAATGGAACGAGGTCGTGATCTTTTTCAACCGCAATCACCCGTGCACCTGCATCGAGGAGTTTTCTTGTGAGTGCGCCCTGCCCTGGTCCCGCTTCCAAAATCATTTCTCCGGGAAC
>JACCDW010802916.1_pt1 | contig 11790 bp, 14 predicted proteins | sample 7449781 | NCBI WGS metagenome assembly JACCDW01 (sample SAMN15323449, study PRJNA562643) | freshwater metagenome | isolation source: river surface water | place: USA:Blue River Watershed | collected 2017-08-18
CACAATTTCCTTTAAGAAAAGGAAATATTGTAAAAGCAAAAGTAGCTGGTAGAAACGAAGTTGTTGATATACTCGGTAGTGATAAAAAAAGTTATATAGCGGGTGTTGATAAAAATGGAAACTTGGTATCACCAAAGAAATTTCAATCAGGTGGGTATTTAGTTGATTCTTTAGGAAATAGAGTTAAAGTACCTTCATATATTACTGGAACTCGCAGTCGTTATTGGAAGTTCTATGATTCTAGAAATGAAAATGGTGTTGAAGTAATAGGTAATAGCTATGATTATTCTAGATTATTACCAATTGTTGCAACTGGTTGGGTTAATACTAAAGTTGATATGGAAGTAGTCAAAAAGGTGAGAAGATACTCCAAAGGATTGGGTCAAGGAAGAGGAAGAGAGGGATTTACAAATAAATTATCAGACTTACAAAGAATATCAACAGAAGGACTTCAAAAAAGAAAAAGGTCTCGATCTACGATTCAAAAAGAAATGTCTGTAATTATCCTTCTACATTATATAAATGAGATTAAAGACTTTTTCACACCATCCGCATCTGGTTTTCTTTTTGAATCTTTTTTAGGTGGTATGATAAAAGACTCTAAAATCGTTGAAGATAACTCAAAAGCGGATATCATAGCAGATGGTGAGACTTGGCAAATCAAACTATATGATAGTCTTTCAACTAGTTTGGCTGTAGCCTATATGGATGAGACTGTTGATCCAAAAATCCCTGTTGATCATTTTGTAATTTGTCTAAAATATGCAGATAGAATCGAAATATTTGTTCTTAGAGGAATTGAGGACACATCGGACCCACTTTGTTATAAAAACTTTTTAACAGGTAGAGGTGTTTTCTCTGTTGCCCAAATTAAAAGATGTCCATTCAAATATAAAATTGAACTTTTAGGAATTGAAGAAAAAATAACCGCTATTGCATCTGGGTTAAAAGAATCAATAGATGATATTTACTCTGATTTAAGTAAGTTCCAATATAATGTTGAAACGATTATAACTGGTGTTGATGAGAGAGGTAATCTTATAAATGAAATGAAGTTTGATGAAATATACAACAACTCTGTTGGAATTGCTCAAGGATTAGACCAAAAGATAACATCACTTTACAAAACTATCAAAAGAGATTAATATTTTTTTTAAGTTTGATAAATAATAAGTATATTTGTTCTTATGAAAGTATATTTATTAGATGTTCCTGGTAGAGGACCCCGATATTTCACAGAAGAAAAAGAGCTCATTTCTTATCTTAACACAGACGATAAGAGAGGTGATATGATTCACAAATACAAAGTTATGGTTGTAGAAGCTGAAGTTGAACAAACATCTTCTGGTGTCGACTATTTAGAATCTTACAAAAAATCAGTTAGTGAATCAAATATCAGAGAAGCAAAATTAGGTGTTGTTTTAGGTGATAAATATGCAATCGATGTAGATAAACTTATTACTTATATAAAAGAGAATGCTCCTAATAACATCGTTAAAGAGAAAATTCTTGAGGAAGTTAAATTAATTCCAGTTGAAAAGAAACAATTTTCTAAGTTTATTACTAAAAGAAGTAATTACCTTCTTTATGAAGTATCTTCAAAAGTTGAATACTATCAACTACTATTAGCAGTTCATAATTTCAGGAACATAGAAGATAGATATTACGCCTTAAGATATGACCAATTTGGTAAAGAACGTATTGAAGGTGGTTTCACTAAACCTATTAATAAGAAAAACTTTCTTTTAGCAAAAAGTAAATAAACTTTCAAACATTTCAGTCATAGAAAATATATGATTGAACTATTTCACTTTGACATAGAAACCTGTGGTCAATATCCAGACTATAAAACTTTTTTATCAGAAGATGAAAGAGGTGCTAAACTTTTTAGTGGTAAATTCGAAAGAATGAACTGGTCTGAAAAGTATAAAGATATTGACGAGGCTTATTTAGAAAATGCTGGTATAATTCCAACTTATGGAAAAATATGCTGTATTTCTTTTGGATACTTAGACAATGAAGGTCAAAAACAAATCAGAAGTATTTACGGTGAAGATGAAAAAGAAATTGTCAATTCATTTAATGAGTTATTGAAAAAAATTGAAAAAAAGAATTTCAGTCTTTCAGGATTTAGAATCAATTACTTTGATATTCCTTGGGTACTTCATAAACTTCATAAGTGGGGAATTCAACCAGCTGATATTATTTATGTTTATGGTAAAAAACCTTGGGAGATGAGAGTAGTAGATATGTCTGATGATTGGCGTCAAAAGTTCGCTTGGGCCTTTTCATTTGATGAAATGTGCTACGAGTTAGGTGTTAGGTCACCAAAAGATGTTATCAATGGTTCAGATGTTCATAAATACTTTTGGTCAGGTAGAATTGAAGAAATTAAAACTTATTGTGAAAAAGATGTAAGATCATCAATTGATGTTAGTTTGAGAATTTATACAAAATAACCTTTAGATTTAGATTTTTTTTATTATATTTATAATTATGGATAAACTTTGGAACTTAATATCAACTTACCCGATACCTTTTTTTATGATGTCTGGAATTTTGATTGCCGCAATCTCAACGGTAATTGAGGAAAATAAACGTAGAAAAAACAGAAAATGAAAAATATAAAAGAGGTCGTAGCTTACTTAAATACATTTAACAATTATCAAATATCAACAGCGAGTGATGATGGTAGAGTAAATTCTTTAACATCAGAAGACTCTTTGGTTAAAACAATTACTAATAATTTATCAACAATAACTAATATTGATATTATTTCAAAGACATCAAATCGAGATGAAAATGATTTTAATATAGTTATAAAAGATGATTTAGGAAATATTATTTTTTCAGAAGGAACTGATATCAAAATTGTTGATCCTCAAAACTTTACCAATACAGTAAGTTTTGTGAAACTTTCAAAGATGATTAATCTTTCAGGAAATTCATATGAAACTGTTATTAAAAACTATAATAGTTCAACTGATATAAAACTAATATCAGATTATTCAATTCTTTTCTTTGACAAAACTAATAATAAGTTTATTCAGGTTTATCTTTCTGAAATGTCAAAAAATGATGTAACAACAAATCCATCTAATTGTATTCAAACAAAGATACCGACATCAATTATTTTAAGAACCGAAGAAGAGAAGTTTAACTTTATACACTCACTTTGGAAAAGTTATATCTATAAAAGAGTAGTTGCCCCTGCGAAACTTTGTGAATCAATTGACTTCTCAGATATTAACTAAAATCAATTTTAATATTTTGAAGAGTTTTCTGTGAGAAGATAAATCTACCTCCAACTTTAAATCCTAATTCATCCCAATTAGCCGAATTTAATTTATTTAAGTATTTTTCTAAATTAGATTCTACTTCATCTGTTTTTGGAATAAGAGCTAAAACAGAACCGTCATAGTTTTTACAATCGTGTATGAAAAAAGGATTTCTATTTCGAGTTTTTGAATTTACATAAATTCTACTTCTATCGGATTTGAAATAATCTCTACCCCACATCCACCAATTTGACTCATTAAATCCTTTTATCTTTCTTTTAATTAAAGTGTCTTTATGTGATGATATGTAGTCATTGATTACATTATAGTGAAATCTTTTTAGATTTCCAGTTTGTGCTGTGTAGGAACAAACAAACTCTGTTTCTCCTGTTTCTTCTGCAAATATTTCATCTTTTCCAGAAACTCCACCAACCTTAACTTCAAAAAGGTCTCCTAACTTTGTTCCTACAAAACTATCAGTGAATAATAACTGACCGTTGGAGTAGATAAAATCTTTAACTCCATTTCTGGTTTTAGTTTTTCTACTAAAGTTTCCTTTCTCAAATCTAAAAATAACAACAGATGGAGAATATCCTTTAAAAATTACCTCATCTCCAAACTCATACCAGTGTGTAATAGTACCTGAATCGAATATAAACTTATTTAATCCATATGAAGAAGTATTTTTAATAAATTCTCTTGGTGTGATAAAAATTAACTCACCATCATCAGTTAAATGATTTATACACTTTTCAATAAAGTAAAGATAAAGATTTGATTTACCGTGAGTTATTAACTGTGAGTTAATTTTTTCTAATGTTGATTTTAGTATTTTCTTTCCAGCTACATAAGGTGGATTTCCTAAAACAGTATCAAACTTTTCATCTACTGGATAGTCAAAAAAATCAATATTAAGTGAGTCTTCTGGACAGTGATTAGGATCCAATTCAATTGAAACAACATTAGGATAATTTTGACGTAAAAGATTATTGAAGACACCATCACCACAAGAAGGCTCTAGTAATCGATTTCCATTTCTGATAAGTTTAATCATATCAGAGGCTATGTTATCTGGTGTAAATACTTGTCCCAGGTTATCAACTTGAAATATAGACATATTAATTATATTAATAATAAATCAAAAAGTTACCTTTTTGATTGAACTTGAAATGATTTTTACTATATAATTTATTATGTTAGATATAGTAGTGATATTATCACATTGTGATAATTCAAGAAAGTTAGATAAGTTAGATAAATGTGTATCAGAGATAAAAAAACAAGGATACCCTGTAATAATTTCAAGTCATATAAATTTGCCAGATAAGTATTTTCAAGAAAATGAATACATTATATATGATAAAGAGAATCCTATTATAAATAATATGGATTCAAATGATGCCCCACTTGGACCACCTCATACTTGGTATAGTGATGATTTTTATTATCATGTAACGCCAACTAGATACAATTATTCTTTCGCTGTCATGAAATTGATGAAATCATCTGCAGGTGTTGCCTACGCGAATGGTTATAAAAATATACATTTTGTGAATTATGATTATATATTGATTGATAATTCTGTTTTGCGGAAAAACTCAGATCTTTTATCTGATTATGATATCGTTGGATTTCACGAACAAGGATATGGTGACTTGAAAAATATCAATACTGGTCTTTTTTCAGTAAATACAAAAAAATTCATCGAATTTTCTAACACTATAAATACAAAGAGAGAATACCTCTCGTTTGGACAGCCTACACTTGAGAGATTCATCTATGAGTATTATCACGAGAAATGTGGTCTTAGTGTAGAAAATAGTCGTGAGATTGGTGAATTAAAAAACATATGTCGAATTAACACTGAAGCAACATTTCCTGGAATAGTAGATGGTTATAATGGAAAATTTCACCTTTATTTTACAAAAGAAGAATCAACTGATACATATTATATCACTAACTGGGTAAATTTAGAGATTTCAAAGAAAATATTACTATTTGTTGATGATATAATCTATAGTATAGATACATTACCTTTTAATCAAAAAAATATAATTGATGTTACTAATATTGTTAAAATCGGAAAGACAATAATTGTTAATGTTCCTGATCATAAATTCATAGAGAAATATAATATATCTTCCGATACATCATTCTGTAATATACACAATAGAGATATAGTTAAAAATATCGAATCATATCGAACACAAAAAATCAAAAAACAACTTATTCTATCTATATATGATAGAGATTATTCATGGATAAATGACTTAGATAAAGAAATAAATGTAGTAAAATATAATAAAAATATTAACAATTACAAAGAAGGAGAAATTCTTATAAAAAATGTTGGTAGAGATGTTCATACATTTTTTAAACACATATTAGATAATTATTACCATCTACCAGACTATCTTATAACATCACAAGATTATCCTTTTGATCATTGTTCAAACTATGTTGATATTATAAATGGAGATAAAGAGGTTTGGAATAAACATGCAATATTCAAATATGATGAATGTTGGTTTTTTAACACAGATTATACTAGTCTTGTGACTAGTAATGAGTTTGGTGACTTTGTAACCACAAATGGAATATTAAAAGCTCATCCAGATCCATTACCAGTAAAAGATATTTGGGGAAAACTATTCAAAAACAGTTTCCCAGGTGTTATATCATTTCCAGCAGCTGGTCATTTTTGTATTTCAAGAGATCAGATCAAAAAAAGAACTTACGATTTTTACAGAAAAGTGGTTGAAATATTAGAGGAAGATTCGCTGTCACCTTGGGTTATTGAAAGATTTGAACACTTCATATTCGCTGGTATTGAAAAAAGTATATTATAATTTTTGGGAAGAAAATCATCAATAAATAAAATAAAAAGAGACAACTCAAAGTCTAAAAATATAGAAGCTGCTTTGGTAATGTATCTTTATCAAAAGTCTCATTCACCTATCACAACTAGATTCACCGGTATGGGACTTCAAGAGTGTGATGTTATATCAGTGTCTAAATCAGATTATATTTATGAATATGAAATAAAGATAAGTCGTCAAGATTTTAAGAAAGATTTCATTAAAGAAAAACATAATCATATCCTAAACGAAAAATTTACTTATGTTAGAAAAGGAGAACAACTTTATCGAGTTTGTAATTATTTTAATTATGTTGTTCCAAAAGATTTAATTAGTATAGAAGAAGTTCCAGATTATGCTGGTCTAATTTATATCAATGAAGATTTCACCTTTGATATTATTAAAAAACCTAAATTACTTCATAAAACTAAAGCTACACCTCAATTTATTCGACAGTTAGCTCATAATTTAAGTTGTAAATTAATTTTTAACAAAGTCAATTAAACTATTGATATTTTTATATATATCATAAGATAATAAAATAATAATGAACTTATACAATCAACTTACTATTATTATTCCTTGTAAGAATGAAAAGAATATCATTCAAAAGACTTTAGACCTACTCAATTATCAAGCAGGAATAGAAAGAGTTCAAGTAATTGTTTGTGATGCATCTGATGATGGAATTACACATTCTGATTTAATTGATAGATTAGAATATAACTCTGATAAGTTTTATTTACATATAGCTCCTGGTGGATTGCCAGCAAAAGCTAGAAACATTGGATTTAATGTGATATCATCTGAAAATAATAAATTGATTAAAACACCTTATCTTCTTTTTATGGACTCAGATGTTTTTTTACTCGATCCAAAAGTCATTCTAAGATCCTATTTAAGAATACATAAGAGTAGTTTAGATTTAGTAACTGTAAAGTTTAGAAGTGATAATTCTAAATTTAATTATGTTTATAAAACATTTGATTTTTTACAAGCTCTTTCTAAATGGTCAACACCATTTTGTTTAGGTGGTTTTATGATGGTGAGAACTGAAACATTTGAAAAGATTGGAGGTTTTGATGAAGATATTAAAGTGGCCGAAGATTATCACTTTTCAAAACAAATCGAAGCAAAGAAGTTTGGAAGAACTAATAATGTTGTATTCACACCACCTCGTAGATTTGAAAATAAAGGACTACTTTATATGACAAAGTTGTTTTTAGGATCTTTTTTTAATCACCAAAAGAAATCTTATTTTACTGAAGATAAAAATTATTGGAAATAAGTAAAACTTTTATTCATATTTAAATATAATAACTAATCAGAACTCAAACTGTGGAATAAATTGAGGGATAGAGAGGTTCCTCTGGAAAAGAACCTAGTTACACTACTATGTTATCAAAAGGTGATGAGCCCACACTCCACCAGTGTGGGCTCTTTTTTTATAAAATAATTAAATTATGGAAAATTGTATTTGCATTAAAGAACACCGTGCTTGGGATAAAAATATAGACCTGGTTTTATCTCAGAATTTTAAATATGAAAAACACAAAATAAAATTTAACAAAAAAACACGCAGACCTCAAATAGTAAGACCTGGACAAATGGGAAATTGGTCTTACAACATTTATGATAATGATGATAAATTTATTTATTCTTGTGATGAAGAATGGTTCAATGAATATTTTTCAAATATATCATTTATAAGAGAAGGAAAAATCAATTCTTTAATTTCTTAATTGATATTTTTTCATATATTTGTATTCTAAAAAATATCACTATGGGAAGATTTAAAGAAATTTATATGGAAATGCAAAATAAATACGGTGAAGATGTTATCGTAACTGAAGAACTATTAGAAGATTTCCTTAAAGAAAGAGAAAACGAAGATAGAAACTCTTAATATGAAAATATTTTTTGAAATTGAATCAGGTCTTTTAAATAGAGGATCTGTTAGAACACAATTAAATAACTCCAAAGAGAAACTACAATATTGGTATCCAGGATGTCGTGTTCTCCTAACTGAAGATACGGGATTATTTGAATCAAAGTTTTACTTTGAGGCTAATAACCTACCTGATTCTGCAAAATCTCATATGGAGAAATGGTTTAGTGATATGAAAAAAGTTGCTGAAAATTATTAAAAAGTCTTGTTGATTTAAATAATTTCCTTATATTTGTATCATCAAAGTAAGAGAGAAATCTCAAAACTAAATCTGAAAAAAATTAAAAAAAGATTTGGCTAAATGAGAAAACTTCCTTATCTTTGTGTAACAAATAAGATAATTAATCACTACAAATAAAAAACAAAAAAACTATGGCTTCATTATTTGACAAAGCGAAAAAAGCAGCACCCGCTAAAACCACAGCATCAAAAGACAAAAAAGTTCGTATTAACGTAACTGACCCTAACTTCTTTACTAAAATTGAGAAGTTGGAGCAACTTAACGATACTCTTAAATCAGCTAAAGCTCAAGCTGATATGATTTCTGACGAAATCAAAGATTTGGCTAAAACTGAGTGGGCTCAATACTACGACAAAACTGGTAAAAACCCTGAGTCTGTTATGATTGTTCAGGAGGTAGCAGGAGACACCGCACAAGTTATGTTTGTCCCATCTGATAAATACATCACAGTAACTGAGGCTAGAGCTGAAGAACTTCGTGAGACTTACGGTGAAGAAATCGTTGAAGAAGAAACTACTTTCTCTTTTGACTCTGCGATGATTGAGAAATACGGTGAAGTTCTTTCTATGTTGATTGAGAACTGTGCTGATATCGCAGACGCTGACCGTGAGAAAATCATCAAAGCAACTACTAAATACTCTGTCGCTAAAGGAACTATTGACAAATTAAACCAATATGGTGATGTCACTGAAGTGATGGAAGCTGTTAAACCGGTTGTATCATTGAAAAACGTTGAAGTTATCAAAGGGTAATCCTTTGATAACTTTTTTATTAAAATATGAGAAATAAACAAATAAAACTAAACATCCTATTAACGACCATTTTTGGCTCATTAATGCTTTTACTTATGAACAGTTGTGGTTTTGATGAAGATAGAGGACCAAAAGCTCCCAAATCAAAGCGTATGGAGTTAGATACTCTCTCGCAATACTATGACCAACAATATAAAGTTTACACACTTGAGGGGTGTGAATACATTGTTGTAGGTTTTGGTAATACAAGATGGGGTTCTCATAAAGGAGATTGTAAAAGTACATTTCATACCTCTGATAGTGTTAAAATTCTTAAACAAGAGGTTTTGGATTTGAAGAAAGCTATTCTTAGATTAGAAGAAGAAAATAAATTAATGGGTTCTCAACTTGGTTATAAAGAATTTGAAAGATAATGTTAAAAAGATCAAAAACTGATAGAGTAATTGCTGGTGTCTGTGGTGGTATCGGTAAATACACAGGAATTAATCCTTGGTTATTCAGAATACTATTTCTTATTTTAGGTGGTGGATTTTGGATTTACCTTTTAATGTGGATTTTTATTGAAGAAGAAAATTATTAATTATGGAAGAGTGGAATAAAAATGATTGGCAAGGTCGTCGAAAAGAAAATTATGAATTCTCAGCAAGAATAGTCTGGTATTCAACCTTAGCGATTTTTATTATTGCGGTTGTGTCAACTTTGTTAAAATAATGTGTAAAATAAATGTTCTCAATTAAAAGATTTTTATTAGATTTGTATCTAAGATTTAGTCTCAGAAAAAAGTCTAAAAGAAAATCAATCTGGGAACTATAAGGTCGAGTGGTGGAATAGGTAGACACGCCGGACTTGAGAGGAAAAATTTGAGTGCTTGAGGGAAATCTTCAATGTAGAACTCCGTAAATTCGGTGAACCCTTTAAACTGGGAATACCGAGCCAAGCTTCAGAAATGAAGAAGGTGTAGAGACTAGACACGGAGAGCCTAAGTCGAAAGATATGGTTAAGGTATAGTCCAGACTACAAACTGAAAGGGTAGCGAAAGCTATAGTAGTAAGAAAATCCTGTGGGCATTTGCCCGTGCGGGTTCGACTCCCGCCTCGACTACAAAAAGGTAATCTTCGGAAAGCCTTATAGATAAAGGGTCCCGTAGCTCAGCTGGATAGAGCAACTGCCTCAAAGGGGGCGTTTAGTCAGAAATGATTAAATAGAACTTCTCGAATTCGGTGAAGCCTTAACACTTCGGGTGATGGTAATACCGAGCTAACCCTCAGAAATGAGGAAATGTGTAGAGACTAAGGGGGAGGCACCTTAACAAGTGATGTTGAAGGTGATGATATAGTCCAGACCACAAACAGTAATGGTAGTGAAAACTATAGTGGTATGTCTAAGCAGTAGGTCTTTGGTTCGAATCCAAACGGGATCACAAAAAAAGAGACTCTTAATGAGTCTCTTTTTCTTTTTGTTTCATTTCATAATGAATTTCTCTGTGACAATTGGCACATACTAAAATACACTTATCTAATTCTGACTTCATCCTTTCATCAAACTTATATTTTCTTAAATGTGATGGGTTAAAATCTTTTTCATTCGGGTCTAAATGGTGAAACTCTAAAGCTCCATATCCACATCTTACGCAAGTTAGAATCCAAGAGCTTGTTTAATTCTTAAAGTGAAGTTATTAACAACTGTTCTACATTCATTTGCTGTAACTAACTGTCCGCTGTTTTTACTTAAAAGCGTGTGTATGGATAAAATGTTACTTGCTGTACTTGAAGTATAATAATAAGCTCCATTACCTCCTTGGTTAACTGGATCAGCGTAACTATTAATGGATCCGAACTGTGATGCCCAATTTTGATGACCTAATAAAATTATTAGGTTACAATGTGATGGATCACCCGCATTATAAGTCTGTCTATAGAAGGCATAGGTAGTAAATCCATTACTCAATGTACCACCCCAAATCTCACCAGAAGCTAAAAGACCACCACCATCAGCTCCCGAATTTCCACCTACTTGCCAACCAACAACACCTGGATCTTTTCTACTACCAATTACAGTAAGTGGTAAAAATGTACCAGATTGAGATCCTGTAAATTGTTCATATCCAAGGCTGACGTAGTAAAAATCGGTATCTACTATAGTATCTGTAGTATTTGTATAATTTATAGACTGAGTAAACGATCCGGAGTTTTGAGTATATTGTATTCCACTTTCTAACCAAGGTGTAGTGTAGTTACCACCATCATACATATCACCACCACCATCGGATATGAATGTTCCATTACCATCTAGTTGATAAAAATAAAAACTAGGGTTTCTAAAATCTGACATGTAGTTTCTGAGATATGTTGCTATCTCTTCCAAATATAAATAAGGTTGTGGTGGTAAAAAAGATGTCCAATAACCGTTATTATTTAACCACTCTTTTGATTGTGTTCCAGTTGAAAGTGACGAACTACCAGATATGAGTCTTGTCAGCTCAACAAAGGATTCCTCTGTTTTTACCGAAGACCTAAAAAATCCAATATGACATGAATAACTTGTAGATAATATTCTCTCAGGTGCATTTGGTCTATCACCGGATGGATCAGTGTATGTGACTACATAACCCAAATCTTCATCTGGTCCATTCCACCATTCTAAACTTGGATTTATAGATACGTTACCAGTTGCCGCTGCAATACTACCAACTTGTTCAGTTCCTGTGATTAAA
>JACCDW010624682.1_pt1 | contig 11789 bp, 10 predicted proteins | sample 7449781 | NCBI WGS metagenome assembly JACCDW01 (sample SAMN15323449, study PRJNA562643) | freshwater metagenome | isolation source: river surface water | place: USA:Blue River Watershed | collected 2017-08-18
ATATCAATCATTTGAATTCGTTGAGCTTGAAGTTGAACCGGATTTAAAAACAGCAATCCAATCAACGAAACCCATAAAATCCCAAATATCTTCTTCATTTCTGTTTAACAATTAAAATTGATTTTGGTTGAAAGACCAAATTCTATGCCATAGAGGAATGTATGGCAGTTTATAATACGGATAAATTACATATTACGTAATACCATTACGGCATCATCACAAAGAGCAAGGTAACGAGCAAAGCAATTCCTAAAAATCTACCGATACTCTTGGTATCCTGCCAAGTATCCGCATTCATCTTCTGCCGTTGTTTGGGCGTTTGCATTTCATATAACGTACGGTTCACATCCATTAAGGGTTTGTTGCCATTGGCCGTACTAAATTGATACTTCTGAATGATGGTTTTGGCTGTTCTAACCGTGTATTTTTGGGTTTGGTTGATTCGGATGTTGACCTTTCCCATCCTCTCAGTTGCACAGAAAACCCCGAAGAATGGTATCTTTTTTCCATGCTACAGGAGGCCATCGACATTAAAACCGCTGTAATCACAAGGGTTTTCATGATGTTGCCGTGGAAATTCGCTAAGATGTTTTTCATAACGATGCTTACTGGTTTATTAAATTTAGCAAAGGATATTCACTACCTTTGCGACGAGTTTTTAACACATCCTAAAACCCATTATGAGCAAAATCACCGTTATTGGCGCCGGAAATGTTGGCGCAAGCTGCGCAGAGTACATTGCGATGAAAGACTTCGCTGCTGAAGTTGTATTGTTAGACATCAAAGAAAATTTCGCCGAAGGCAAAGCCCTAGACTTGATGCAAACGGCTACCTTAAACGGATTCAACACCCGTATTTCAGGTAGTACCAACGACTATTCAAAAACTGCCAACAGCGATGTGGTAGTTGTCACTAGCGGTATTCCACGTAAACCAGGAATGACCCGTGAAGAATTAATTGGAATCAACGCCGGCATCGTAAAAGGTGTGGTTGAAAATTGCTTAGTTCACTCCCCCAATGCCATTTTTGTAATCGTTAGTAATCCAATGGATACGATGACATACTTGGCATTAAAAGCCAGTGGTTTGCCTAAAAATAGAATCATCGGTATGGGCGGCATTTTGGATAGTTCTCGTTTCCGTCACTATTTATCTCAGGCGTTAAATTGTCCTGCTAGCGATGTAGACGGAATGGTTATTGGCGGTCATGGCGATACTACTATGATTCCATTAACTCGCTTGGCTGGATACCGCGGTGTTGCGGTTTCTAATTTTGGTAGTGCCGATACTTTAGCTAAGGTAAAAGCCGACACCATGGTTGGCGGTGCCACATTAACTGGAATGTTGGGTACAAGTGCATGGTATGCTCCTGGTGCTTCTGTTGCCGTTTTGGTGCAAAGCATCGTTTGCGATCAGAAGAAAATGTTCCCTTGTTCTGTGTATTTGGAAGGCGAATACGGTCAGTCTGACATTTGCATGGGTGTTCCCGTAATTTTAGGTGCTAGTGGTTGGGAATCTATCGTTTCCTTGGATTTAAACGAGGACGAAAAAGCCGAATTTGCAAAAAGTGCCGATGCAGTTCGAAGCATGAATAATGCTTTATAAAAAAGTATTTTCCCTTTAAAAAAAGCCACCGAAATCGGTGGCTTTTTTTATTATTTGAGCACTGTCAGTTTAAGAATGTTACCCTAAGTTTTATAAATCTAGTAAAACTAGGTCTTATCGTATGGAATATCGAAAGTTCTTAAATTGAGCACATTCCTTTGTGGCAGTTTTGCGGAAATTCAAGAATAATCCGGAACATTTCTTCCTTTGTTTGCAATTTTCCGCAAAACCTAATTAGAAATTTGCGAAAATCCGTTGGTTATTCAAAATTGCTTCATATTACCTTTACTTTTTAGAGAAGTAGCAGTAACATGGACGAATTGCCAATTATACCCGGACGCGGATTTAATACTCGGACTGCCATAGAAATGCGGGCAGAATACCTACAATCCATGGGTATTAATTTACAAGAGATTTCAAAATACACCCTGGACATAAAGAGTATTCAAAACAATATTGAATCCTTTATTGGCTGTATGGAAATCCCTGTTGGGATTGTTGGTCCGTTGTTGGTTAATCTTGAAGAAACCGAAACTACTACTAATCCGGAAATGGTTTTTGCCGCTGTTGGCACGTTGGAGGGCGCTTTGGTCTACAGTATGAATCGCGGTGCCAAAGTATTGTCCAAATGCGGAGGGGTTTACACTAAATTTCATTCCCAGTGTATGCTTAGAAGTCCCATGTTTATTATGGACTCCCAAGAATCTGCTCAATTATTACTCTTTTGGGTAGAACAGCACTTTGAAGAAATTAAACAACACGCCGAAGAATACACCAACCACGGAAAACTGTTACGTATTGATCCTGTAATTGATCAACACTATCTTCATTTACGTTTTTATTTCAAAACAGGTGATGCATCGGGTCAGAACATGACCACTACCTGCACTTGGCACGCGGCGTTATACATAAAACAAGAATTTGAATTACTGCACGTTGGCAAGATTTTGGATTTTGTGGTGGAGGGGAACGGAGCTTCGGATAAAAAAATATCTCAGTATAATATTCAACACGGACGAGGATGTAACGTTTCTGCGGAGTGTGAAATTTCTGATGCCGTAATTCAGGAAGTTTTAAGAACAAGCGCCGATAATATATTAAAATTCCTAGCCCCTTCTCAATCATTAGCAAAAAAAGACGGCATGGTTGGATATAACATAAACGTTGCCAATGCCATCGCCGCTATTTTTGTTGCCACTGGCCAGGATTTAGCAAGTATCCACGAATCGGGCACTGGATTTTTAAATGTAAACCGAACCAAAAAAGGACTCCATTTACACCTTACTCTACCCAATTTAGTAGTTGGCACCATTGGTGGAGGCACGCATCTTGCAAAACAATCCGAAGCATTAGAATTAATGGGGTGCAAAGGCAATGGAAAATTAACCCGATTCGCCCAAATGATAGTAGGTTTTGCCTTGGGGTTGGAAATCTCTACTTATTCCGCCATTGTTAGCGGAGAATTTGCCAAAGCTCACGAAAAATTAGGAAGAAATAAACCCGTAAACTGGTTATTGAAATCAGAAATTGATACCCACTTCATTGCGGCCTGTTTAAAATCTACCAAAGCCCCAAAAATTGAGTCCATAGAATGGGTAGAATTACCAGGAATGGATCACGGAATTTTATCCCAATTAAGCGGTAAAGTGAGTAAAAAACTCAATGGTTACTACCCCATTCGAGTAAATCAAAAATCCAATGGATTGCTATTAATAAAAGCCAAATCACTCAGCGATGAGATTATTAAAGGATTACAATTGGTTGCCGCATCCATAAACACAAGAATTGCCGAATTACTACTAAAACACAAATCAACCTTGGAATACAACCATTGTCATACCAAGGAAATCGCCATTAATCGACTTTTACTTCAATCAAAATATCCTCATGCACCCGAGCATTTCGGAGATTGGCAGGATGAACATCGAGAAATTTTCTTGTTGCTCCAAGAATACATCCACCCAAACTCCGTGTTGCTGTTGAATTCGGAAAACCAACCCCAATTATGGTCGGAAGAAGCGATTAAAAACACGCTATTAGCCATACATCAATTTCATTTACTAAGTAAAAAGGCTAGCAGCACCGGATTGGATATCCCATTGCAGCAACCTTGGCGCAATGCAAAACTCTATAACGAAATCATCAAAACATTGACCCAGCATTTGAGAAACCATATACAAGATACAACCAGTGAGTTTCAATTATCGGACAAGGAAATTCGATGGTTGGAAGAGATGGATTATTCGGAACTGGAAGTGGAATTCAATGCTATCGACATAATGCCCACCTTAATCCACAACGATTTCAATCCTCGAAATATTATGATTTTAAAGGACAGTACCGCTTGTATTTACGATTGGGAATTATGCATGCGAGATCTCCCCCACCGGGATATTATGGAATTGCTGAGCTTTGTACTTACCCCTAAAACTACCGAAGCCCAATTGTTGGTTTACTTGAATTTCTATCGAGATTGCACCCCCTACTACACATGGGAAGACAGCAAATTGGCCTTCCAATACACGTTGAAATGCTTAATTGTATCGAGATTTTCATTTTACGAAGTCTCAGGAATTGTTTCCAAATACGATTTCTCTTCCAGAGTTTTAAAAACTGCCTTGCATTTGTATAACTTGCTGCAAAAAATAGATTAATAACCGATTATGGATTTTCTTTACGTATTTCTTCAAGTTTTTGGTTACAATTTCCACCTCGTTCTTCTGCCCTTGATGTTCAGTAACAGCCTACACATGGTGTTGGTTAAACGCGGGGCCATGCCTTTTTTAGAAGTACCAATTCATGCGGATTGGTTTGGCGCAAATAAAACTTGGCGCGGATTGGTTATTATGTCGATATCCACCGAACTATTTGTTCAACTTTTCTGGAGATTGTGGAACTACAGCATCCACTTACCATTGCCGCCATTCGGGTTGGGCTTTTGGCTGGGGGTCTTCTATGTTGTTGGTGAGTTGCCCAATTCGTGGTTAAAACGAAAATTGGGAATTGCGCCCGGAGAATCGTCGATAAAAAACCGATGGTTATTTAAGGCTTTAGATAAATTAGACTCTTCCTTTTCGGTGGCTATTGGTAGTATTATCCTAATTATGGTCTACGGTTTGGATGACGGCAAACACTCAGGAATTTCGCTTTCCTATTTAATCCCGATATTCTATTTAACCGTTCAAAATAGTTTAACGCATTGGTTCTTTTCTTGGATTCTTGTGAAACTAAAAATAAAAAAGAGCCTGTAACGATCGTGCTATGAAAACAAACCCCAACCCAACCAACTTTACATTACCTAACTTCCTAAGCGCCTATCGTTTGGCCTCGTTCCCTTGGTTATTATGGCTGATTTACACGGAAAACGAAGGTTTATTCGCATGGATTTTATGCATCAACCTAATAACAGACATATTAGACGGTTGGATTGCCCGAAAGTTTAAATTACAAACCGATTTAGGTGCTCGTTTAGATTCTTTGGCCGATTACGGGACCTATATTGCTGCAGTTAGCGGTATTTACACTTTTAAATACGAGGAGTTAGGAAGTTTGGGCTGGATGTTATGGGTTTTTATTGGACTGATTTTGTTGTATAACCTTGTAAGCTTCGTGAAATTTCAAAAATTCCCCAGTTTACACATGTATTCCACTCGAATTGGCGGCTACATTCAAGGGATATTCTTCTTTATCTTATTTGCAGATGATTATTATATGGGCTTATATCTCATCGCCATGATTTGGGGATTTTTATCGGCCATAGAAGAAATAATTGTTTTACTGGTTTTACCGCAGCTCATTTCCAATGCCAAAGGATTGTATTGGGTACTAAAAAATCGACACAATTAACAAAAATGGTAGCATTTTCATTTAGATTTCCCGCAATATGTAACCTATTCAATGTCCTCAAATTCTTTGTAACTACCCTATGAATACCAATCTGAGTTTATCCATGTCAGTTCATCAAATCCCTTGGATTTCGTTGGGAATGATTGCCATTATTGCATTTTCTGGAATTTTAGTTAATGTAACTCGCAATGCAAAACCACAGGAATTACTGAAATCTATTGATGGAAAAACTATTTTATGGTTCCGAATTTTATATCCAACAGGCATCATTGCCTCCTTCGTTTGTATGTACCAAGGCTGGGGACAATGGTTTGATGAATTGAATTTTACTATTTTTATTACCGGATTTGCGCTTTTTGTAAGCGGATTGGTATTGCGATGGGTAGCTATTTTAAGTTTAAAGCGATCCTTTACCGTAAAAATTAGTATTTTAGAGAATCATCAATTAAAAACAGATGGAGTATATCGGTGGATGCGACATCCAAGCTATACTGGATTGTTGTTGTATTATGTAGGTTTAGGATTGGTAATGAACAATATAATCTCCATACTACTGCTCTTGTTGGTGAATGGATTAACCTTATATCAAAGAATCCCTTTGGAAGAACAGGCATTGGCTGAACATTTTGGAGAACAATGGGTATCTTTTGCCGCAAAGACCAAGCGATTGATTCCAGGAATTTATTAGTTTTATCGATATAAACATGCCTCAAAGTCCCGTTTATAAGGATACTTTACTAATTCGAATGTTTCATGGAAGCATTGATAAACCATCGTTTCTGCGTAATACATCGACCCTAAAATCTACGATAAATACCGATCTAGAAATCGCAGCTAAACAATCTAACTTATTGAGGCCCAATGTAGGCGGATTATGGGGAGGGCATGTGGCCATGCAGGTTGGTGACCGCGTTTATGGTTTCTATTACAAGGATGCTAGACGTATCCATTGGTTCAGTAAAACACCCTTCAACAGCGAGTTTCATAATTATAGCATCGAAGAATGGGAATTTATAGTGGCTGAAAAACGCGAAACCTGCTTTCATGTACCCGCAACGGAAACGGAGTTAGCGGAACTATTCGACTATTTCAAACAAAATTGTTTACAATCAAGTATTGATTATTCATTTTTCGGTGAGCGTTGTGCATCCAATGTGTACCACTTACTAATAAAACTCGGAAAAATCCCCGCGGGGGATTACCGCTTGCATGCTTTTTGGCCTGGTGCATTACGGAGAACACTAATTAAATATTGTACATTAAATCGTTGGCCGATAACCGTTAAAGAAGGTTCAATGGACGAATGGTGGCAGGGAAATATTAGCACCTTTCCACAACACCCGTGGAACCGTTAACGCGAATTTTATCTCCCGTTTTTAGCACCTTAGTAATACCCGGAATTGCCACCACTACAGGAATTCCCAATTCTCTTCCAACGATGGCTGTGTGACTCAACAGGGAGCCTTTTTCCGAAATTAGAGCACTGGCTTGAGACATTAAAAACACCCATCCCGGATCTGTCATTTTACTTACCAAAACTTTACCTCGAACATCTGCGGTTAAATTGGGTTCCAACATTACCACCACTTCAGATTCTACTGTACCTTTTGAGACTGCCACCCCTTGCCAAGATTGAATATTTTCCGTTGTTTGAGAACTTTGAGAACTCAAACTTTTGGGTTGAAAAATCGGCAAATCATTTTGCTGAAAAACAATCCTATCCGGCAAATCAATTTCTTCGTATTGGATGTAATCCATCTTCCTTTGGCTTACTAATGCATTAAATGGTCTCCCATCAATCGCACAATTACTCCCGTATAAGCAATAATCTTGCAACTCATCCATGGTTAAATAAAAAACATCTGTGGACTCCACTATGAATCCATCTTCCTGCATCCAACTGCCAATTTGCAAGAATATCTCTCTACTTGCACCGTACATTCTCGTCCTACAAAAGCGCATATTTTCTCTACTCATCACACCGAAAGCCGCCAAATTGGCCACCCAGTTGAAAATCCAATATTTGGGATTCCATGTTCCCAATTTATGCTTTACCGATTGCCAAGCCTGAATGCGTAACTTTTTGCTATTTTCAATAAAAGTATCTGCGGTTAATGTGCTGTCTATTTGAGATTTAATTAAGTCAATCAGTAATGTAGGATTTTGCTTAGGGGTAACCGTTTCCAACTTTAATTCTGCAAATGTTCTATCCCCAAAACGATCTAAATATGCATGCCAAGCTAGGGAAAAGGGGTGTTCTGGATTACTTCCAACAAAATCTAATAATTGCCCTGTCTCTTCTCTAATCAATTGGTACAATTTATCATCCTGCAAAATCTGTTCTTTTAATTGTAGCAGGTGAACCACAGCCAACTCGGAATCCACCTCCCCATACCCACTAATTAATTCATTTGCGAATTCCTCGTTTTCTGAAATTCCCCATCGCTTAATTAGAGATTGCAACCAGCCAAATACTTTAAAGGCTAAAAAATCATTCACAACGGTTAAAGGCCAATCGCGGTAAGTTTGTTGCATTATTTTTTGAAAATATGGCCATAATTCTGCGGGGGAAGCGGCTTGATTTCGAAAATTCTTAAACTTAGAATAATGAACGGCAAAGGATTTGAAAAACCTTCGATTACCCTGTCTAAATCGGACGATAATCCATACAATAGCTAATATTATTTTCAGTTTTTGTGTTGTACTTGGCTTATCATTTACTTGGATGGGTTGTGATAATCCCACGGCCGATTCCCATGCTTTCATGGCACTTGGTGAATTGTATACCATGGCCGTTAAACGATACCAATTATCCAATCGGTAATAAACTCTACCATAGGGATGGGCAATTAACTGCTCAAAAACATGTTGATGTTGTTTCACCCAAGTTTCATCGATCCAAAAAAACCGTGCGCTGTTTTCAAATAAATTTTGATACGCTTGCTTGGCGAACGTAAAACTCAATGGCAAGGTAATTCCAGGGTAACTCTCAACGATGTTGGTATTGTCCAATATCTCAATATTATTGCTATCCAACGTGGTAATGGGTCTCATTTGAAGTACGTACAATTCTCCTCTTTCGTCAAAGGAAAATTCCACATCAGCGGGCGACTTTAGCAACGCTTCTGCTTGTTGCAAAACCTCAAAAACCTCATCAATTTCTTGGTTACTTAAACAAGGTTTTTCGGATAAAATAGGATCTAAATTCTCTAAATTCAGTTCATTTATTTGGTTCCAACGCAACGCCGTTTGCTTTTTTACTAACACCGTTTCAATAGCTTTACTGGTACGGTGAATCCTAAATGTATCGCATTCCACCTTGTCTGCAACCACCCCCTCACCCAATCCATAACCAGCAGTTATAATTGAATCTGTCAGATTTCGGGTAATGTCCATGGAAAATCCAATTCCAGATTTCGAGGCATTCACCATTCGTTGAATTACAATGGCAAACTGAATGTTATGAACCGGCAAATTATGCAAAAATCGATAGCTAATAGCACCGAAAGACCAAGCCGAAGCCAAGCAATTTTTTATTGCCGATAACAGGCCAGATGGACCAACAAACAATTCCGTTACATGTTGACCCGCAAAGGAAGTGTGAACGCTATCTTCGTCTATGGCGGATGATCGAACCGATACTAAATAATCTTCTCCAAATTGATCATGAATTTTACTTGAAAAATCGGCCCATGCCGGTTCTGAAATGTTTACTTCCTTTATCTTTTTCTGTACTGCCAAACAAATCACCTCTAAATCCAATTGATAATTAGAGAATACCGCTGCCATCTCGTTATTCACATCAAACCAAAAATCCGGATTGCCTTCGGCCAATAATTGCTTAAGTTGACTCCATGAGACGCAGTAAAACTGGGGAACTGGAAGCCCCCCATTCTGCATGGTTTGTAGATGAAACCCCTTCCCTCCTACTTCAGACTTGCTCAACAGCATGAGAAAACTACCAAGCGTAGGTTAACAATGTATTAACCAATAAATTGGTAAAGTACGCGGTTGTTGTAAATAAAGCTGTATTTGTTAAAATGTTGTTTTCTTTTATCGGCTTAAAAAAGAATCGTAAATAAACAAATAAAACAATGGCTAAAATGGCCATTTCAATGATAAAAAACCACGAGGAGAAGTGCAGTAAATTTCCTAGGTGCATCGACATTAAACCCGTAGCCGTTAAACAAATCAAAGGGATTGCTGTAGCGGTTTTAACGCCAACCACCATGGAGAATGTTTCGTATTGGGTTTCCATATCCGCCGAACGAATTTTTCGAGAAACTTCCCAGGCGGTAACGGGCAATGAAACGACTAACCACAAAATCAAATGGGTCGCGCTAAACGGTTCGTAGTGTGCCCCCGTGGCCAATGCGGTGTGAATCAAAAAGAAATTTATCACGTAGGGAATGGGCTGATGGTCCATCATGGTGACAAAAATGTGATTTCGATGATATTTTTCGGCGAAAAACCATTTGAATGTTAGCAAACAATAAGAAATCATCACGGCAAACACGGGCAAGGTGGATTGTCCAAAAAACACATTGGTATTTAGTAGTACCAAGAACGATGTTAAAGAAATAGCTACGATATCGGATTTCAATACGGCTTTTCTAGCGGTGGCACGGTGTGGAAATAATTCGATATCGATTTCAATATCTTTTAAATCATCGAACGTTCTCATTAACAACATCATAAAAAATGCCGAAATCATACCAACGATAGCCATGGTATCGATAACCACTGGATCGCCCGATAGAATTTGAACTACAAAATTAACGCAACCGTACAGCGCGATAACGTATGGAAGGTAGATCAGCACGGGGAACATTTCTTTGGAATATATCCAAGCGCGACTGATAAAATACTTGGGGGTATTGGAATCTCTCATAGACAAAATATTAAAAAGCAATTATCTACAAAATATTACGAATATGTTACGTGAGTTTTTGGCGAATTCCGTAAAATTAATTCTAATTTTTTGCATTTATCCGTAATTACACGTTTAGCATGGGGGTTTTATGGCAATTTACCCCGAATTTTGCACAGCAATGATTAAGACGGGCCACTATTTGGATCTTCAATACGGCAGGGATACGGCGCAAGGATGGTATTTGCGGGACGAAGAAGGCAACGAGGTATTATTACCCAATAAATATTGTTCACCCACTGCGCAAGAAGGCGACGAGATTACTGTTTTCATTTATCGAGATTCAGAAGATAGATTGGTTGCTACCACGCGTCAACCCTTAATTGAGTTGTACCGTTTTGCCTGTTTAGAAGTGGTTGCCGCTACCCCCATTGGTGCATTTTTAGATTGGGGATTAGAAAAAGATTTATTCGTTCCTTTCAAAGAACAATATAGTAGAATGAAACCCGGAACCAAAACCGTGGTATTTCTATATCGAGATGAAAAGACCGATAGGTTATTGGCATCGGGTCGTGTAGCGAAATGGTTAAATCGCGAAGAGGTTCCTTTTCAATCTGGTCAACCCATAGAAGCCCTTGTATTTGAAGAAACGGAAAAGGGATTTAAATGTATCATCAATCAGCGATACCAAGGTATGTTCTATAAAAACGAGACTTACCAACCCGTTGAAGTAGGCGACACCGTATCTGGATTTGTGAAACTGGTTCGCGAAAACGGACTCATCGACGTTTCATTAAAACCGCTAGGTAGAGGAAAAGTAAAAGGCCATACCGATGTTATTTTAGAACATTTAGAAAGAAATAACGGTAAATTGGCATTGGGAGACAAATCCAGTCCGGATGAGATTCGGGATTTATTGGGTATGAGTAAGAAGTCTTTCAAAGAATCTTTGGGTCAGCTGTATAAACTCAGAAAAATTGATATTTCTGAGCATGAGATTATTCGGATAAAGTAAAGAGCCGGGTTTCCATCTTTGGCATTTTTTTATTTCACCATCCTTCAAACCTTCTCAGGTTTTTCGCTTGTTTATCAAAATTGTGGATTAAATTCCAATAGAACTTCTGCGATTTTAAGGGCTGAAATTTGTAATTTATAAGACTTTTTTTGTCAATAATTTTATCAAAATGATGAATCCCCTAAAAAATAACCAATCTCTATTTCATCGACTAGAATCGATTAGCAATTCAATTTACAATCTTAGCAATCCCAATTTATTAGAAAACACTTCGGATATAAACGAATTAGGAATTCTCTTAAAACTCAATCAACTTCAAATAGGAATTTTGGCTGTTGTTGCAACAAAAGGTCCCGATTTAGAAACCATCACGGAGGCAAGATTGATGGCGTTGTTTTCTAAATTCAATCGAAAAAGATCGGATATAATTTTAGCAATTAATCAATTAATAAGA
>JACCDW010346715.1_pt1 | contig 11788 bp, 12 predicted proteins | sample 7449781 | NCBI WGS metagenome assembly JACCDW01 (sample SAMN15323449, study PRJNA562643) | freshwater metagenome | isolation source: river surface water | place: USA:Blue River Watershed | collected 2017-08-18
ACGAGCGGAACACACCTTCGATGATCAGCGTGATGCCGAAGGTCAGCAGCAAGCCATATAGATGATCGAGCCGGTACAGCCAGCGCAGCATGGTCTTTTCAATCACGATACCAAACACGGCGACCAGCAGCGGCGCGACCAGCAGCATGAGCCAGTAACTGATGCCGAAATACTGCAGCCCCATCCACGCGAGAAAAGCACCCATCATGTACAGCGCGCCATGGGCGAAATTAATCACGTTCAACAAGCCGAAGATGACGGCCAGACCAAGCGACAACATTGCGTAGAACGAACCGTTGACCAGCCCCAGCAGCAACTGGCCGAGCAAGGCTGACAGCGGAATACCGAAGATTTCCATGTCACACCCCCAGCAATTCATTAAGGACTGGCATCTTCGCGTCCAGCTCCGGCGACGCGAACTGCTCGACCACCTGTCCATGCTCGATCACATAGAAACGATCCGCCAGCGGCGCGGCAAAGCGGAAATTCTGCTCCACCATCACGATGGTGTAGCCCCGCGCTTTCAGCGTCATGATCATGCGCGCGAGCGCCTGCACGATCACGGGCGCGAGGCCTTCGGAAATTTCGTCGAGCAGCAGCAGCCTGGCGCCCGTGCGCAGGATGCGCGCGACCGCCAGCATCTGCTGCTCGCCGCCGGACAGCCGCGTGCCCTGGCTGTAACGGCGCTCTTCGAGGTTTGGAAACATCTGATAAATCTCGTCGACCGACATGCCGCCTTCCGTCAGTACCGGCGGCAGCAACAGATTTTCCTCGGCCGATAGTGACGAGAAAATCGCGCGCTCCTCCGGGCAGTAGCCAAGGCCCAGATGCGCGATGCGATGCGTCGGCAATGCAATCGATTCGACGCCATGGATCCTGATTGACCCGCTGCGTCTGCCGGTCAGCCCCATGATCGCTCGCAACGTGGTGGTGCGTCCCGCGCCATTGCGCCCCAGCAGGGTCACGACCTCACCCTGCTCCACGCTCAGGTTCAGATCATGCAGGATATGCGACTCGCCGTACCATGCGTGCAGTCCGCGGATATCAAGCGCCTTGGTCATCAGTGCGCTCCCTCGAGTTCCGCAGCGCTGCCCATATACGCCTCAAGCACCTGCGGATCGCGCGACACGGTCGCGTAATCTCCCTCGGCCAGAATCGCGCCACGCTGCAATACCGAAATTCGGTCGCAGAGGCCAGCCACGACATTCATGTTGTGCTCCACCATCAGGATGGTGCGGCCCTTCGCGACTTTGCGGATCAGCTCAGTCACGCGCGCGACATCCTCGTGGCCCATGCCCTGCGTCGGCTCGTCGAGCAGCATCAGCTCCGGCTCCATCGCCAGCGTGGTGGCGATCTCGAGCGCGCGCTTGCGTCCGTACGGCAGGTCAACGGTCACGCTGCCGGAGAATTCACGCAGCCCGACTTCATCGAGCAACTGCAATGCGCGCTCATTCAGCTGGTCGAGCGTGGCCTCGCTTTTCCAAAAATGCAGCGAGGTGCCCAGCCGGCGCTGAAGACCGACGCGAACGTTTTCCAGCACCGTCAGGTGAGGAAACACCGCCGAAATCTGGAACGAGCGGATGATACCCATGCGGGCCACCTGCGCGGGCCGCAGCATCGTGATGTCACGACCATTGAACAGGATCTTTCCTGAACTTGGCGCGAGAAATTTGGTCAGCAGGTTGAAGCAGGTGGTCTTGCCGGCGCCATTGGGGCCGATCAGTGCGTGGATATGTCCGCGCTGCACCTGCAGATTGACCTCGTTGACCGCGACGAAGCCTTTGAACTCCCGCGTCAGTTGGCGGGTTTCGAGAATGATGTCAGCCATTGCCTTGGATTTTTTTATGTTGTGATGCCAGCGCTGTCTCGGGCGCTTGAACGGCAAGCTTCCCTCACAGCCCCAAACTTATTCGATTTTCATCAAAAAACAAACTGAATTATTAAACAGGCAAGCGAATCAGCGCTTCCGGTCAGTCAGCCGCGGCCATCATAGACAGCGGACCTGCGTCTGAACTACGGGATAGCCAAACCTGCGGGCCACGCGCATTGAAGCATGTCGAGCGCTCTGTCGATAGCCCTGCGGCGCGCCGGACCGAGCAGGGCGGCGCGGCTTTGTGTATTCTGACGTTGATTAATCTCTCTACAGCGAGTGCGGAATGAAATCCCTGTTCGGCGACATCAGCAACATCATCAGCCTGGCGATCACGCCGGCCTTCCTGATTCTGGGCGTATTGCTGCAGCTGCGCGTGCTGAACAACCGCCTCGAGCGTATCGTCAGCCGCCAGGAAGCGCTGGAGCTGCGACTGTCCGGTGGCGCGGGAACGCGTGAGGTACTACGGCATGAGCTCGGCGTGCTGTACCGGCGCGCCGACGTGATTCATCGCGCGGTCGGTTTTTCGCTGCTCAGCATGGTGACGGTCTGCGCGGTGGTGGTCACGCTGTTTGCCGACGACGCGTTCGGCCTGAACCTCGCCTCGCTGGTCGCGTTCCTGTTCGTCGCTGCGATGGCGCTGCTGATCTGCAGTTTCAGCCTGTTCCTGCACGAGATCTTCCTCGCCAGCCATTCGATGCCAAGCACGGCGCTGGTGACCACACGCCGTCACGAACCACACCGCTAAACCAGCTCAGGCGGACTGCGGCTCCTCCGGTAGCCAGAAGCGCGAGGCCATCGCGTCCTCCAGTCCCACGGACGCCAGCACCTCGCGCAACCGCCGCGCTGCTTTCTGGCGTGGCAAATCCTTGTAGCTGGCCACAATCAGCTCGTTCTTCATCGAGTGTTCCCAGCCGACCAGTTCAGTCACATTCAGCTGGTAGCCGTGTGCCTCCAGCTGCAGGCAGCGCAACACATTCGTCAGATGACTGCCGAACTCCCGCGTATGGATCGGATGTCGCCACAGTTCGCTCAACCCATCCCGCGCAAGCATCTTGCCTTTGAATTGCCGCAGCGTCGCGGCCAGCTCTGCCTGACAGCACGGCACCAGCACGATGAAACGCGCGCGCTTCTTCAGCGCGAAGCTGATCGCATCATCAGTCGCGGTATCGCAGGCATGCAGCGCCGTCACGATATCGACGGTATCCGGCAGCTCCGGCGACGTGATCGATTCCGCCACCGACAGCCCGTGAAAACGCATACGAGAAAATCCGAGCTGTGCAGCCAGTTCGCGCGCGCGAATCACGAGTTCCTCACGCGTCTCAATGCCATGAATCATTGCGCCGTTGTCACGCGCCTTGAAGAACAAGTCGTACAGGATGAAACCGAGATAGGACTTGCCCGCGCCATGATCCACGAGCGCAATTGATCGTCCCTCGTCATCGAGTTGCTTCAGCAGCGGTTCGATGAACTGGAACAGGTGATACACCTGCTTCAGCTTGCGCCGGCTGTCCTGATTCATCTTTCCGTCGCGCGTGAGGATGTGCAATGCCTTCAGTAATTCGATGGATTGCCCTGCCCTGATTTCCGGTTCTGCCATGGTGAAACGATCTCCTGCTGCAAGTCCTCCATGGTAACTCAGCGCGCAGCGACATCACCCGCACGGCTGACTAAAGAATTTTCCTCCGGCCCGGTAGTTATTACGCAGCCGCGTGACCGAAGTAACGCCAGAAACGCCGGCACGCGATCGGGCATGGTCACTGCTTAATCGTCCATCGCGCCACAGCAATGGCCTACGACAGACCGCGCAACAGTGCGGCACGCCTGCCTAACAGGGAGCTTCATTACCCAATCAGAGGATGACCCATGAAAGCTTTTTACTCGCGCCTGTTCACGCCATGGTGGATTGCGGCGCTGTCCATGCTAGTGATTGCCGGTTGCGGCAGTGACAGCAATCCGATCAGTCCGACATCGGCCACCAGCAACCAGGTGAATTCGGTCAATAGCAGGGTACCGGGCAATGTGTTCTCGGCGACCCTGACCGGCACTGAGGAAGTACCTGCGGTGAACTCGGCGGCGACCGGTACCGGTGTCGTGGTACTTGACCCGAACACACGAACGATGAAGGCCACCATCGTCAGTGCCGATATCGCGGGCACCGCAGCCCACATTCACGTCGCTCCGCGCGGCGTAGCCGGTCCGGTCGTGTTCCCGATGACAGAGCACTCGGCCGGCTCCGGTGTCTGGACCGTCACCGCGACGCTGACCACGGACCAGCTCACCCAGCTTCAGGCCGGCAATTATTATTTCAACGTGCACTCGACCGCCTTTCCGGACGGTGAGATCCGCGGGCAGATCACTGCGTCACTGCCGCAGAGCGGCTCGCCGATCAGTACCGGCTCGCTGCTGACCAGCACGGGCGCGAACGGTAGCAATGCGACGACTCCCGGCACCAGCGGCACCAGCGGTACCGGCAGCACGGGCAGCGGATCGACGACCGGAACCACGACCGGCACCGGCGCCGGCACGACCTCCGGCATCGGAGCCAGTAGCGGCGCGGGTACCATCTCGGGCGTCGGCACCGGCACGCCCGGTACAGCCGGTACCGTGAGCGGCACCACCGCGTCGGGCGGCAGCGGCACCGGTGGCACCTCGGCCGGCGTCCTGGGTACGGGTGATGCCTCGGGTAACAGCAATGCAGCAACAAGTCGCTCGGGAAGCACGAGTACGCCAGGATCCACCGGTACAGCGACGGCCGCATCGGTTCGTCCGGTGTTCTATACCAACCTGCTGTCGGGTTCGCTGGTGTTACCGCCGACATCCAGTACCGCCACCGGTACGGCGGTCACGGTGTTCCGTCCACGCGATAACTCCCTGACCTCGGTCGTCATCACCAACGGCATCACCGGTACGGGCGCCAGCCTGCGGCAGGCGACATCGACCGCGATCGGTCCGGTGGTCGCCACACTGAATGAAGTCGCCGCCGGTTCGGGTATCTGGGCATCCCGCATCACGCTGAACAGCTCGCAGATCACCGCACTCAAAGCTGGTAACTTCTATTACGAAGTGAGCTCGGCTGCCTTCCCGGCCGGCGAGATCCGCGGACAGGTGGTGAAGACCAGCGGCACGACTACGGTCGCGACCACGGGAACCGCAAGCACGACGGGCGCGGGCACGACGACTGCACCGACTACTCCTGCGTCGACGCCTGCGACCACACCGGCTACGACCACACCGGCTGCGACAACACCGGCTACGACAACACCGGCTACGACAACACCAACGACCACCACGCCGACCACGCCGACCATACCAACCACACCAACAACGACTACACCCGCCGCTACCACACCGGTCACCACGACACCAAGTACGACACCAACAACAACACCGACCACGACCACGCCAACGACTACGCCAACCACGACACCGACCACCACCACACCAACGACCACTACACCGACCACTACGCCAACCACAACGCCGGCGGCCACCACACCAACAACAACTACAGCACCTACATCCACGCCGACGGATACCGGCACATCGACCGATACCATGACGACAACCACAACGACCACAGGAACCGCCAGCGCAGAACCGCCTACCCCTACAGGCACCACGGGTTCGACGGTAGGCACCGGCACCACGCCAACGACCGGCGCAACCGGGATAAGCACCGTGCCACCAACGACATCGACAACGACGACCGGAACCGGTACACCCTAGCCCGCGGTCCGACCCGCGTCTGAACATCCGCAGTAAACTTTCTCAGCCCCGGGATATTTTCCCGGGGCTTTTTTCGCTGCGTTGCTATCCTTATCTGCGTCGTGGAAAGCGCGATCAGAGCATCCGGCGCACCATCATGCTTCTGATGTCGCTGATCGCAGCAGCGGGAGATAAGCCTTTCGGACAGACATCGGTGCAATTCATGATGGTCCTGCAACGAAACAGCCGATAAGCATCCTCGAGATCGTCCAGGCGCACCGACGTGGCGCTATCACGACTGTCGACGAGGAAGCGACAAGCCTGCAGAAGACCTGCCGGTCCGACGAAGCGGTCCGGATTCCACCAGAAACTCGGGCAGGCACTCGTGCAGCATGCGCACAGAATGCATTCATACAAACCGTTCAGTGCTTCGCGCTGCGATGGCGACTGCAGCCGCTCGCGCGCCGGTGGCGGCGTGTCATTGATCAGCCAGGGCCTGACTGAATGGTATTGCGTCCAGAACGGTGTCAGATCGACGATCAGGTCACGCACCACCGGCAGGCCGGGCAAGGGCCGCAGCACGACGGGCTGCGCCAGCTCGCGGATGCTGGTCACGCACGCCAGCCGGTTCTTGCCATTGATATTCATGCCATCCGAACCGCAAATACCTTCGCGGCAGGATCGGCGAAACGACAGACTGTCATCGACAAAGGACTTGATGCGCACCAGCGCGTCGAGCACCATGTGTTCATCCGGTTCGAGCACCAGCGCATAGTCGTCGAATCGCGGGCCTTGCTCGCGATCCGGATCGTAGCGGTAGATGCGAAAGCGTGTCTGCCCGTCTTCAGCCATCGCGGCTCTCCTGTCATCGCCCTCAGGGCATCAACACATAGTCGCCGGGTGCCGCCGGCAATTCCGGTGAGTCGCAGATCACCGGATGCGATGGCCGTCGACGCTGCCCGCGCGCAAGCCACGCGACCCAGGCCGGCCACCATGAACCCTGCCGCGCGGGCGTGCAGCGCAGCCATCGGTCCGGATCGATGTAGTTCTCGCTATGCGGCAGCAGCATCACGCGATAGTGACGGCGCGGATGACCGGGCTCGCTGCAGATGCCAGCGTTATGGCCGCCCGAGGTCAGCAGAAAAGTCATATCGGCGCCAATCGCAAGATTCAGCTTGTACACCGAACGCCATGGCGCGACATGATCCGTCTCGGTCGCAACCACAAAGCTCGGCACACGGATATCGCCGAGTGCCAGCGGACGGCCGTCAATCCGGAAGCGCCCGGCGAATAAATCATTGTCCAGAAACAGCTGTCGCAGATACTCGCTCTGCATTCGATACGGCATGCGCGTTGCATCAGCGTTCCAGGCCATCAGGTCGGTCATGGTCTCGCGCTGACCCAGCAGATAGTTGTTCACCATGCGCGACCACACCAGATCACGCGAGCGTAGTAACTGAAAGGCGCCGGCCATTTGCCGGTTATCCAGAAACCCCTGACTCCACATCACGTCATCGAGGTAATCCAGCTGGCTGTCATCAATGAACAGCCGCAATTCACCAGCCTCGGTAAAGTCGGTCTGCGCCGCCAGCAGCGTCATCGATGCGAGATCATCGCGCTTGCGCTGCGCAAGCCAGGCCGCGAATACAGCCAGCAAGGTGCCGCCCAGACAGTACCCCACGGCCTGCACGCGTTCGCCATGCTCGCGTATCCGGACCACCTCGAGGGCAGCCAGTGCACCGTTGCGAAGATAGTCCTCCATTCCCAGATCGCGATCGCCGGGCCCGGGATTGCGCCACGAGATCATGTACACCGTGTGGCCTTGCGATACGAGGTAATTCACCAGCGAGTTATGCGGCGACAGATCCAGAATGTAGTACTTCATGATCCACGCAGGAATGAACAGTATCGGCTGACGAAAGACCTGCGATGTCTGCGGTGCATAGTGGATCAGCTCGATCAGGTGATTGCGGAACACCACCTGTCCCGGCGTGATCGCTACCTCATGACCGGGACGAAATTTTTCTGCGTCACGCGGCGGATGACCGCCCAGTGAACGCTCCCAGTCTTCGACCAGATACTGCAGCCCGCGCACCAGATTCTGGCCGCTCTCGCTTGCCGTGGCTTCCAGTACCTCGGGATTGGTGGCAATGAAATTCACCGGCGACACCATATCGAGCAGCTGCCGCGATGCAAATGATGCGACCTGCTGATGATGCGCGGACATACCGCCGATACCAGTCGTCGCGTTATGCCACCACTGCTGCTGCAGCAAAAAATTCTGATAGATAAAACAGTAAGGCCAGTTCTGCCATTGCAGTGCGCGGAATCGGCGATCCTGAATCAGGGGCTCGATGCAGGGCGCACATTCGCCGCCACTCAGCGTGCGGGCCGCATACAGCCCGAGCCGGGTCAGCTTGCGCCAGGCCTTTTCGGTCAGCAGCTGCTGCTTACCCGGTGACGCCGAGAGATGCACCAGCCAGTCGATCCATGCCAGAGTCAGGCTACCCGGCGAAATGAAGCCGGTGAAGCGTCCCATTTGTGCATGGAACATCCGATCGGCCGGCGTGGGCAGATCGATCTCGTCCACCGGAGAACGTGCCTCTTCTCCGTGCGTGGTATCCGGTCGATGCGGCAATACGGCCGGCAGATTCGCGGCCGGGGTCAGCGAAGGCAGGTCCATGGCAGCAAGAAAATTGCTTCGACCTTTCCCGGAGCGGCAAGTGCCGCTCAGTGCTTCCCGGGAAGATGCTGCAGAGGCTCAAGTGCCGTGCGCACGAACTGGCGGGCAAGTTGCAGCCGACGTGACATACCGATGTCACGCGCGAGCAGCCAATCGCGCAGCCGGTAGCGAGCATTCATGCAGCTCATCGACAAAACGCTTGCCGGTGACAATGCCATCTGCAGCGGAGAACGATAAACCGCGAGCCGGTACAGCGCGCGCGGCTGCCCCAGTAACTGGGTCTTGTACTGATAGCGTCCCCAGAGCAGATGACATTCGCGCGCGCCGATGCGGATGCAATCGCAAACGGACCAGAAGCAGCACAACATGCCCAAGCGGTACGATTCCAGCGCCGGATCGGCCGCCGATAGCAACATCACATAGTTATCACCGACGCGACAGGCCAGCGACCCGCCGCAGACACGTCCGTCGATACGAGCGATACCAATCAGCCCTGACTGCAGCGCGAGTTGCATCATGCGCGCGCAATCACGCCGCGACAGTTCGGCCCGCTTGCCTCGCAAGGCCATGCTGGCGCGTTTGAATCCCTGCAGCTGACGTATCAGCCGCCGCAGTTCGTCGCAGCGCATTCCCGAACCCTGCATCACCTCCCAGCGGACATCGTGATGCTCACGACGTAAGCGATTGCCATAGCCGCGCAGGGTTTTGCGCGTCGACTTGCCGAGCGCATTGACATAGTCATCGACGCGCTCCGGCAATTCGATCACATAGTTTTCGGAGAACACATACTGCTGCAAGACCAGTCCGGACAAGGGGCGCGGTAGCGAGACCGCGTTAAAGCCCACCACTTCTGCATAGGCGAAACGCGAAAAGACTGCGCGGCAGAATTCGGTCACGATCTCCTGCCCGAGATCGATCATCTCAGTCAGTACCACGGCCTGCAGTCCCCGCATCCGAAACAGCAGCACGCCGACGACCTCGCCGCGCCGATAGCCTATCCAGGTATGCGGTGTCGGCCGCGCGGCATCACACAGGACCAGATGCCGAAATGACGCATATAAACTGCCATGCAACCGGTCGAGCGCGTCAGCGGCGAAGGCAGGTACTTCATATTCATGGATTTCGCTGACGATAGTATCAACGCTGCTGCGGGAGGCGCCATTCGGCGTGCTGAAGGCGGTGATGACGGTAGGCGCATCGTCGATCGCCGGGGCGACTGCCAGCGAATGCGGCAGCGAAGATTCGGTCAACTGTGCCATGGCTCTCCCTGAAGAAGCATGGCGCCATTGTCGATGGGGTGAAGCGGTGAGCGCTTGAGGACCGCCAAGCTGCCGCAGGCCTTGCCTGTCGTCAGTCAAGCAGCGCGGCAGCGAGCGGGCGCATTATCCAGTCACGGTGAGCAGCAACCCGGAGGGGAGTGTCCAGCGGGGACCGCCCGGTGTCCAAACCGGCTGGCGTGGTTCGAATCCATGCTCCCCTGTCCTGCTTGCCGCCGATCTGTGCTCAGCCCAGCTCGGCAATCATCTCGATCTCGACGCAGCTACCCAGCGGCAGTTGGGCCACACCGAACGCCGAGCGCGCGTGCTTGCCCGCGTCGCCGAATACTTCGCCGATCAGCTCGGAACAGCCATTCGTCACCAGATGATGCTCGGTGAAATCGGCGGTGGAATTCACCAGACTCACCAGCTTAACGATACGCCGGACGCGATCGAGCTGACCGCCAGTGGCGGCATTCAGCGTGGCGATCAGATCGATTGCGACCGCGCGCGCTGCTTCCCTGCCCTGCTCCGTCGTCATGTCGCGACCCAGCTGCCCGACCCAGGGCTTACCGTCCCGCTTGGCGATATGACCGGAGACATACAGCGTGTTACCGCTCTGTACATACATCACGTAGGCAGCGGCGGGCGTAGCGACGGCGGGCAGCGTGATATTCAGCGCCTGCAACTTCTGTGAGATGGACATGGAAGGCTCCGCAATCGGGTGGATCAGGACAAGGCTCCGATTTTACCGCGCCGCCTCTTGAATTCCTGCGGAACATCCCCAGATGCGTGGAAAATTTATGTAATTTCAGGAACTTACCATTGATGAGGGCCATATGACTGTCGCTGAAAAGCAAACCCTGGGCTTCCAGGCCGAAGTGAAGCAGCTGCTGCAGCTGATGATTCATTCGCTGTACTCGAACAAGGAAATCTTCCTGCGCGAACTGATCTCGAATGCGTCCGACGCGTCGGACAAGCTGCGCTTCGAGGCCATCAACAACGCGGCGCTGTTCGAGAATGACAGCGAACTGGCGATCACGATCGATATCGATAAAGCGGCGCGCACCATCAGCATCACCGATAACGGCATTGGTATGTCGCAGCAGGAGGCGATCGACCATCTCGGTACGATTGCCAAATCCGGCACCAAGGAATTTTTCTCGAAACTGTCCGGCGACCAGCAGAAGGATGCCGCCCTGATCGGCCAGTTCGGTGTCGGTTTCTACTCCGGCTTCATCGTCGCTGATCGCATCACGGTCGAATCGCGCCGCGCGGGTCTGACCGCCGCCGACGGCGTGCGCTGGGAATCGGCCGGCGAAGGCGATTTCACTGTTGAGACCATCGACAAGCCACAGCGTGGCACGAGGATCACGCTGCATCTGCGTGAAGGCGAGGATGATTTCCTGTCGCCCTATCAAGTGCGCTCGGTGATCCGCAAGTATTCGGATCACATCTCGCTACCGATCCGGATGCGCAAGGAAGAATGGGACGAAGAAAAGAAGGAAATGTTGCTACGCGATGAGCTGGAAACCATCAACCAGGCCAGCGCACTGTGGGCACGCAGCAAGTCCGATGTGACGGACGAGCAGTACACCGAGTTCTACAAGCATGTATCGCATGACTTCGCCGACCCGCTGACCTGGACGCATAACCGTGTCGAAGGTCGCAGCGAATATACGCAGCTGTTGTACATTCCGGCGCGCGCGCCGTTCGACCTGTGGGACCGCAACCAGCGCAGCGGCATCAAGCTGTATGTGAAGCGCGTGTTCATCATGGATGATGCCGAGCAGCTGATGCCGGTGTATCTGCGCTTCGTGAAGGGTGTGATCGACTCCAATGATCTGCCGCTGAATGTGTCGCGCGAAATTCTGCAGGAATCGCGTGATGTGAAGGTGATCCGCGAAGGATCGACCAAGCGCGTGCTCGGCATGCTCGAGGAACTCGCGAATGCCGACGAGCAGGAAAAGAAGGACAAGTACGCGAGCTTCTGGACGGAATTCGGTCAGGTGCTCAAGGAAGGCATCGGCGAAGACGCGACCAACAAGGAGCGCATCGCGAAACTGCTGCGCTTTGCGAGTACCCACCACGAGACGGATGCGCAGACCGTGTCTTTCGCCGACTACGTGTCGCGGATGAAGGAGGGTCAGGACAAGATTTATTACGTTACCGCCGACAGCTGGACCGCGGCGAAGAACAGCCCGCATCTGGAAATCTTCCGAAAGAAAGGTGTTGAGGTGCTGCTACTGACCGACCGCGTCGACGAGTGGA
>JACCDW011942993.1_pt1 | contig 11786 bp, 7 predicted proteins | sample 7449781 | NCBI WGS metagenome assembly JACCDW01 (sample SAMN15323449, study PRJNA562643) | freshwater metagenome | isolation source: river surface water | place: USA:Blue River Watershed | collected 2017-08-18
GGCCGCAAGGCCCTTTCTTATTGACCTCAAAAAAAACCCGGGGATTTTTGCCCCCGGGTTGAACGCACTAGGTAGATGCCGTCTGAATTGCATCAGTCTCTAGTATACAACACACTGCGGTTGTTTGCAAACAATACGATAAATAAACTTGTTCGACTCGTAAGAGAGAGTTTTATGCGGCACCCACCGCGTAGAGCCTAGAACGCTCATATTAAGGAGAAACAAATGGGACGCCCTATTAAAAATCAATACTTGAACCCCGACAAAGAAGATGGCGTTGGCGCACGTCGCCCAGGCCAAGGTGGTGAAAAGATCTATCGTGTGGATATTGGTGCAGCTGGTACCGGATACTACACAGCCAATGCAGCAGTTTCAATCGCTGCTCCAACTCTAGCAGGTGGTACTCAAGCAACTGCAACAGTTACCTTGAACGGTAGTGGTAATGTCACAGCAATCACACTGGTTAATGTTGGTAGCGGTTATTTGAGCGCACCAGCAGTGACCATCACTGGTGCCAACTCTGGTGCAGCTTCTGCTACAGCAGTGCTGACCACAGCTAATGTGGCAAATGCACTCAAAGCAAATGCCTGGCTGTTTGGCGGAACAGAAGGTACTACCACTGTGGACATTCTCAAGCAGCGTGGATCACGCAGCTTTGTGGTCACCGACGGTTCACTGACCAGCACTGTAAAACTGGTGGCCAATGTAGCAGATCCTAGCGCAGCAGGACTCATGACATTGACTGCGACCTTTGCTAATTCTGCCACTTTCCAAGTGGCCAAAATTACCAATCGTCTGGTATACAACAGTGCAGGTACCAAGTTCCTGTGGACTCTGGGCAGTGCAAGCAGCTCAACTGAACCAAAAACAGTTACTCTTGCAAACCAGTAAAGCAGTTAATTGAGGCTCAGAATGGTCGCTTTGCGGCCATTCGCCTTTTTTACTCATAAATAAAGCAAACGGTGATACCCTATGAGCATAGTTAAGAATTCCAGCGCACCCTATATTATTCACACTTTGAATGCCAGTGATCCTATTGTTTTGGACAGTGCAAATGTCATCATTCGGGGTAACCTGGAAATTTTAGGCACCGGCACCAGTACCACAATCAACACTGTTGAAACACTGGTATATGACCAGATTTTCACTCTTAATGCGGGCTACAACATTGAGCCTCCTGCTTCTGTGCTAACTTCTGGCATTGAAGTGTTCAGAGGAAATGCTAGACCCAGCATGCAACTGCTGTGGTTTGAAGGAGCTAGCCCTCCGGGCTTTAGAATCAGCACAGAAACCAGTCAGTACTTTGCTGGCAACGACACCATTGTTTATGATCGTGTGTTTGAACACATTACCACATACGATCCAACCACTGGTTTCAACATGGCTCAGTTGTCTGACGATTTGACACCAAGTTTGGGTGGCAATCTAGACACTGAAGACAAAGTGATTTTTACCAGCAATACCAGCATTGGTTCTGCCAATGTTAGAATCAACAGCAATCTCAGTCTCAGTAAATATAATCCAGTTGTTACAAGTGTAGTTCCTGGATATGTAACCCTCACCGGAGGAAATGTTCGACAAGGTGGCACAGGGGTGTACATCACCACAGATGAACAAAACACTGTGGCACAAGAATTAGTTACCAAAAAAAGAGCCTTGGCATTCTCTCTATTATTCATTTAGGATTAACACATGTCACTTCATAGTTCAACTGTAGTTACTGCACCCACTGCTGCTGCATCAGTTTACACCAGCGGCGGAAATACAGCAATACACACCATGTATTTTTGTAATCCTACCGCAGCAACCATTACCGCTAATATTTTTCTAGTTCGGTCTGGATTCACTGCCAATGGCATGAACATCACTTACAGCAATATTCAAATTGCCAGCAACGACACACTGATACTGGAAACAGAACGATTGAGTTTTGACAATGGTGATTACATGGCAGCAAACGCTGAACCAGCTGGTCTGGTCAGCACTGTGAGTTGGTTGGAAATCTAATATGGCACGTTTTGCTCGCAACAGAAAATTGGAACGTGATACTGCTGCAACAGCGGTACGAGCTCCTTACGGAAGCAGCGCACTGCGTCCAACCGCTCCGGTGGATGGACTGTTTAGATTCAACAGCGACAACACTGTGATGGAAGTCTATTACAGTGCGCAATGGAACAACATGGCCCGTGAAGGCGTGAGTACCATTGTTAAAGATCAGTACACCGGAGCAGTTGGTGTTACAACTTTTACCATGAGCTACTCTTATGCCAGTGGCAGAGAAGCTCAGGTTCTCGTATTTGTTGGTGGTGTTTTTCAAGTGCCAGGAACTGCATATACATTCAACGGAACAACCACAATTACATTTGCTACTCAGCCTCCGCTGGGCCAAACGGTTGTAGTATTGCACAATTTCCCAAGCACAGTGACGACCTAACGCTCCCATAAATATTGATATTGGGAGTACCGGATGTCGGCAATTACTCGAGTAGAAGGCCCAATGCTTCTGGCCAATTTGGACAGACAGGGCACAGATCTACAGTTTACTACCACAGGCGAAAGCCTATTTTACCTTAACTTTACCAACTTCCAGGTAGGTGTAAACACGAGTGTAACCAGCGAAACACTGACTGTGAACGGTAACCTTCTGGTTACCACAGTTAAGATAGACAAATTCAGCACAATCACCACCACACAGATCAATCAGGATCTCACACTGATTGCCAATGGAACTGGCAATGTTGTGGTAATTGGCGCTAATGTTATCAGCGGAAACATTGATAACACTCAAATTGGCACAGTGATTCCGGATCGTGCTACATTCACTCGAGCAAATGTTATTACCAAAGCAGAGCTCAAGCTGGCCAATGTTCAAAATCTAACAGCCAATAGGATTGCTTTCACTGCGTCTGACAACACTCAGTTAGAGGACAGTGCAGGACTACAATGGTTCGGCAGCAACAACACACTAGTGGCTCAAAACTTCTTGACCACGCAGGACACTCTGCTGCCTAGTATTACATCAGACAATGTTAAAGTACCAACCATTGCTGAAAACAATGTGGTCTATGTTGCAGCAAACAATCAGCTGATAGGAACACCTACACTGACCTTTTTTGCCAGCAACAACCTGTTCAGAGTTGATGGCAACATACAGATGTCGGGGCAGACACAAAACCGAATCATCTACAAAAATACCAATGACCAGCTGGTAACATCAGATCGTCTGACCTATGACGGTACAAACTTTGCCAGCCAGTATCCCAACATCAACACCATTGCCAATATTAGAATCTCTGGCGATACTCTAGAACAGTTACAAGGTGGTGCAATACAGTCGTCTATGAACGTGCTGCCTTATAATGATCTATCAGCAGGACGACGATTGTTCCTAGGCGGTGACACATTGGTCACTGGGGTAAGAACACTGGACCCATTAGCGTCACCTCCTTCAGATGCTATTGCTACTGTGGGTTATGTGACTTCTGCATTTGGTAATGCAACAGTTAGTGCGATCTTGATTGCGCAAGGTGACAGTTTTGTTAGAGTGCATGACCCCGAAGGTGGAACTGCTACTCCAAACGTGTATGTGGTTGTGGACGGAGTCAAGAACACAGAATTTACCAATGGCTTTGCCAACATTCAAAACCTATCCATACATGACGGTATTATCAGCACTGACATTGGAGAGATATCAATCTCTCCCTATGAAAATGCACGAGTGCGATTTGACAGCAACACTTCGATTTCCATTCCCAGCGGAACCACTGCGCAAAGACCTCCGATTGCGATCGCTGGAGATTTTCGTCACAACAAAGACTACAACTTCTTAGAGTGGCACGATGGGGTGAACTGGAGCAGTATTGCTCCTTCCATGTACTCACAAACACTCACTGGCGACGGAACGACCACAATTTTTAATGTGCAAAGACCAGCCACAGACGAAACAGTGTTGGTCACAATAAACGGTGTTGTGCAACGTCCTACCACTGCTTATACCATTGTTGGAACTACTCTGACCTTTGCAGAAGCTCCAGCAGTGGATGACATGGTTGAAGTTAGATTTTTAACCTATGCCATCACCTATGCCAGTACCCCAATGTATGTTAATACTCCCTACACATATTTTGGAACAGACTTTACAGAAATAGACAGTTGGTATATCAGTCAGCACATTGCAGCACAATATGAGTTTGTGTTCAAAAATCCAGCGCAGAACCAGTATGCCATGGGCACAGTGTATCTCATGCAAGACGGAAACAATACCTATGTGAACGTTAAAGAGTACTCCAATGGTGCTACACCCTACTTGATCTTTAACACATACATTGACTTTTTTGGTATTGTGAGACTGGAAGCCAAAGGACAAAACACTGGAAATTACATCAAGTTTCGTGCCACATACTTCAGTGACGAGCAAAACAATTACATTACCTGGGTCAGTTCTGGCAACGTTGGACTGTTTACCAATGCCACGCGATCAAATATTTTTGTGCAGTTGAATGCCACAGTTACTCCAAGCGGAAACATCACATATGCTCTACAAAGTGGATCCTTGCCGCCAGGAACATCACTGTATGCCAATGGTGTGGTTGCTGGCTCATATCAGGTGGCCATTAGTTCAAATACCACGTTTAACTTCACTGCAATAGCATCGGCTCCGGGAACCAGCACTCAAAACAGCCAGAACCTAAGTCAGACACTAAGCATTACACTAGCACCCTGATTAACTGCTAATATAAGTCCAAAACACCTGGGCGGTGGCTAAAAAGCCAAAAACAAATAAATAGAATAAGCGTCAGGAGCTCAGATTAGAACATGCCAACACCATCATTAACTCGGATCAAGAACGATCAGATCTACGCAAAAACCATTACAGCGAACACAAAAGTAATGGATCGCAGCGTCACAGGTGCGCTGCTCGAAGAAAATCTTGTTATCAACAGCACTGTAACTATTCAGGGCAATTTAACAGTTACCAACAACTATATTACCACAACCAGTGTTAATACAAACATTAACGATCCGTTGGTTATCTTCAACAGCAGCTATGTAGGTTCCCCAACATACGATATTGGTATGTTGATCAACCGTAACTTGGCTGCAATGAGTCCAACAAATTATGGACCATTGAATGCAGCTTGGGTGTGGCGTGAAGGTGACGGCAGTTTTGAAGGTATTCTGACCACAGAAACAGGAACCACACAGGGTGCAATTGATCGCACAGCATTTGCAAATCTAGTAATTGGTAACACAACTATCAAAGCCACATCTGGCGAAGTGGTTGACAGTACCAGCTACGACAGTGGCGCTCTGCAGGTACAAGGCGGTGTGGGTGTTAGCGCCAACCTAAACGTTGGCAGCAGTAACAACAACTGGAATAGATTACTAGGCAACAGCTATCTAGGCACCACAGATCTAGCTTATCCTGCAGGCAACCCAACAGACATGCAGTCTGTTGAAACCATTCGCACATTCACAGGCAGTCCGTACAATCTGACCTTGATTGATATCAACGGTGACAATCACGTTACCTTTACACAGAACACAGACACACAAGGCGGCCAGGTAAGCATTGTCACATATCAAAGTGGCAATGACATTGATTTTAGTCCTAACCAAATTTATTCTTTGAGCTTGGCAGCAGCCAATGGCTCTGTGGTTGTTCAACCAACTACAACCAGCGACGCTGACGGAGCATACAACACCGGTGCCTTTATCAGTCGCGGTGGCATGGCAGTACAGGGCAATGTAAACGTTGCTGGCGCAAGCACTCTTAACGGCGTATTGGTCAAAGGCGATTACAGCGGCACAGCAAACTTTGAAACATTGATCATTGGTGCCAACGTGGTTACCAGTGGAGTAAACGCAGAAGGCGTGACAGTGGTTGGTCAGTATGCAGCTCGTGGCACAGTTGGCGCAAATGCCACCGTGGTTGGTGCGCAAACTGCCAAAACTGGAGCAGGCGCTGGTACCACCATGGTTGGTGCAGAGACCGGAACATACAACACACCAGGTGTGAACAACACCTTTGTTGGCTACAAAGCAGGTGCATATTCAGACAGCGACACCAGCATCTACATTGGTTACAATGCAGGTAGTCTGGTAGCTTCATCAGACAAGAACATTATCATTGGCAGCTATGATGGTGTGAACAATTCTTATTATCCACTGGACATTGCTGCACAAGGTGACAACAACATTGTACTTGCAGACGGATATGGCAATGTGCGTGTTTGGATTGATCCAGCTGGCACCACAAGAATATTCAGCAACACTACAGTAACACATGAAAATCCAAGCACAGGCGCCATGGTCATTGAAGGCGGCTTGGGCGTACTTGGGAATCTAGTTGTTGCTGGCAACGCTATTGCAATTGCCAATGGTCTGGTGTTTGGTGGTAACACCAACAGCGCAGGCGGTGTGATCTACATTGGTGGTAATGTACTAACAGCCAGCCTAGGTGCCAACAGCATTGTGATTGGTAATCAAGCTGGTGGAACAGGCAGCGGTGCAAACGTTACCATTGTTGGTGATCAAGCAGGCATCTATGGACCAGGCGACAATACAGTTTTAGTTGGACGAGGTGCAGGCCGTGCATTCACTGGCAGCGACAGTACCTTTGTTGGTACACTCAGCGGCAAGAATACCACTGGCAATCAGAATCAATTTTTTGGCTACAATGCAGGCAGTGAAGTAACCACTGGCACCAAGAATGTTATTGTTGGTGCATACGACGGTAATGTGTTTGCTTCACTGAGCAACCGTGTGATGATTTCAGACGGCGCCGGTGAGCCAAGAGTTTACATTGACAACAAAGGTGGCGTACAAGTTATCAGCAGTGAAGACAGCACCAGCGACTATGGAGCACTGCGAGTTGAAGGCGGTGTGAGCATTGCTAAGAAACTGCACGTTGGCGGCAATGTTGTGGTCAGCGGTAACTTGTTTGTGATGGACACAATCAGCTATGTTAACAGCGATGTGGTAGCCATCACAGATCCAATCATGGTTTTAAACACTGGACCAAACGGTGCAGTGCTAGGCAGCAGCGTCAACTTTGACGTGGGTATTCGTACTCGTCATTGGTACAATGGCGCTAGCAGAGATGCATTCTTTGGCCGTATTGACAGCAGCGACGAGTGGGAATTCTACGCAGATGTAACCAGTGAGTCGGGCAACGTGATTTCTGGCGTCATTGGTAATCTAAGAGCTGGTGGTATCCATCTCAGCAATGCAGTTAATGCCATTGACAAGACCGGCGTTCGTGGCCGCGGAGCAATTACCACACTGGGTGGTGCAAGTATTGCACTAGACACATACATTGGTGGCTGGACATACAACAGCGGTCAGACCAACACAGGTAACTATAACCAGACTGGTGCAGCCACCACATTTATTCTGACAGGCACAGACACAGTTACAATTCATCCAGACACTGCTCACTTGGTGAGCACCATGGATGCTATTGCTATTGGTCAGTCTGAGCCGTCCGACGGCACATTCTCTAACATCACCATCAGCGGCGCTACTACTCCAATTGGTTACAACATGACCATTCAGGGAGCAGGTTTTGCAAACATTGCCCCAACTGGTGCTGTTAAGATCAATCCAGGTAGTCTGAACGGTCAAGACAGCAACATGGACAATGTGTTTATTGGTAACACAGTTCCACGTGATGCTAACATCACACAAGCAAACATCAGCTATAGTCTAACACTGCGCAGTTTCACTGCCAACAGTGTGCTGTTCATTGGCCCAAGCGGCAACCTAGCTGTGGATCAGATGAATCAAGGTCTAAATTTCCAGCGCCTAACTGGTAATACTCTAAGTGGAGTACAGTTGAGTGTGGGCACAGACAACGACTTCACTGGCACAGACACACTAAACATCTACTACCAAGGTGACAGTTATCTGCCGCAGAGCGCAATCTCTGCCAACACCACTGGACAGACTCCTGGATGGACTGTTGCAACCAGTCGTGGCACAGGACATGCTCCTTCCACTGTAGAAAATGGAGATTTCCTGGGACAGTTCAGTGCATACGCCTACACCGACATTGGCGATTATCAGTCATTGAGCAGTTGGCGTTATGTTGCTCGTGGCGACCATACCACTGGCAACGGGCTAGGTGGCGAAGCACAACTGTGGACCAAGCGAGAAGGCACTGCCACAGAAGGCGCGATTGCTCTGCGAGTGGACAACAACCAAGTGGCCACATTCTATGGTCAGGTGATCATTGCTAACACCACTGGACTGAGCAGCAGTTTTAACAACAGCAGCGACGGCTCACTGTATGTGTTTGGCGCAGCAGGTATTCAGGGCAACATTGTTGCTAACTCTGGACTGAGAGTAAACGACAGCCAGAAGGTCAACTTTGACACATACATCCGCGGCAACAATGATTCTACACTGATCTGGGCACGAGCCAAGAGTTCTTATAACTCAGTGGTGATTGGTAACAGCGCAGTCGAAGGCGATTTGGTTGAAGGTGCCAAGCTGCAAATCTTCAGTGACGACAGCATGCTCATGCCACGTGGTGACAACACCACTCGTCCAGGCAGTCCAACTCCAGGTATGATTCGTTACAACTATATTCGTAACGACATGGAATACTGGAATGGTACTGAATGGTTTGCTCCACAGGCCAGCCAGGCAGCTATTATCAAACAAAACACTTTCAATGGCAATGGAGTGCAGACATCCTTTACATTGAGCAACGTGGCTACTAGCAACAGTACCTGGGTGAGCATCAACGGTGTGATTCAGATTCCAGGCAACGATTATGCTTACAATGTTCTTGGCAATCAGCTGAATTTTAATGAAGCGCCTGCCGACGGTGACGTGATTGACGTTAGAATTGTTACTATTCCAGCTGAGTTCCGCGGTGTGTTCAGCTTGAACAACCTGGTGAGTTTTGACGCACTGAACCAAAACTTTGGTGCAAACATCAGCACAGGTGACGATGCAGTAGGCACCAGCAATGTGGTTACCAGCTTTACCAACACTGGTTCAGTGGTGTACTACGGAATGGGCAACATACTGGTCAACGCTGGCACTGCTACCCTACACAGTTTTGAAACTGCTAGATATCGCAGCGCCAAGTACTACATCCAAATTTCTAATTATGGACTGGGCGAGTTTGAAACCAGCGAAGTTCTTGTGGTACACGACAACACTTCCGTGTACAGAACACAGTATGCCAAGGTATTCACCGGCGCCAGCAGTTTGGGCACAGTTGGAGCAACACTTACCAGCGGCAATGTTAACCTTACATTCACTGGAGTGAGCGCAGGCAACTATGTGAAAGTACGAGCAGAATACATGACTGCGTACAACTGATGTTGGTATAGGTAAATATAGCATAAGGAAATTGTAAAATGGCAAACGCATTATTTGATGTTGACAGCGGGCTGAGAATTGGGGACAACTACTGGTTTTCCAGCAACGGAAACATCGTAAGTACCGGCACAGTTATAGCTCAAAACTTCAAGGTCACCGAAGGTGGTACGCAGGATTTCAGTCAGATCGAAACCGCAAATATTTTTGTTTCGGGAAACATTGTGTTCACATCACCAGACACCATTTCGTTTGATGCCAACAATGCCATGCCCAAGCAGTATGTAGATGTTATGGCCATTGTGTTCGGCCTATAAATAGCAATAACCAAAGTCAAAAGGTAAAGTAGAATGCCAAGAAGAAAAGTTAATTATTATGTGTTTACCCCAGGTGCAGCAGGTGTCGGCACCATCAAGTTCCAAAATGGTGCGCCTGGCGTGTCAGGACTCGATGACATCTTGATGATCACCAACACCACTAGAAATGTGGTGATTTACAATTTCAGTGATCCGAATCGTGGAGGATCGTTGGAGTATCTGCCAAACGACACTAGTGACCCTTTCAGCAGCGCTCAAAATGGTACAAATACTCTTACCTTGAACTTTGATACCAGTACTCATTTATCAACAGATGCGCTGCAAATCTATGTGGAAAGTCCAGAAATTCGTACTAGACCATATGACTTTGGTGTGGACGCAGTGGAGCGTCAGCGTGTGGGCATTCCTCGCAGCATGATTGATGCTGACTTTGAATATGGTTTACAAACAACCAAGTGGGCCGGCTTTAGTACCTGGCGTCAGGTGCCCAGCACATATGAACTAGCTGGTTCTGACTTTGCACCCAACGTGTTTGGTTATGTGACCATGCTCAGCGGCGGCGGTACTACATCTGCCACTGGTGGTGGTAACATTAATTTGTCAGTGGTATATCCTGTTGCCGCTAACAGTATTGTAACATTTAATGTGTTGAATCAGGGTAACAGTTATCTGATCAATGGTAATGCTGTGGTAGGTGCTGGTGCTGGCGGGGTGGCTGGCAACAAACAAGCTGGACAATATCTAATAGATACTAGTGGATCTTGGTATCACAATGACTACTACATGTTGGTTAGAAATGCACAGGGTTTCTTCACAGGTACCGCAGCTCAGTACAGTCCGCATGCAGGTGTTGACCCAGTGACTGGTGCTAATGCTGTGTGCATTACCAACGATTTTCCAATCACACAGGCCAATGGCGGTGCGTATCAGCGTACATTCACTGTGACCAGCACTGCTGATTATCGTGCCGGAGACATTATTCAAGTGGTTGGACTTCCAACCATTGACGGTATCAGCAGCACAGTTAACCTTAATGTGTATAGAACACTTACTGGTGCACAAGTTGCCGGTGCTGCCAACGTTGCTCTTGCTACTATCACTGCTAACGCAGCTTGGTCCGCAATTGATGCCAACGGTATGATCGCAGTTGAAGTGGGATCACTGGGCAGCGGCATATACGAACTCATGTCCTTGACTGCTGTGAGTACCGCAGCAGCTCAGGTGAACAGATTTATCAACGGTACTAACCCTACTAAACTCAGCACATTCAACGGCAGTAGAGTGTATAGAATAGCTTCCAACTGTCACGTGGAAACCATGCGCATTGACAGTGTGGAAAGTGCCACAGAACTGTCAGTTACCCGCGGCTGGTTTGGTGTAAACGCCAACGCTACCATGCCATCTGGGTCTATTGTTAGCCTGGTGAACTTCCGTGGCGACTGGGCAGCTAACACAGAAATTCTAAAACTAGCAGCACCTGTAAACACTACATTATATGGAATGTCTGCCAACGGATACAACTTCTCAGGTCTATCAGTTAATTACGAACATTTTGCAAATATTCGATTCCAGCGACAGTTCAGCAACGCTATAGGTATTGGAGGTACAATTGGTACCGCACTAGGCAGCGGGGCACTCAGGACTGCACCATATGGAACAACTCTGGTCAAACTCACCGGCATGTTTGTGGCAGGAAATACCTCCATGCCAATGGTAATGATCAACGCCAACACACATGGTATCTCTCAGTTTGGCGGAAATAATTTACATCTAGGTGCTTCACTTAACGGTGTTCCAAACGTGGCATCTTTCATAAGCACTATTGGCGTCACTGGTGCTCTAAACAATTCAAACGTGGAAGGCGTGTTTGTTAATCAAATTTCAGATACTAACTATATTGCGTTCTATCCAAAATTTGCTGACCCTCGCCCAGTGGGAACACCACTGCTCAGTTCTGACACAGCAATTCGTTTCCGTCGTGCTGCGCCTTTCCAAGGTGCCAATCTGTTGCTCAATGGAAACAGTTATGTTATCACCAGCGACCAAGCCACTCCAAGTTTGATCACTGTGGAAACAGGTCAACCACATGGACTGTTGCCAGGACTGCCAATTCAAGTGGTTATGTTCACCAGTAAC
>JACCDW011423561.1_pt1 | contig 11785 bp, 8 predicted proteins | sample 7449781 | NCBI WGS metagenome assembly JACCDW01 (sample SAMN15323449, study PRJNA562643) | freshwater metagenome | isolation source: river surface water | place: USA:Blue River Watershed | collected 2017-08-18
ATACTTTGGCTCCTTTGTGAAAGCGGGCCCAAGACAGCTCGAGGATCCGCAAACACTGCGTGGTGAAATCGATACCGGCGGCACGCCCGGCCTTGGGCAACAGGCTGAGATCGGTCATGCCCGGCAGGGTGTTCACCTCGAGCACGGACACCTTCCCCTCTGCATCCACCATCAGGTCGACGCGGGAAAGCACCTCGCACCCGAGCGCGGCATGTGCCTGCCGCGCGATCTTCTGCAGCTCCTCGGCTTTCTCCTTGAGGATCGGGGCCGGGCAAAGGTACTGCGTCGCTCCAGCGGTGTACTTGTTCTGGTAATCGTAGAAGCCCTTGCCGGGCCGGACCTCGATGACGGGGAGCTCCTTGTCGCCGAGGATGCCGACGGTCATCTCCGCGCCCTCGATCAACCGCTCAATCATCATCGCGCCGTCCTTCCACTTTTTTGCCTCCTGCAACGCCTTTTTCGCGTCTGCCTCGGTCCGGACGAGGTGAACACCCAGGCTGGAGCCGCTCGCCACGGGCTTGAGCACATAGGGCGGCTGCCAGGTATTGGCGGGAGTCCACTCCTCGCTCTCCGCCATCGGCACACCGGCTGCGACCATCGCGTCCCGGGCTTTCAACTTGTCGAACGCGAGGGCGCTGGCCTCCGCCCCGCTCCCGGTGAAAGGCATTCCCGCCGCCTCCAACTCTCGCTGGATCTCCCCGTCCTCGCCGTAGGTCCCGTGGAGGCAGAGGAAACAGATGTCGGTGCCCTGCGGAACCTTTACCCCCTTCTCCTTCACGTCCACCTCCAGAACCTTCACCCCGATCGAGCGCAACGCCTTGGCCACTGCCGCTCCGCTACGCAAGGAAACTTCCCGCTCCCCGGAGACGCCACCGGCCAGCACGGTCACTTTCATCTTCTCCGGTTTCATTCGTCCACCCCCAGCACGATGACCTCGGGCTCCAGCTCGATCCCCCGATCCGCCTTGGCGCGGGCGCGCACCTTCTCCATGAGCGCGAGGACGTCGGCCGCCTTGGCTCCACCCTGATTCACGATGAAGTTCCCGTGCACCGGAGAGATCCGCGCCCCACCCACCGCAGTGTCCTTCAGGCCCAGCTCATCGATCAGCTTGCCAGCGGGAATCGTGGCGGCGTTCTTGAAGATGCAACCCGCACTTGGCGCCGCAGGCTGGGAGTCCCAACGCTTGCGGCTGTACTGTTTGAGCCGCTCCGCAATCTCCTCAGGTTTCACCGAGCTCCCCTTAAGGACGGCCCCCACGGCGATGTCCGTCTCCAACCGCGGCACCTTACGGTACTTCACCTCAAACTCGGCCGCCGGAACTTCCTTCACCTGGCCGGTCCGGTCCATGACCCGCACCGCTTCAACCACCTCAAACGTCCACGAATCCATTGCCCCGGCGTTCATGCGCATCGCACCCCCCAAGGCTCCCGGAATTCCCTCCATAAACTCCAACCCGCCGACCCCCGCCGCCCGGGCCGCGGCCACGATCTGCTTGAGACGGGCTCCGGCGCCGGCGCGGATCTTGCCGCCGACGGCCTCAATCTTGCTCATCCCCGGCTTGCCGAGATTCACGCTCACGCCCGGCAGACCGCCGTCACGGACGAGAAGGTTGCTGCCCCGACCGATGATGGTGAGGGAAATTTTCTTCGCGGAGCAGTGCCGCACCACCTTGGCCAGAACCTCCTCGGAATCCGGCTCGAACCAGACCTGGGCCGGACCGCCGATCCGGATGGTGGTGTGTTTTTGCATCGGCTCGTACCAACGCACATCTCCCTGCCCGGCCACCAGCCGGCGAATCTCGAGAAACAGCGGGGCCTCCTGGGCAATCCGGTGAGCGAGATGGGTGGAATCGCCCGCTCCCATCACGAGGAAGAGGTCTCCCTCCTGCCAGATTTTCCCCAATATCGAGCGCGCCTCGGGCATCGAGCCGGCCAGCTCGACCGACACCTGCTTATCGGTCAGCTGGGTGGCAAGAACGGCGGAGCCGGATCCTTCGATCGCGTTTTCGCCGGCCGCATAAACCGGTAGGACCACCACCGCATCGGCGCGAGCCAGCGCTTCGACGAATCCACCCAGGAAAGTGGAAAGACGCGTGTGCCGGTGAGGCTGAAAAACGGCCACCACCCTTTTCCGGCCCCTGGCCTTGGCCGCCTCGATCGTGGCCGCAACCTCCCGGGGGTGATGGGCGTAGTCGTCCACTACCTCCAACTCCGGGGTGGAAAGGAGAACGGTAAAACGGCGATCCGCGCGACGAAACGCGGCCAATCCCTGCCGGATCTTTTCCACGGCCAGTCCGGCCTCGTGGCTGAGCGCCAAGGCCCCCAGGGCGTTGGCGGCGTTGTGCCGACCGGGTGCGGCCACACGGAAGGTTCCCAAATCCTCAGTACCTTTTTTTGCGGTGAAGCTGACCCCGTCCTTGTCCTCACCCTTCCAAGTGCCTGTATAGTCCGCACCGCTCTTTTCCCAGCCAAAGGTCTTTTTTGCGGCCAAGGCCCCGGCCGCGTCCATCGCCGCCTTTTCCTCTTTGGCGACCACCACCAGCGGGCCGCTGACCTGACCTAAAACTTTCCGGTAAGCGTCCACCACCGCCTGTTCATTGGGGTAACGGTCAACGTGCTCAAGATCGGCATTCAGCAAAATCGCCGCCGCCGGCTTCAACTGGGCGGGTGCACCCTCGCTCTCGTCCACCTCCGCCACCAGCCAGGCGCCGGAGTTCCACGCGCCGGAGGCACCCAGGGAGGGAGCGTAACCACCGAGATAGAAACAGGGATCCTGTCCGGCCTCTTTCCAGATGTGGGCCAGCATCGTGGAAGTGGTCGTTTTGCCGTGGGAGCCAAGAACCGCCACGAGCTTTTTATGGGAAGCCAGTTGGGCCAGAACCTCGGTCCGGCGCAGCCGCGGGAGACCACGCTTGCCGGCCTCCGCCCATTCGGGATTGGAGTCCGGGACGGCAGCCGAGGCGATGACGACCTCCGCATTGCCAAGGTTCTCGGCTCGATGACCGATCTGCATCCGAACCCCACGGTCACGCAGACGTTCCGGCGCTTCCTTCAAATCGGATCCGGTCACCTCGTGGCCGAGATCGATAAAAATGTCCGCCAGCGGACTCATGCCGGAACCCGCGATCCCAATAAGATGGATCCGGCGCTTCCCCTGCGTCCAGCGGGTCGCGTCAAAGGACATGGGCGATCTCCTCCGCGATTTTTTCCGCCGCCTCGGCGTGAAAATGATTCCGGGCCGCCCGGCGCATGTGGTCCTGGCGGATGCCGTCACCGAGAAGCCGCGCCACGCGCTGGCCAAGTTCGGTGCCCGCGAGATTTTTTTCGGCAACGATCTCCGCCGCCCCCTGATCCGCATAAGCGTGGGCGTTGGCGGTTTGGTGATCGTCCACCGCCGCGGGAAACGGCACGAGAATGGCGGGGACGCCGCAGGCGGCCAACTCCGCCAAGGTGCCGGCACCGGCACGAGAGACGACGAGATCAGCCGCCGCATAGACCGCATCCATCTCGTCACAGAAACCGAGCACGATGGCATGAAACCCGGAGTGTTCGTAGGCGTGGCGCACCTTGTCCGCATGGGCCTCGCCGGCGAGGTGGAGAATCTGAATGGTGGCGGCCTGAGATTTGAGGGCGGGCAGACCCCGGAGCATCGCCTCGTTGATCCCCCGCGCGCCCTGGCTGCCGCCGAGAACTGCTACCAGATGCCGTTTGGGATGGAGGCCGAGTTTTTTCAAAGCCTCCTCCTTTGATATTTTTCCGAGGCGACTGCGCACCGGCGTTCCGGTGAGCTCGACCTTGGCCCGGGGAAGGCGTTGGCCGCACTCGGCAAAGCCGACAAAGGTCTTCCGGGCACCGGCGGACAGGAACTTGGTGGCGCGACCGGGAATGGCGTTGGACTCATGGAGGAAATAAGGAATGGCGCGGCGCCGGGCCGCACCGACTGAGGCGGCGGAGACAAATCCGCCCATGCCCAGAAGGGCGTCGGCCTTAAAATTCACCAGCTCCTCCCCGGCTTTGCGTACGGCCCGCACCAGGCGGAGGGCAAAGGCGAGCGCGCCGAACAGTCCGGTCCAGCCGACGGCGGGAATTTCCACCCCGTGGGCGGACTCCCCCGCTCCAGCTAGGGCACGGCGATCGACCGGCTTGGCGGAGATAAAGAAACGGACATCGTGGCCTCGGCGTCGCACCGCTTCCGCGATGGCGAGACCGGGAAAGAGATGTCCCCCTGTTCCGCCGCAAGCGATGGCGAGCCGCCCCATGGACAGGATCACCGCCGGCCTCCCACGAGGCGGCGACTCCGCGCCTCCTCGCGGTACTGGGCTTGCCGGTGCAAGGAGAGAAGGATGCCAACGGAAGCGAGACAGAGGACAAGGTTCGAGCCTCCGTAACTGATAAACGGCAGGCCGACGCCCTTGGGCGGCAGCAGACCGGTCACGACGCCGAGGTTGGCGAAGGCCTGGATGGCGACGAGGGCGGTCACCCCGATGCCGAGGACCATTCCGGTCAGGTCCCGGGCGTGACACGCAATGTATCCCCCGAGGAGGCTGAAAAGCAGAAAGACGGCGACGACGCCGAGGGTGGCGGGAAGGCCAAGTTCCTCGCCCAGGATCGGAAAGATGAAGTCGGTATGCGCTTCGGGAAGATAGAACATCTTCTGCACGCTCTGCCCCAAACCGAGGCCCTGCGTGCCGCCGGAACCGAGCGCGATCAAGGCCTGCCAGACTTGGTACCCCTCCCCCTGCCGGTGTGCCTCCGGATCGAGGAATCCGATGATGCGGCCCATGCGTTCCGGCATGGCCATGGCGAGGGCGATCATGCCCACGACAGCGGCGATCCCGAGGACGCCGAGCGGGAGGATGGGCGCGCCACCCGCAAACAACACTACGGCCGCTGCCATGATGACAAACATCGCGGAGCCGAGGTCAGGCTGCCGGATGAGCAGCAGGACCGGCAAAGCGAGGATCAGCATGGGCAGGAGCAGGCCGTACCACGGACTGGACATCCGTGCCTTCTGCTGTTGCACCCACATGGCGCAGAAGATCACCGTGGCCAGCTTGAGAAATTCTCCCGGCTGGATCGCGAACGGACCCAGCGGGATCCAGCGGGCGGAGCCCTTCACCGTTTTGCCGATTCCGGGGATCAGACAAAACGCGACGAGCAAAGTGGCGCCGACCAGGATCCAAAGGCCCCGGGAAACCAGGACCTTTGGATCCAGCCGGCTCAACACCACGCACACCCCGATGCCCACCGCTAGCCAGAGCCCTTGCCTTTGGAGGAAGAAAAGGGGTTGGCCCCGGTTATCGGGGGAGAATGCGCCCACGCTGGCGAGCATGATCAGGCCAAGCCCGAGCAAACCCACCACGCAGGCGATCAGGGTGTACGCGGAGTTGCGTCCCATCGTCAGTTCGATGAGTTCTTCGGCAGCATCGCCATGTCCTGCGCCGCGGCCGGAGCAGCCGGGGCAGAGGCCGGGGCTTCCGCCTTCGCGGAGGCCTCGCCGGGAACCTGGAGCTTTTGCCCGATCTTCAGCTTCCGGGGGTCGCTGATCGAGTTGAGCTTGGCCAGGGTCTCGGCCTTCGTGCCGAACTTCTTGGCGATCTTGGCCAGGGTGTCCCCCGCCGCGACCGTATAGGTACCGGCCGGGCTGGAGGCCTGCTGGGCTGCCGCCGCTGCCACCGCCTGGGCCGGGGCCGAGACGGGCTTGGCTTCCGTGCCGGCTCCAGCGACCTCGGGGATCTTCAGCTTCTGGCCGATGCGGATCATCGTGCCATCAATCCCGTTGGCCTTGGCGAGGGCCGCCGCCGTGACGCCATTCGCCTTCGCGATCTTGCCGATGGTGTCCCCTTTGGTGACGACCACGATACGTTCTGCGGCCGGGGCCGGAGCCAAGGCCGTTGCGGGTGCCATCGCCGGAGCCGAAGCCACGGGGGCGGGAGCCTCGGCCGGGGCCTGGGCCTGCCACACCTTGTCATCGGGACTGGGCATGGTGCTGGCGACCTCGGGAGCCGGGGCCGCTTCGGGTGCCTTGGCCACCTCCGCCGCGGGTGTGGGCATCGGGTCCATCTGGGAGATGCCCGTATCCGGGTTGCCGCGGAGCAGGTGGTAGGCGCTGATGCCGACGATCACGACGACATGCAGACCGAGCACCACCAGGAAGATGGTCGAGAGGCGGTTGAGGCCTCCCGTCTTCGCCGGCGCGCCGGACGCGGTTTCGTCCATCACCGTTGCGCTACTTTTTCTTGCCGAGTATTCGAGCAGTTCATCGCTCATAGTTTTGTTTCCTCCTGAGGCAGGGCTTTGACGCCCTGCCGGTATGTCTCCCCTCTTTCCTCGAAATTCTTAAACTGGTCGTAACTGCTGCAGCCGGGACTCAGCAGGACCGTCTCCCCCGGATTCGCCAGCGCTGCGGCCCGCTTCACCGCCTCGTCGAGCGTGCCCACGCGACGGCAGGGCACCGCATCCCGCCACGCCTGCTCGATCTTTTCCGCCGTCTCCCCGATGAGCAGGGCGGCGCGGACCCGGCCCCGCAACGCCGACAAAGACGGGGCAAAATCGAAACCCTTATCTTTCCCGCCGGCAATTAGGATCACGGGCGCACCCATGCCGAGGACCGCTCGCTCCATCGCGTCCAGGTTGGTGGCCTTTGAGTCATTGACCCAGGTGACCCCATTGCGGACAGCCACCACCTCGCAGCGGTGCGGAAGCGGGCGGTAGGCCACGCAGGCCCGCTTCACCGCCTCGCGGGAAATCTTTTCTGCATCGGCCACCGCCAGGGTCGCCAGAAGATTCTCGGCGTTGTGCGGGCCGGCCAGACGGGTTTCGTTTTGTCTCAAGACCTTCTCGGCACCGGCGCAGAGCCAACCGTCCCGCAACGTGTAGTCGGCCGAGCCGTCGGTGGCGGAAAAGGTCACACGCTGGGCCTTGATGGGAGGCAGGGTCAGGCCCTTTTGTATGACGGCCACGTCCTCGGCTGTCTGGTTTTCGAAAATCCGATTTTTGGCGGCGGCGTACTCCTTCATGCCTGGATAGCGGTCGAGGTGGTCCGGGGTCAGGTTGAGGTGGACGGCAATGCGGGGACGGAAGGTTTCGATCGTCTCCAGCTGGAAAGAGCTGACTTCCGCGACGGCGTAGTCGAGCTCCCCGCTGATCGGGGCGACTTCGCAAAGCGGCTGCCCGAGATTCCCGCAGGCCACGGCTTTTTTGCCGGCGGCCCGGAGAACGGCCGCGATCAGTTCGGTGGTGGTGCTTTTTCCATTGGTGCCGGTGACGGCGAGAATCGGGCAAAGACAGGCGCGAGCACCGAGCTCCAGCTCGCCGAACATCGGCACCCGGGCCGAGCGGAGTTGGACGACAACGGGACGCTTCGGATCGATGCCAGGACTGAGGATCGCACGGTCAAAGCGGGTGTCGGGCAGTTGCTCCACCCCGGTGACTGCACGGGCACCCCGGGCCGCCCAACGACGGGCCAGCTCCTGGGTCACCGCGCTCTTGGACTCGTCAAACACGGTCACCTCCGCTTTCCGGGACAGCAGCCACTCCGCCGCGGCCTGTCCGCTGCGGCCCATGCCCAGTACCACCGTCTTGATTCCGGTCCATACAATGGTCTCCCCTTTCACCGCAGCTTGAGCGAGGCCAGGCCCGCCAGGGCGAAGACCGCGCTGAGAATCCAGAAGCGGACGACCACGGCCGTCTCGCTCCAGCCGCGAAGCTCGAAATGATGATGAATCGGTGACATCGCGAAGATGCGCCGACCGGTCAACTTGAAGGAAGCGACCTGCAGGATCACGGAGAGGGCCTCCATCACGAACACGCCCCCCACCACGGCGAGGAGCAGTTCCTGGTTGATGCAAATCGCCACCACCGCCACCGCACCGCCCAGCGCCAGCGATCCGGTATCGCCCATGAAGACCTTGGCGGGATGGCAGTTGAACCAAAGGAATCCCAAGGCGGAGCCGAACAAGGCCGCACAAAAAATGACCAGCTCCTCGCCCCCGGGGACTTTGGGAAGAAAGAGATAGGCGGCCAGGTTGGCGTGGCTGGAAAGATAGGCGAAGAGGCCAAGGACGAGGGCGACGGTGAGAATGCAACCGGAGGCCAGACCGTCGAGGCCATCGGTGAGGTTCACCGCGTTGGAGCTGCCCACGATGATAAAGACAAAGAGAAGCATCGCGCCCCAGACCGGGAGATGGAGCAGGAAGAAATCCTCGCGAATGAAGGGGATCTGGAGGGTGAGCGCGGCCTCACGCGCTTTAGGAATCAGCAGGAGGGAACCGGCCACCCCGGCTGCCACCACTCCCTGGACGAGGATTTTTTTCCATCCGCTCAGCCCGCCAGAGGATTTTTTCCGGATCTTGGCGTAGTCGTCGCAGAAGCCGAGGGTGCCGAGGGCAAGCGTGCTGCCGAGGGCGATCCATAGGTACGGATTGGTCGGCTTCCCCCAAAGGACACAGGCCAGAGCGAGGGCAAAAAGGATCAACACGCCTCCCATCGTCGGGGTCCCCTGCTTGCTTTCGTGGAGATCCGCCAACTTGTGCACCTCCTCTTTTTTGCGGAGCGGTTGGCCCAACTTGAGGCGGCGAAGGATCTCAATGACGCGCGGCCCGATCCAGAGACAGAAAAGAAAGGAGGTGATGGCCGCCCCGACGGTGCGGAACGTCACGTACTGAAACACGTTGAGCGGGCCGAACTGTTCGCTGAGGAGACTCAGATAATAAAGCATGGTTCAGCTCCCCTTTCTCAGTTCAGCAGCCACCCGATCCATCGCCTGGGAGCGGCTGCCCTTCACGAGAATCCGGTCATCTGCCTTGGCTTCACGCCGGTAGGCGGCGAGCAGCTCCTCGCGATTGGCAAACCAGCGGGCCCACTCGCCTTGGCGCACCTTGCGGGCGGCCTCGACGAGAAACTTTGCCTCGGCGCCGACGGCGAAGCAGAGGCCGGTCCGGCTGCGGGCAACCGTTGCGCCTGAATCTTCGTGCAGCATCTGGCTGAAGGAGCCGAGTTCCGCCATCGCCCCGAGCAGCGCCACCGCCCGCCCCTCGCCCGGCAGACTTTCAAGGGTGGCGATGGCCGCGGCGAGGCTGTCCGGATTCGCGTTGTAGCTGTCATCCAGGAGCCAGCCGGTGCCATGCTTCTCAAGTTTTACGCGGCCACCCGGGAGTTGGAGTTTGTTCAGGGCCTCGGCCGCGGCTTGGGGTTCAGCTCCCAGTTCCAGCCCGGCGGCCAAGGCCATGGCGGCGTTCATCGCCATGTGCGTACCCGGCACGGGGAGACATACCTCCGCCCGTCCCTGCGGACCATCGAAGGAAAATCGGGTGCCGGCTCCATCGCTCTGGATGGAGCCAAGGCGGTAATCCACTTTCTCTTTCCGGCCCACGCGCACCACGCGGGCCCGGCAACCTTCCAGGGTGATCTTTTCCATCGGATCATCCGCGTTGGAGATCGCCAACCCGGTTGAAGGAAGCGCGCGATAGAGGGCGCCCTTTTCCCGGGCAGTCGCCTCCTTGGAACCCGTACCCTCGATGTGGGCCCAACCTATATTCGTTACCAGGCCGGCCTCTGGCCCAGCCAATTCCGCCAGCGGTCCGATTTCCCCGGGCGCGTTCATCGCCACCTCCACCACGGCCCAGCGGTCCTGTTCCCCAATGCCAAGCAGCGTGAGAGGAACGCCGAAATGGTTGTTCAAGTTACCCGGCGTGCGGTGACAAGGACCCAGGGTGCCGAGAACCGCCGCGAGCATTTCCTTGGTGCTGCTTTTCCCGGAACTGCCGGTGATGGAGGCCACCCGCACCGAAAGGAGTCGGCGATAGCCGCGGGCCATCCGCTGCAGCGCCACCTGGGTGTCCTTCACCAGAAGTAGCGCAAAACCCGCCGGAACCTTGCCCACCTCCTCACGGGAAACGATGGCCCCGATGGCACCCTTCTCGGAGGCCCCGGCGATGTACTCATGTCCGTCATGCTTTGGACCCCGGATCGCCACAAAAAGTTGTCCGGGCTGGATGGTTCGGCTGTCGATGCCAACGCCAAAAGCCACACGCTCCCCGGAACCACGCACCATCTTCGCGTCCGCCAACTCTGCAAGGGTGGAAAGGGAGAGCGGCTTCACGCGCGCCCCCTTTCGGCGAGAGCTTTCTCCACCTCGCGCCGGTCGGAAAATGGAAACTTTTCCCCGCGAATTTCCTGCGTCTCCTCGTGCCCCTTTCCGGCCACGAGAATCACATCCCCGGAACCGGCGGAACGTACGGCGATGCGAATCGCCTCCGCCCGGCTTTCTATCTTCTGGACGGCCGCGCCCTGGGGTAGTCCGGTCGCCATTTCGCGGAGAATGGCGGCGGGGTCTTCGCTCCGCGGATTATCGGAAGTGAGGATGACGCGGTCGGCGAGGCGGGCGGCGGCGGCGGCCATCTTGGGACGCTTGCCGTGATCGCGGCCCCCGCCGGCACCTAGGACGATCCAGAGCGAGCCGCGGGTGATCGGACGGAGGGTGGCGAGAGCCGCCTCCACCGCATCGGCCGTATGGGCATAATCCACCAGGACGGTCACCTCTCCGGAACCGGGCACTGCTTCCATCCGGCCCGGCACGGCGGGGGCACGGCCCAGAGCGGCAGCCACGGTTTCGGCCGACACCCCGGCGAGGATCGCGGCACTGGCGGCCGCAAGGGCGTTGGCCACATTGAAGCGGCCGAGCCATGGCAGGGTGGCGGGAAATTCACCTTCGGGGGTCACCAGGAGAAACGAGGAGCCCTGAATTCCCATCTTCAAATCGGCAACTCGGACTTCCCCTTTTTCCAAGCCGTACCGAAGGATCCGAACGCCGGGTGCGCACCGGGCCGCCATCCGCACCCCACATGGATCGTCCACGTTCACCACGGCAAAGGTTCCGGCGCGGAGGCCACGAAAGAGCAGTGCCTTCGATTCCTCATAAGCTTCCATCGTCTGGTGATAGTCGAGGTGGTCCCGGCCAAGGTTGGTGAAAACCGCCCCGGCGAAATCGAGACCCTCCGTCCGACCCTGCGCGAGGGCGTGTGAGCTGACCTCAATGGAAGCGGCCCGGCAGCCGTTCCCGCGCATCTCCGCGAGAAGCTGCTGCAGATCGAGCGCCTCCGGCGTGGTGTGCTGAGCGGGAGCGCAACCTTTGCCGGTATCATTCGAGACCGTACCGAGAAGACCACACCGCAGGCCGCCCGCTTCGAGGAGCGACTGAAGCAGCATGGAAGTGGAAGTTTTTCCATTGGTGCCGGTCACACCGATGACTTGCAGATGGCGGGACGGATGCCCGTAGAAGTTGGCCGCCATGCGGCCGAGCGCGCGGCGACCACTCTCGACCCGGATATTGGGAACGGAGAGATCAGCCAGACGTTTCTCAGCCACGACCGCCACGGCACCACGTTGGATGGCGTCGGGCACAAAAGCGTGGCCATCGCGCTGGAGTCCCTTCCAGGTGCAGAAGACGGAGCCGGGCGAGACGCGACGGGCATCATAGGCCAGCGAGGAAACTTCCGCCTGTTGCGGACCGTCCCAGGACCGCACTTTCACGCCGTCCATGATCTCGGTGAGATTCATGGGGTCTCCCGCCTTGCCACAACCGAAGTCCGATTCAGGTTGAGTTGCTGGGCCACATGCGTGGCGATCTCACGGAAAGCCGGACCGGCGATCTGGCCGCCGTAGTATTTTTTTCCCTTCGGGTGATCGACGAGGATGGAAACCACGAACTCAGGCTTCTCGGCGGGCAAATAGCCGATAAAGGAGGCGCGGTACTGGTTGACGTAACCCTGGGGCGTGTACTTCTG
>JACCDW010415225.1_pt1 | contig 11781 bp, 8 predicted proteins | sample 7449781 | NCBI WGS metagenome assembly JACCDW01 (sample SAMN15323449, study PRJNA562643) | freshwater metagenome | isolation source: river surface water | place: USA:Blue River Watershed | collected 2017-08-18
AACCTCTTACTGGCAATGTATTTATGGAAATGGTTGCTGTGGAATTGATGAAGGAAAACCAGATGCGGGTTGTTGTTCAGATGGTGCTTACTACTCTGACAAAGGTGATGAAGAAAGAACTCTTAAGGCAGCGAAACGATTAACCAAAGATATGTGGCAGTTCTACGATGAGGCCAGACCAAATAAAAAAGGTGGCAAGCTACGTATCTCTGAGATTGGTTTAGATAAGGATCGCAAGACTAGAAAAGTTAAAGATTCATGTATTTTCTTAAATAGAAAAGATTTCGCAGGTGGTGCAGGTTGTGCACTTCATACTCTTGCAGTTTCAGAGGATGTTCACTTTGTTGAAACAAAGCCAGATGTTTGTTGGCAACTTCCACTTCGTCGTACATTTGAAACACGACAGATGGGCGATACCGAGTTAACAGTTACTGTAATTGGTGAATACGAACGTTTAGCGTGGGGCGAAGGTGGTGCTGATTTCAATTGGTACTGCACAAGTAATACTGAGGCACACACTGGAAAGTTGCCAGTTTATATTTCAAGTAAAAATGAGTTAGTTGCAATGATGGGCGAGGCTGGTTACGCCGAACTTGCACGTCACTGTGATGGCCGCATGAGCGCAATCGCATTGACTCGCAAAGAACAGAAAAAGCGTGAACTCCCATTATTTGTTATCCATCCAGCCACAAAGGCTGCGCAAAACCAACGATAGTCACCGCCAGCCATTAGATTTCCTCCATGGCTAAGGCACCTGCAAAAGATCCATTCCGCTGTGTTGAATGTGGTTGGACTGCAACAAAATGGGTTGGTCGTTGCGGCGAATGCCAAGCATGGGGAACTGTCGAAGAGATGGCAGCGCCAAAAAAACTTTCCTTAGTCGCAGGTCATGTAACAACTGCTGCAAAACCAATTGGTGATGTTGATTTAGCAAGTGCAAAAGCACGCACCAGCGGTGTTGGTGAATTAGATCGAGTTCTTGGTGGTGGCTTAGTTCCAGGTGCAGCTATCTTGCTCGCCGGCGAGCCAGGTGTTGGAAAATCAACTTTGTTATTAACTGTTGCAGCAGAGACTGCCAAACAAGGAATGCTCGCACTTTATATCTCTGGCGAAGAGTCTGCCTCGCAAGTTCGCCTGCGTGCTGAAAGATTAAATGCAATTGATAAAAACCTATGGCTTGCTGCCGAATCAGATCTTGGCGCAGTAATCGCACACATCGATTCAGTAAAACCAGAATTACTAATCATCGACTCAATTCAAACTATCTCCAGCACAACAGTTGAAGGGGCACCTGGCGGAGTCACACAAGTTCGTGAGATCGCAGCAGCACTTATTCGAATTGCCAAGGAAAGATCAATAACACTTGTACTTGTCGGTCACGTAACAAAGGATGGCTCAATCGCTGGCCCTCGCCTGCTTGAACACTTAGTTGATGTTGTTCTTAACTTTGAAGGTGAGAGACACTCACGCCTTCGATTAATTCGTGCAATTAAAAACCGTTTTGGTGCATCAGATGAGGTTGGCTGTTTTGATTTAAATGACTCTGGAATTGTTGGTCTTCCTGATCCAACAGGCCTATTTACATCTCGTCATACAGATCCAGTTCCAGGAACATGTGTAACTGTTGCACTTGAAGGTCGCCGCGCATTACTTGCTGAAGTTCAATCTCTAGTCAGCGCTGGCAATGCAGATGGTCGCGATTGGGGTAATGCTCGTCGCGTAACTAGTGGTTTAGATAATGCTCGAACATCTATGACTCTTGCCGTTCTTGAACTCCGCGCCGGCATCAAAATATCTGGCCGCGATGTTTATGTGGCAACAGTTGGCGGTATGAAAATTACTGAACCATCTGCAGATCTTGCAGTTGCATTATCTGTTGCATCCGCTGCAAAAGGATTAGCACTACCCGCAGATCTAGTTGCAATTGGTGAGGTTGGTTTAGCTGGTGAAATTCGCAAAGTAACTGGAGTTACTCAACGAGTTCAGGAAGCAGCTCGACTTGGATTTAAACGTGCAATCGTTCCAATGGGCAGTGATTTAAAGATTGCTGGAATGGAAATATTAGAGGCTGCTAGGTTAGAGCAAGCTATCTCTAAATTAAAGATTAACTAGCTTTTAACCTATATCCGACAGGACACTTAGGCTTGGCTCCTGTTACTTTTTTTGTCATCCTACCTTTTACACAACTTATCGAATATTTAGCATTTTTTTGTTGAGTTATTTTAATCTGGAGAGTTTTTTCGCTAAAGGTAAATCCGGCCGCCTTCATTTTGAGCCAGCCATCTTTTTCTGAAACGACAGTTGTTGCTACATTGGAAACTCCGCCTGCACCTGATATAGAAACAACCGCGGAAACCGGAGCGTTAGAGAATCCATACAGGCACCGAGCTGAGTCGCTCCGCATTAATAAATCATATGTTCCTAGGTTAGGTGTAATGCCATCTGCAGCGTAGTGAAATCCAGTAACCCGATAATTTAAAAAACCATCGATAAATTTTGGTGCATTACCGTCATATCCCATCGCGTTTGTTGCTACTACTCCAATCACTCTGGTCGTATCACGTAAACAGCGATTATCACTCGACCATGTAGTGGACTCAATACTCCAAGATGTAGTTGAAAGAGGAGCAATTTCCTTTAAATAATTTCTCCAATGATTCACATACTCAAATATTTCGGCTTGAGCAGGATCGGCCATAACTACTCCCTTTGAATATCCAAAATCTGAGGCAAGTTTCTCTTCAATCGGATCAAGTGCACTCGCTCTTCTTACCACTGCGAAATTAGGTGTAGAAACGGAAGAGCCTTTAACAATTAGGCGATTATTTTTTTCATCAAAGGGTAAAATTTGGACATCAAGATCCCTCATTCGAGCTTTAAACCAGCCAGCTGGATCCTTAGAAATTCGCACTGTAACTCGAAGGCTAGTATCAGGATTAAAATCATATTGAATTCCGCTTGCTGAGTTACTGGTCCAAAGAGATGCCCATTCAAACCCTGGCCTCTCTTTGAAAGGAGTAGCAGCAAGTAAAACTTTTCCTAGTTGAAATCTATTTGCCTGACGGTCATAGAACATTTCATATTTGTAGTAAACAAGATATTTAAGATCTGACACCTTCCCATCAACAGTATTAACCCATATGGATGGCATTCCACCCCGAGGTAAGTTCATTGATGGATCTGCAGGAAAAGTATTGCCATCTGCTGGAACAAGAAATCCATCAGGCATATATTTTTCAAATGTCAGGTTTTTAAAATTAACTCCATCTTGGCTAACTTCGACATTCTCGATGCAATCGTGCTTTTCATCCGTTGTGCATAGTTCAAGCATTGCATTTCCTAATATTCCCTGCCAACGATTATCAAATTGGGTCCGTGAAAAATCACAGATCGGGTCTTTAGTTGATTTACATAACATGTCTGGCCAATGTCCCAGTTGAGAAAACCCAAATCCTAGATTTCCACCAACGGAAAATACTCGATCCCTTCCATCAGTTTGAAGGGTGGCTGGGAAAAAAGAAATTTTATCTTCAGCACTAGCAGAGGGGACTAATCCAGTTAGAAAAAGCACGGATACAAAAATTGCAATAATTTTTTTCATTGTTTTTTATAACCTGCAGGGCACTTTGGTTTAGTGCCAGTAATTTTTTTTGTTACCTTACCCTTAATGCAAGAAATCGAATACTTCTGATTTTTAGGTTGAGTTATCTTAACTTGAAGAGTTTTTTCACTAAATGTAAAACCATACGCGGCTAGCTTAAGCCAGCCATTTTTTTCGCTTACAGTTGTGGTTCCCACGATGGTAGAGGTATTTCCTGAAATTACGTTGATTGTTGCATATATTGGAGCCGTGGAGAATCCGTATAAACAGCGCGCGGTTTCGCTACGCATCACTAAATCGTAAGTTCCTTGAACCTCTGTTTTCCCGTCAGGCATTAGATGCAACCCACTTACTTTGTAATCTAAATACCCATTTCTAAATGAAGGTGCAGTTCCGTCGTACCCCATCGCATTTGTAGTGACAATTCCCTGAACTTTTGATGTATCAGACAGACACCCACTTCCGGAGCCCCAAGCAGTAGTTGTTAAAGACCAATAACTGTTTACCCCTGAAGCCGTATCGTTTAATAATGGTCGGAAGTACTCAATGAAATTAAATGAGTACGGTGTTTGTCCACCTTCCGGTCCGGACCCCTCTCCATAAACAGTTCCCCAACGACTGAAGGAATACAACTCTTTTTCCTTTTCAGTGAAGGATGTTTTTAATCTTGGAAAAGCCAATCTTGGAACCAATGAAGGTGAAGCTTCAACAACAACTTTATTAGATGAAGAACTAAATTTTGAAACTGCAAGCTGAGGATCTTTGAGCCTACCTTGAAACCAACCACCGATTTTATTGGAAATCCTAAACGCTAATTTCACTCTTAAATTTTCTGGAAAATCTTGAGGGTACCCGCAGATCCCAGTTTCTAAAAAAGTACAATTATTGGCTGCCCCGCTAACGAAGGCTGGATTGTAATTTCCACTCACACTTCGAACTGGGACGATACTTGCGTTCAAAATACCAGGTCTAAATTTTTTAGTTGCATGATCATAATCCATGCTTAATCGAACTGATACTGCGTAATCATTTCCTGCGCTATGGATAGCCACTGCACTTTTCCAAATTGAAGGTGAGCCATCATCTGGGAAATCCATTGCAGGATTAGCAGGAAAACTAGCACCGCCTGAACTCTCTCTTTGGAATTCAGCCGGTATAAATTCACTCCCATCCTTAGAAAACGCTAACGATTCAATGCAATGTTCCTGGTTCTCTGTTTTACATACAGGTAAAATTCGGTTTGCTACTAAGGTTTGACTTGTATCATCAAAATTACATTTTGAATCAGTAAATGAATCACAGTAAATCCAATTCACAGAATTATTAGCCGGGTTTTGAGCATCTTTTTTTGTAATTAAGTAGTTAAAGTTCTGGGTATTTCCTGGTTCCACCATCATAAACATGACACTGTTTGGTGTCATAGGGATTAACTCCGGCATATAAGCGTCCGCGCCAAAAGCCTGAGAATTATTGGAAAATATCAAGACAATCGTCAAAAGTAATACTTGTATTTTTTTCATTTATTTCTTCTTGTATCCACTAGGACATTCTGGAGATACTCCAGAAACTTTTTTAGTTATTTTGCCCTTTACACAACTTATTGTTACTTTTTTCTTCGAAGCAGCTTTTTCTTGCGTTAATTTAACTTTTAGAGTTGGACTTGAGAATGTAAAGCCATATGCACCCAATTTAAGCCATCCATCTTTTTCACTTATGACCGTGGTTGCGACAGAGTTTGCACCATTTTCATTAACAATCTGAATTGATGCTTTTATAGGAGCTGCGTTGAAGCCATATAGACACCGTGCAACATCTGAGGCCATAAGTAGATCGTATGTACCTTTAAAAACCTCATTTTTTGATGTGTAATGAGGAGAAGCCACTTTGTAATCAAGACTTTGTGTTTCACGATTAAATTCAGGGGGACCGCCAAGATAAACCATTGAGTTTGTGCTTACAAAACCAATCAATTTATTTTTATTAGAAAAACAAGCTGGTGCATTGCCCCCTGAGTTCAAAGTTCTAATCTTCCATTGTGAAGGTGATGCACTCGCTTTGTCCTTAATGTAATCACTCCAGTTTTTAAGGGCATCAAATGCAAGTTCTGAATCTGATGACGGCTGTGCCATGACATTCCTTCTTCCTGTTGGGCCAGGCTCCCCCCAAGAAAACATTCCATTTAAAGTCATGTAATTTGAATAGTAAGTTTTTAATGGCTCTGGAAGTGATGCATAAGATGTAATTACACCTACAACTGGAACAGTTACAGGCTCTGCTTCAATTGAGACTCTTGTGTAATTTGATACTTGAGAAATTTGTATATCTGGAGATTTGACTCGACCGTGAAACCAGCCAGTAGGCGATTGAGACAATCTTGCTACTACTTTAAATTTTGAGTTACTTGGGAAAGCTTGCTTCAAAGCGCATGAACCGTCATCCACTGCAGCACAAGGAGCAAAATCTTGTTGAGATGTGAACCGAGTTGCCGTTCCACAAGGCAAATTAAGTTTCTTACAATCTACGTTTGCATAATCTCTGCTGTCCGTCACGTAAGTTCTACCAAAACCCCCATATTTTTTCGTAAATGGAGTAACAATCACGTCATAGGAGCCAAATTCAAACTTTTGTCCGTAGGATGCGCTACCTCTCAATTGGAATTTAACCAAGTATTGATCGGTGCCACCACCGTGAATTACGCCAGGCAACTCCCAGATTCCTATTGAAGTTCCAGTTGGTAACTCTCTATTTTCTAATCCTAAATAATCACTTTTGCCAACTGTTGGGAACAAGCCAATACTTTTACCTATAACTGATGTTTGGGTCTCTTTGGTATCTGTACTAACCGAAGAAAAGCTCTCAAGACAATTTATGGTTGTTATTTCATTACATGCAGGTAAATTTGCAACAAAGTCAATGTAGGGAGCAGTTGTACAAAATTCATCATCAATAGATTTACAAATACGCTTTTTCTCAGGAGTTCTTGCCGTATCCATAGAAGCTATTAGAACACTTGGCATATTAGTGTTTTCTGAATCTTCTCGAATGAACAAGCCTTGAAGTTCAGCACCTGAGTTGGCGCTTAACGTTGTACCAAGCGAAAACTGTTCATCTGGAATGGAGTCTGCAACAACGCTACTAGAAGGAATCACTAATGAAAGAGAAAGTATGGCCAAGAATAACTTCTTGAAAATAATCTTTTTCATTTACATCCTCCAATTCCAGTGAACATTTATTTAGTGCCTCGCTAGAAAGTTATAGCGAGGCACCGGGAAGCTTCATCTGCGATCAGTCAGATGAATTTTTTATTATTTCTTTATGTAGCCCTTTGGGCAGGTTGGTTTAACCGCAGTTATTTTCTTTGTGGTTTTGCCCATCACGCAGGTAATAGTTGTTTTCTTCGCTGCGGCAGAAGGCTTATAACCTTTTTTCAGAGCAATTGTTAACTTTGGACGTGAGTACTCAAAGTTGGAAACATCGATAATAATCTTTCCATTCTTTACTGCAATCACGCTAATTGCTGCCGTGCTTCCGCCAGTCTCTGTTGTTACAGAAACCTTAAGTGCAGTTGCTGCATCATTTGGATTAGTCATACCCCAAAGCAACTTGGCATCGCCAACTGGGATTACCGCTTTGTAAAATCCCTTGTTTACAGTCTTACCATCAGCTGCAAAGTGTGGAGCTGCCGCAGTCCAAGTAAACTCCTTGGTTTGTTCATTCCAAACTGGAGTTGAGCCTTCGCAAACTCCGTTTGTACCGACATACATATCACCTGATGTTCCCTCAACACCAAATCCTGAAGTGTCATTTTGAACAATCACTGTTGCTTGGAATTGACGAACATTTGCTTTAGCGACGCCCTCCTCGCCTGTGCAATCTTTAATAGATTTGGCAAGCGGAACAGTAACTGGACTGCCGGTAATTGTAATTGTTGAGTATCCACCAAAATATCTTGTGTCGGTTTCAACGTCAATAGCACTTGCCATAATTACACCAGTACGAATATCTCCGCTTCTAACAGTTACAGAAATCGTAATATCCGGATCTAAGTTTGCAGCATAACCCTTGCTTCCAATTTGTGAAGCCAGATTAACTTTCTTGTCACCGCCGGTTAATGTTGGCAAGCCATCAATAAACAAGTGATTAACAAACTCATTAGCTGCTTTTGCTTCTAAATAAATTCCGTCATAGCCAAGTGCATCAAGGCCAAACTTTGACCAATCTGCGGTTGTCCAGCGGCCAGGAAGTACGCGCCCTGCCTCAACTTGTGCAGGTGTAGATGTTTGCGTGTCAACAGGAGCTGCTGTTGCACCTGGAGCATCACTGCTTGTGCCGGTGCCGGTGCCAGTTACTGGATCTGCGCCAGGTAAATTCCAACCATTCTTCAATGCTTCAGCTTTAGCCCATGAAGGAATAACTAAAGGTTCGGTCTTTGAAAAAGTCTTAGTTGTTGCATTATATGTTGCGCCACGAGCAGGTTGAAGTTTTGTCTTTGCTAGCTCTGTGTACTCTACATATGTACTGCTCTTAAAGTTTGCAATTTCTCGTGCTGCCCAAGCAGCATCTGGACCGCTCCACATCATCACAACTCTGTTGTCAATCAAGTAAACAATTGATCCTTTTTGGCAGTCTTTTCTTGGGGCATCAACAGTTGAGCCATTAATCCAACACTTTTGAGTTACATCCCAAGCCTCAACAGGTACATTTATATCAAATGTATTTTTCTGTGGATCTAGGAAGGCGCCCCACTCTGGATGGTTTGGAGTTCCAACAAGTGCTGAAACATCCATCACCTTTAAATTTGGATTAGTGAAAATGTCAATTTGATAACGGTCCGTCCACCAATCATTCCATTCAACCACACCTGAACGAATACGGGCTAGCGGAAATAGTCGGTTTGGAATCTCTGTTACTGCTGGAACATCTTGACCAGATGGAACATAAACCAACTGAATCTTTCTGCCATCAGCATTTGTAATCGAAACAGACTCTATGCAATAAAGGCTTGAGTCGCCCACTTCAGAACATGCTTTAAATGGAGTCTTTGGAACCCTTAACGCCGCATTTGCTGGGGCTAAGCCTGTCGCCAATAATCCTGCAAGCAGAACTAGACTTAAAAAACCTGAGGTACTTTTCTTTGCCTTCACTTCAATCTCCCTACGAGGTCGCTGATGGCCCACACAATATGAGCCAATGAGTACTACACCGTTTATATAGGGTGGATTTATGCGGTCAGACTTGAATATTTTAAATTAATTTACGCTGGTTAAGAACCAATTCCACTGCCAAGAGGCGTTCCTGGCTACAACAAGATCATCTTTAAACTCCGGGAAGCTAAAGACCAATAGGGCGGTCTGACCCGGGATGACGGTAGTTGGTCTTGTGTTGCTCACTAAAGGATTGTTGTTGGCAAAAATCATCAAACTTGGAGATACTGAAATTAGATCCTGCGTTTTATTACTTAAACTCAACATCCAAGTAGTTGGACACTGCCCGCTGCTGCATTGCTCCCAGGAAACTTTTAATCCAACCGCCGTTAATCCACCTAGGGTGTCGTTTAATCCAGCTGCTTTACTAATAGCTCCTGTGTCGCCGACTGATTGTTCCCATGTCAGCGGGTAATCACTAATAATTCCAGTTATCTTATTTGGATCTATCGCATTTCCATCTGACGAACCTACTGCACCACTATTAATACCGACTGAATTTTGTGAATTATTTCTAATTCCATCGATGACTAAATAAGTAATTGAAGATAATAAAATTGTGCCCACCGCTGCAAGCGCAATTAGCATCATTCGCTTACGGCGACGTTTTTTTACTCGTTCAATAACTAGGGAAGACAAATCACGATTTTCTAATACGCCAAGTGCCATCCACTGAAGTTCGCGGCGGATTAAAGGATCTACATCACTCATTCATCCACCACCTCTCCAAAAACTATTTCAGGCCTATCTTTACTGCCAGAAATTTCATTTCTAATGGATCGTTCAAACTCAGGGATTAATTCTAAGTGTGCTGCAACAGCCGCCTTACCACGCGCTAAATGAGAGGCTACTGTGCCAACCGGTAATTCTAAAATGGTCGCTATCTCTCTTAGAACCAAACCGTACTCATAAACCAAAACTAATACAGCTCTTTGAATTCCACTGAGAGTTTTTAATGCAGATTGGACCAAAAGGCGTTGCGCTACATCATCGGATTGATCTGATATCGCCCTGATGTTTTCTGCTAACTCCCAAGAGGTCTCGTTAGATTGTTGCTTTCTTAACCATTTTCTGCGCATGTCAGCATGTTTTGAAACCATAACTCGCATGACATAAGCCTCTGGATTCTCATGCTCTTTAACTTTATGCCAGCGTTCATAGACATCGGCTAATGCTTCTTGCAAGACATCTTCAGCATTTTGTGCATCAAAACAAATAACTCTTGCCGCTCGAAGCAATGAGGTTTGACGCTCCTTCAACCAGAGCGTGAACTCAACATCAATATTTTTTCGTGCCAATTTAATTCACGTAATCTTCTCTTCTAGTCCAAATGATCAATATCCAGAGAGAACAAACTAGGGTGATCAATAATGATGGAAAATAAATCAACTTATCAATGAAAATTCCAATTGGTGGTTTACCAGGGAAGAGATCGCGGAGAGATATGAGTGAAAATGTTAATGCAGCACTCCAAATTAATGCGGATAAAGTTGGTGGTCGCCTACCTGCGGAGACCATAAATGCCATTGTGGTAACAGAGGTCAAGGCAGTTAACATTAAAATTAAGATTATGAGGGTTAGTAATTTTGTAGAGTCACTTCTTTCGGCTGTGAAAAGTGATGAGGAAAGGCCTTGCGAAAACTCCTCTAATGCAAGTTCTAAAGATTTTTGATCCCCTAGCGTTACAACTTTATTGGAATCTGACCATAAGACATGTTGCATCTTTACTTTGAAGGTATCGATCTCTTTGGTGTAATCCTGTGGAAATATGTTTAGGTCGGATTCGGTTTCTGCATCAGTGAAATATGTAGCGCTAATTGGAACTTCAAATTTATAACGATCGAATGGGTAAGTGGATACATTAGAAATTGAAAATCCTGGAGCTTGATCTACTGCTACATCAAAACCACCGTTAGGAATATCTTTCTTGAAAATATGTAGATTGTCATTGTTTGGACTATTACCTAAAATTGAATCTACATGAATTGAAATATCCTTCTTAGGCATCCAACCACTGCGATAACGAAAACCGAAATACTCATCATTTGGCCATGGAAGAATTCGAGCTTTAGCCTCACCCTTCAAAGGATCAATCTCTGTTATCTGAACAAACACATCTACATGCTTAGGATCAATTTTATTTGAAATGAGATCATCAACTGAATTTTTTGTACTCTGGGATCTAATTGATATTCCAACAATCACAAAGGTGTAAACCAAAATAATTGTAAGAAAAGATATGGCTATGCGCTCCATACCTTTCGGCAATTTCAACATAATGTATTACCCCTTTACCTCGGGGAAATATAGGGCAAAGAGTAAGGATTCAAAAGATCCTTAAGATATTAAGCGTAAAACTGGCTTATCAATTGCTTTAATTTAATTGGTTGCTTCAGCTAGATCACCAGGTGTATCTGGTAGATCTGCCTTAGCAGTTCCTTTAAAGGTGAAGGTTGCTGCATCCGTTTCATCTGAAACATCAACTAACACAATCTCGCCTGCCTTTAGATCGCCAAACAACATCTTCTCAGAAAGTACATCTTCCAATTCACGTTGAATTGTGCGACGGAGTGGACGTGCACCAAGTACTGGGTCATAACCACGTTTTGCTAACAATGATTTAGCGGCTGGAGTTAATTCAATTCCCATATCTTTTACGCGCAAACGCTCATCTAAGTTGGCCACCATTAGATCTACGATCTGAATGATCTCCTTCTCAGTTAATTGATGGAAGACCACAATGTCATCGATACGGTTTAAGAACTCTGGACGGAAGTGAGTCTTTAGCTCATCTCCAACCTTTGCCTTCATGCGCTCGTAGCTGCCTTGAGCATCTGCAACATTGGCAAAGCCAAGTGAAAGTGATTTCGAGATATCGCGAGTACCAAGGTTGGTTGTCATGATGATGATTGTGTTCTTGAAATCAACAACCCGACCTTGTGAATCGGTTAAACGACCATCTTCTAGTACTTGTAA
>JACCDW010513873.1_pt1 | contig 11781 bp, 18 predicted proteins | sample 7449781 | NCBI WGS metagenome assembly JACCDW01 (sample SAMN15323449, study PRJNA562643) | freshwater metagenome | isolation source: river surface water | place: USA:Blue River Watershed | collected 2017-08-18
ATGCTCTCCCGGTTATCGAGAAAAGATAAGCCGTGATGTACGAAGTTTAGAAAAGTACAGATTCTCCCTATGGATTAATGAAAAAGGTGAATACACCTTTAGGTCTCCCCAATATGGTTTTGAAATTGGACCAGATAATATTAAAAAGTTAGAAAATACCTTCAGTAACAAATGAAAAAAATAGAATTTAATTTAGAAAAATATCAACTACTGAAACTTTCTTATGAAAAAGCTGTTTCAGAAGGCAGAGAACAATTCACATTTGAAAGTAATATTTTATTAACCAGCTACGCAAAATACTTACTTGAACATCTGGAAAATGTCCTCGGAATTAATAAAAAATAATCAAAAATTAAATTATTAAAAAAAATAATAAAAAATAATAAAAAATTATTAAACTGATTATCAGTAAGTTACAACATTTCTTTTATAAGAAATTTGACACGTATAAATAAATATATCTACATTTGTATCGGATTAAGCAAATATAGTTTCAAACAGTCAATTGTTAATTAATCAGTAAAATCAAAAACAAATTAAATTAAATCCCCAAAACTCAATTACAATGGCACGTACAAAAGCTAAATCCGTGAAGCCGAAGTTTTCGGCAGAAGTTGCAGAAATCTTTTCTCAGCTTAAGAAAAATGATGGTGTAAAACTTTCTATGTTAAAGGAAGCTACTTTAATCAAGCAGCTCTCTACAAAACACAAGTTGAAGCCAGCGGTGATTCAAAAAGAAACAAAATTGTCTATGCCTCATGTGTACAACCTCATTAACCTTGCTTCGATGAGTCCCCGCATGAAAGCATATGTTAAAGCTGGAAAAATTCGTGGAACTGATGCCTTGAGCATTCTTCGTAAAGCTAAGGATGAAAAAGAATTCATTAAAATGGCTGATCAATTGTTGAATTCCAAAATTGATCGTCGTTTGAAGGAGAACAAAGAAGCTTCTACTCCAGCAAAGAAAAAAGAAGAAGTATCAACTCAACCAAAACGTGGTCGTGGTCGTCCTCGCAAAGAGAAGACAGAAGCAACCGTTAAAGTTGTAGCTACTACGCAACCGGATAGCACGGTTCGTCGTGAGAAGATTAAGGCACTTATCTTAAATTTCTTAGGAAATAAAATTAGTAAGTCCAAAAACAATTCGATCAACGAACTTGTTGAAAACCTGATTGCTAACTAATATTTAAGGTCTCAACCAAAAAGCTGCCTCCAGAGATGGGGGCAGTTTTTTTTTGCCCTCACCAGACGGTACAGCTCGTGATCCAGCCCGGGAACGGTAGCTATTTCTAAACAGATATACGAATCTTAATTCTTTATTTACATTTTTGGTTTTAAAATTTTTTTTAATTTAGATGATACCTTTTTTTTATGAAAAAGAACTGATACTGTAAACAAAAAGTACCTGTAACTTAAATTAAAAAAATTCGTTTAAATTCTAAATTAAAAACATCATGCAAAACTCTGAGACATTAAAAAAACTATTTGCCCCAGTATCCAAAGTTGAACTGAGTTCAATCTTACCCGGAAAAAAATTCCCCAGAGCTAATGACCATGCTATTCTGGATGAGCATGGTAACATTCTAAGTTTTTGTTCATCTACCTACAATCTCCGTGAAAATCAAACACTTTATAAACCACTGGAGACATTGATGAAAGAGCAAAAAATTCCCTTTGACCGTAAAATTTCAATTGTTGACGGGACAAAGTTCTATGTGGATTATATTATACGGGATCGAGTTAAATCCCTGACAGTAAATGATATCCTTCCTAAGTTTTCAATCTGGAACTCTTATGATGGAACTCTCAAGACAACACTTAAATTCGGATTCTACCGTGTGGTTTGTTCTAATGGTCTTACTCGTCCAGTTGGTAATACTGTAAACATTGCTCGTAAACATCGAAAAGCAGCCACTGCTGAAGATGGTATGGACCTTAGTATTGCATCAAATTCCCAAATTGTCGAATCTGTTAAACTTTTCCTTTCAGAAGTTAAACAAGATATGGAGGTTTATGAACAAATGAACCAAGTAAAATCGGATCTAAATAAGATTCTTTCAGTGGCAGAAAAAATGAAGTTCTCGAAAAATCTTCTGGATACGGCTGTTGAACGTTTTAACATGGAAACTTCAACAAGCAGGAATTTGACCTACATTAATGAGAATGGTGAGCTGGTAACCCATGAAGGAAGTCCTGCAACACTTTACACTGTATATAATGCCTTAAATTACGCTATCTATAATTGCAACCAGAAGGAACTTCCGGAAGCAAAATTGAAACGTGATCAACTTGTACTTGCTGAGGTACTCGCTTAATCCGAATATCAGCAATAAGGCAAGCCCGGTGAATTCCGGGTTTGCTTTTTTAAATTTAAAACTAGAGATGGAAAATAAAGTAGAGATGGAAAGTAAAGTAGAATACCTGTCTAAGCCCAGAAAGATAGATTATTATGAAGATCTTATTTCTGATCAAATTCCGGGTTTGATTTATGAAGGTTCAAACTATGAAGCTTATAAGCTTCAAATAAAACAACGTCATATTCAAACAGTATTAGGAGAAGTAAATTTCCTTATCCGTGATAAATCAAATAATTTAAAATATATTCTGGTTTACTGTTATATGATGGAACCGGAAAATATCTTTAAAATAGAATACTATATAAATGATATTATTCAGCTTCCTACAAAAGAAGTTGTTAGCGTAGATCCACTAGTGGATAAAGAAGTTTCAGAAATGTTAGTTAAAGATCTCATTTTCAATTACATTTCGAAAAACTACAGAATTATTTAGTTTTTTTGATACCTTTTTAATTTAAAAAAGAATTGATTAAAAAAGAAAAAAGCTATGTTAAAATTCTCTGCAGGCAATGCCAAACTGAAAAATATTATTTCCTTCTCACTGGCAAGTGGATGGAGCTGTCCTTTTGCAAATGAGTGTTATGCAAAAGCTGACCCGGAAAATGGTAAAATTACAGATGGACCTAATACTCAATTCCGCTGCTTCTCTGCCTCACAGGAAAGTCTTTATCCAGCTGTTAGAAAACAAAGATTCGATAACTTCAACGAATTGAAGAATATTAAAACTGTTGAAGAAATTGTTCAAAAACTTCAACAAGCTTTACCAAAAATTAAAAAGAGTGGTGAAGGAAAAATTGTTCGCCTTCATGTTGCTGGTGACTTCTTCAATCAAAAATATTTTGATGCATGGTTAACTGTAGCAAAAAACAACCCTGATCGAATATTTTATGCATACACCAAAAGTCTGCAGTACTGGATTAATCGTTTGAATGATATCCCGGTAAACTTTAAATTAAATGCTTCCAAAGGTGGTAAACTTGATAATCTCATCGATCAATATAATTTGAAGTATGCAGAAGTTGTATACAGTGAACAGGAAGCAAAAGAGAAGGGATTGGAAATTGATCATGATGATTCACATGCATATGATTTTAATCATTCTTTTGCACTGTTGATTCATGGTACCCAACCTAAAGGTTCTAAAGCTGCAGCTGCTAAGTCATTGTTAGCTAAACAAGGATGGACTGGTTACAAGAAAAAAACAGGAAGAGAGAAAGTTATTAAAAATTAAGTGTTGATAATTAAAACAGTATAAAAGCTTGTTTACATTCAGCTGACAAACTACTTTCGGTCTTAGCAATCCTAAAACTTATTGGCCATGGTTGAGACCTACAAGAGTAAGGTGCCTTATCCTCTTGAAGTGAGTGAGGTATCTTCAGACGCAGTCAGAATCTTAGATGATGAAAATTATTTCTCTGAGCAATTTGACTTCCCGGAACAAGCACAAACGCTGTTCTATGAAAAGTTTGCAAGTTCATTAATTCAAAAATTCGTCGACGGTTCAGAAATAATCTGGACAGAAAGTGAATTCGAAAAATTGGTGATTTTAGCAAGTGTTGAGCAATCAGTGAATGAACTAGAAATTATGAATCTGGTAGATGTTTTTGAAGACGGGTCCGGAGAAAAAATTATAGTTCTAAAAAAAACAAACACTGAGTTGGCTTTTTAAAATTTAAATGATTATTTTTATAAGGAGCCTAGTGCTCCTTATAATTATGATCGATGAGATAAAAGAAAAAGCCAGAAAGGTATTTGACCCATGGTTCGAATTGATTGCTAAACAAAATGAAATTGAAAATAAAGAAAGACTGTTTGAAATATTCTATAGTGGTTATTTGGCCGGTACTAGATATAAAAGCGGAGAAGTAAAAAGAAATAGAGATATATCAAGTATTATAATTGACGACGTAAACAGAAACTTGGATCTATGAGTGAGAATACAAATAAACGTTCTGGAGGACCAAAACATATTAAGGAAATCCTGAAGGAAGCGAAAAAAGAATGGTTGAAGAATCGTGCTGAGTCTTACATGGTTTCTCCAGAATTCAAAGAAACTTTTGAGTCATGCAAGCACATTCAAATAATGTTTATTTATATTGATGGAGATCCTCAATATATTAGAACAATATATTTAAATTAAAATACGGTCCATTCGTCTAGGGGTCTAGGACATCTCCCTTTCACGGAGGAAACACGGGTTCGATTCCCGTATGGACTACACTTATCGTGATGTTGAATCAATGAGTAATTGATTTAAACGGTTGACAGCTTGGAAAGACAAGCAACATAGTCAGGTGGCGGAATGGTAGACGCAGGGATAGGCTCCGAGACATCACGCCTTTGGGAAACCATAAATAATCACTGTTACAGGTTCGAATCCTGTCCTGACAACAACGCTCCGGGTGATTCCGGATAATGTGCTCCCGCATGAACGAAGCAGGATTATCACCTGCGGGGACGTGAGCCGGTTCCTCGAAAGTAAATCGGTTGGTTGGTGTACCAGTAACAGTAGTAAGTTAACACACAAGCCCTAACCCCCCGCTTCTATCGTACAGTAGATCGGGTTGCCGCTGAAGCCTCAAGAAGCTATTCGGTATTGGGAGATCAATGGGGACAGCCAGAAATGGTTGGGCGAAATTTGGTAATATAGCTCAGTTGGTAGAGCAAAGGACTGAAAATCCTTGTGTCACTGGTTCGATTCCAGTTATTACCACAACAAAAAAGAATCAATATTTTCTAACCGTCAAATTCCTTTACACGGTATCCATTGATTCAAGGTATCCCAAAGCATCATAGTAATTATTGAAAACATACTTTGTTTCAGAATGATCATTTTCATTAATCGTTCTGTAATATGCTTCATTATTAAAAGTTAAATACTTATCCATTCCATTAATAAAGTATTCAGCCAACAAATCACTATCCATCTTTTCGTTAGAGTGAATTTGACTTTTTACTGTATCTATATTATCTCTGGAATTTGACTCGATCACTATCGAGTAAACTTTATTATTTTTTAATTTAACCCTAGTCAAAATAATACCATATTCATTCTTTGGTAAATTATTTTTTAAATTAAAAATTAAATAATTAGCCTCCGCTAAATTATTATTTTCTATCTCTAAGTTCTGATCCAGTATTTCCATATCATAAATTTAAATTATAAAATTATAATAAACAAAAAACCCGCAGATAATTATCTACGGGTCTCTTGGGTGGTTTACTGGTTAAGGGTTACTTTGTTTGTTCTTTCAGCTTCAAAATCTTTTGGTGAATCTCAGCAGCTTTCTCATAATTCTCCCTCTCTACATAAATCTGCTCCAGCCTCTCTAGTTGCTCCAATGTCTCTCCCTTCTTGTTGGATTCAAATTTATACTTGATTGGTTTTACATCATGAGTGTAAGTATTGTTATCAATCTCATCGTTTGGAATGAAAACGTTAGCTTCTCCCTGCTCAAAATTTACCTCCGGATCATTAGTAACTGGTTTGGTCTTTGACTTGGTGTTTGACTTCTTAGGTTTAACACCAGAATCATTTTTCTTGTCTATCCACAAGCCAGCTTTAAACATTTCAACTGGACAAGCAGGTCTAACCTTACTAGTCAAATTAAACTCCTTGCAAATCCTTTCGTATTCCTCTTCTTGTTTTTTGAAGTTAAAAGGATTGTTGTGTTCAGCTTTAACGAACTGACTGTGTATATGACAAGCCAACGAGAATTCTTTATCCTTCATCATCTTATCCATGATGGTTCTTCCAAACTCATTGTTAGGAAGAGTTTTTCCCTCATAAGAACAGAATATTTCCTCATGACCACACCTCTTACATTTAAAGAGCATGTATTCACACTCATCACCCCAGAAATTTTCTACTTGATTCTTATGATCAAACATGTTACAAAGAATTCCCATAACCAATTATTTTTTAAATTATTTTTATTTTAATTCAATAACTATTGCTCAACAACTATTATAGCAAGAACAATAATGGCACCAATGAAATTCCCAATATCAGGAATGTGGTCCCAGCAACATTCATAGTTCTCTGCTGCTTATATTCTGTCTTTGAACCATCGACCTTAAAATTAAAATTATATTCCTTCGTAGATCCATTAACAGTCATTGGCATGAATACACCAAACTTATCTCCTGTAGAAGTATATGATGGTAAAAGATCTTTCTTTTCCCATCCTCCGGGATTTGAACCGTATTGACTATAATATCCTTCACGCCAATAAACGTTATCAGTAGGAATAATTACATCATCGAATGTGGTGCCAGCAGGAACTACACTTGGAGGCATTGATTGATTTCGATCAGTGTATTTTACTCCAGCATGCATTACTTTTCCGGGACTACCATTTCTGATGAATAGAGTTTCATCCCATAGAATTTTAATTGTATTGGAAGTCTGATTTTTCAATACCATTGAAATGTCTTTCTTTCCAACTGCAAACGAAGCAATGATTGATGAATCTACATAAGTCAGTGCTTCACCACTGTCTGTAACTGCACCTTTCTCATCAACAAGACTAACAGTGTAGTTGTTGTAAGGTACACTCTGTGTAGTATAACAGCTACTCAAGCTTACTACACAAAGAAAAGCGATAATGTAAAAGGTCGTTTTTTTCATTTTAGAATTTTTTAAAATTGTTCTTATATATTATTTTTTATTAAGCAAGATGAAACTTCTGCTTCAATCGACTTAATGTTCTGCTGGAGATATTCAATATTCGAGAAGCACCATTCAATGTTCCTTCACTCTCCATTGCTGCAATCAACATGTCTTTGGTAATATGAACAGTTGAATTGCGTTTGCGTTCCTTACTGTTTTGTTCTTTAGAAGAATCAGAATTATTTTTATTCTTTTCAGAAACAATTTTCCAGCAGCCAAATTTACCATCTTCAATTTGACCAAATCGGAAAGTGTATCCTTCTTTTACACGACGAGAATAACTCATGGCTGAACCATAAATTTTCTTGTAGATAGGATCCTTAATACTTTCAGCATTAAATGCAAGACAATCTCCAATTTCCATTGCTTTGAATGGATACTTTGGTTCACGTCTTTCATACTTGCCTTTTGCAATTTTCTCAGGAATTGGTAGGTTTTTAATGATTTCAAACATAGTTTTTTAAGTTTAATTTTTTCAATTTAAACGTAATGCTTGATCACAAAGTTACATCTTTTTGGCTTTCTTTTATACTTTTCAATTCCAAAAGACTGTTTTTTATTGCTACCAACAATTCTATATTGTTTGTCTCAATCATGAATTCGACAAACTTTATCTGATTGTCTAAGTTCGGATCTATTTTTGGTGCTTCCATCTTATTATTTTACAATTAATTTTTCCATATTCTTTTTTCTGGAAATTACATATTACATTATAAATGTTTCTTTGACCCATAGGATTATGACTGTGTACAAGTACCTTTTTTAATACCTTGTCATTCTCTCTACAGTAATCAACTAACCATAATGCACAATCATATCCAGTTTTAAATTTAAAAATTTCATACTTGGGATCAGGAGGATTCCTAAAACCACCATTCTCAAAAAAGAAATTAGTATGCTCCATGTTTAAATCATGGTCCAAAGATATAACCTCTGGAATACCATACGTTTCTATATATTCAACGAATTCATCATAACTACGAACCACGTCAAATAACTCATTCAAATAAAGAGGTGGTCTTCTGGTATCATCCAGAAATAACCACCTCTCTGATTGAAATATTCTAATGAATCTCTTAAATAATCTTTTTACATTCATATACCCTGTTGCTTAAGCTGCAAGCAGGTGTGATATATTGTCAATACTGCCAATCTTCTTTCTGAGCTTCTCCTTGGTCCTCATCAAGGTAACCTTCATGACACTTAGACCAATGTTAAGCTTAGCTGCAATCTCATCATAACTCATCTCGTCAAAGTAATAATGAATCAAAATCATTCTTTCACGTTCAGAGATGTTACTCAAGAGGCTCTGGACAAACTCCTTTCTAGTGTTTATCAGAGAACGTTGCTGCATGAGCTCTTCAGGATTAAGATCTCCAGAATCCAACTGGTTCGAATACACAGTACTATTAACACCGTCATCCTCCCGTGACTCTTGAATTACTATCGATGAATTCCGATTATGATTAACCGGTTCAATCTTATTCTTCCTGATATAATCCACCACGTAATTCTTGGCAATACTCCACACCCAAGAGTTAAAAGTATATTTGACACTGTATTTGTCAATATTTAAATAAATTTTTGTCAAAATCTCTGTAGTCAAGTCATCTGCTATCTGCTGATCCTTTATCGACATAAAACAGTGATATTGAATGTAACGGAAATATCTGTTATAGATAAATTCATATGCATTGCCATTACCCGCCTTAATGTCTTCCAATACCTGAAGATCTTTAAGATCCTTATCGCTAAACTTAGCTTTCTTTTCCTTCCTTGATGTTTTCATGATTCCTCGTTGATTTAAATTGTTTAACTTATTTAATTTGACCTGTCACAAATATCTGTAATTTTTATGACATGGACAAACTTTGTGAATAATTTTTTTATGTCTTTTTTAACTTATTGATTTTGATTAATTTACGATTTTAACTATTTTTTGTACAATTGTTGAAAACTGTGTATGTTTTAATGATAGTCTTTATCTAAATCTTACTTCTGTCATCCTTTCTGATATTAAATTGCCTTTGACATCTAAAACATATGTTACTGGATACATATTGTCCCCTTTCAATCTTATTCCGGGAAGAGGATTACCCTCCATTAATGAATAGTAAAGTTCATAATCCTTATCATACTTAACTCCATCCATAAAAGGAATTTCTATTAGAACATAACTAAATTGATCAATTCCCGTCCATTTAATATTATCTACAAAATAATAATACCTTTCAAATTTAGCTTGACCTTCCTGTCCATTACTGAGATTTACCAAACTCCATCCATATATATCATTATCCAAATCCCCAGATTTAAGCAAATAATCCATATCAGGAGAAAATTTCCAAGAATACATTCTTTCATACTTGGATCCAGAATCATTTATATAAACAGTAAATTGATTACCTGTATTTAAACTGATCCCAAATAATCTGAAGTATCCACTTTCTTTCCTGTTTAAAAAATATACTATATTGTTTTTAGAATCATAAGCCCTAAATTCATAAGATTCAACTTCAGAATAAACTTCAGGATTAGTCAAATTCCTAAATACAATATTCATCCCCCCATCTGTAGTTACCGTATGTTCAATAGTCTGGTCAACCAATGTATCAATAAAGATCTTTGACTCCATATTGCTATTTGGTGGCAAAACTGGACCCATTCCGAAATTCATGGAATCTGGAACAGTAAGCATAGATTTTAGACATAACTCATAGTACTTATAAGGTTCTGCCTTACTCATATCTTCCCCGTCAATAAGTTCATGATCTACATTATGACAAGCCGGGATCTTGAACAGCAGCAATAATATTAACATTAATTTGGTCATTTATTGTTTTTTTACTTGTTTTGTTATCAGTTCTAATTATAATTAAAAAGGTATCAGAAAAAAAATATTTTTTTTATTCCATGGAATTTGACCCCCAAAAATGTAAATTAATTTTTAATATTCGTATATCTGGATTCTATAAATCATATGTAACTTTACTTCTACAGTATCCGTTTTAATTCAATATGACAGTAAAAGACAAAATAAAGGCCAATGAAAATTATTTCTCCAATGTGATAAATATTCTAGGCGAAAAAGGAGTATTCCTATTTAAGGATGCTGGCGTAGTATACCAAAAACAAAACGGTAAATTAACTGGTACCCGGGAAGAACTGGACAAAGTCAAAAACCTAGTCTCTCCGGAATTCTTTGATCAAAACTTCACCATAAAAAAATAAATCAATGGCAACATGTTCAGGAAAAGCGGATAGCCAACATTGCGGCGGGATCCTATACAAATGCACCAAGTGCGGCCTAGCTGGATGTAAGAATGTCCGGAACGGGAAAAAGTGTACAAACAATATTACCAAGGATTCTGGCGGGACCTGCAGAAATTGCGGGAGTCAACTTAAATCAGCTTAAAAATTTACACCACCGGTTAAAGATCAATGATCGATGTACGTATATATAGAAACCAGTCCATTTATTTGGACAGTAGGGTTCTTTGACCCAAATGGAATTTTTATCCCGGAGTCTGATCAAACTGATCCAAAGGTAGCAGCAAAAAGAGTAGCTTGGTTAAATGGGAAAAAAATAAGAAATTTTAAAAAAGAATTTAAATCAAGTCAAATACCAGTTTACTCCCATGAAAAACTTACGGTAAAAGAATTAATAGAAACTATAGAAACAAAACTTTGGACCCAAAACGATTCGAATATAAATGTCAGATTAATTAATATTCTGAAAAACCTGTCACTTAAAATAATTTATACCGATGAAATAACTAAAGAATTATTTTTTAGTACTAGAAATGCAGGTAAAAAATCATGGTTCATTCTTCAGGAGCTTTTAACTATAACCACATCCTTACATGAAGAATTTAATAAAAACACACTCGTAAAATAATATTCATAATTATTTTTAAACCCTTGGTATTTGACAGATCAGGGGTTTATTTTTTTATTGGATTATTCTAATTCATTTAACATAATGTAAATTATATGACAGCGATTTTATGGATTATTCCAAGCTGTCAAATCCCTTATTTACAACCATTTATTTTTTGTGGAACTTTGACCCCATTTCCTTAAACAAACACCCTTTTTTAAATTAAAAGTTTTTTTAAATTTAAAATTATTTTTAATTTAATTTATTAATTATTTTTTAATTTAAAATTAATGGATTTTGACCCGGTCAAATACCACTCCTTTTTAATTTAAAATTCCCACTTACTCCCACTTTTAATTTAAAATTTTTAATTTAAGTCAAAGTCCAATTCCACTGAATCCCCATTTTAAATCTAAAAGTTTCTTTTAAATCTAAAAAAACTGCAGAAAAAAGGGTTAATCCGCTGATTATCAGGAATTTGACTTTTGGTATTTGACGTAAGTATTTGACTTTCACTGTGTTGGTTGAGAATTTTCAATTAAAAAAATTAGAAAAAAATATTTACAGAGTAGAAAAAAAAGGTTTTTAAAAATTAGAATAATTCTATCTACATTTTTCTGAGTCAAATCCCCCACATTTTACCACTCCATCCCACATAAAATCGATCATTAGGTTAAAAACGTGCAGGTGTCAAATCCCAACCCTAAAAAAACGTCAAAAACCGAAGTTTTGGGTGAATGTAGACAAAGTTCAAACCTGCATATTTCGATCAAAAATAAATGGTATTTTACCAGTGAAAAAAAATGAATTAAATAAAATAATTCAGGTCAAATAAATAAAATAAATTATTCAATTATCGTAGCTCTCCCCAC